>JABLTN010135952.1_pt1 | contig 10620 bp, 8 predicted proteins | sample 7160141 | NCBI WGS metagenome assembly JABLTN01 (sample SAMN14651226, study PRJNA627086) | human gut metagenome | isolation source: feces | host: Homo sapiens | reverse complement strand
CGTAGGGGCCGGGCATGCCCGGCCCGCAGCCTTGCGTCAGCTCCCGGTTTCGTTTTGCATCCCCTTTATCTTTTGCATCGTAGGGAGGGGTTGCGGGGTTGCGAACAGGGGCCACGGTTGAGCGGAGCGAAACTGGGGTGTGAGCAATGTTTGCCCCTGCGGGGCAAACAACCGCACGAGCGTGTTTGCGAAGCAAACTGGCGGCGCTCGTTGTGCGCCGCCAAGCGTTGACCCCTCCGCCGCTTTACGCCAAATCCCGTCAATGTTCCGCCCGCAGAGAGAAAATTCATCCCCCGCCGTCCACCTCCCGCCGCCGCGATCCTGCCCACAAAACAGCCAGCCCCTTCCGAATCCCACTTCGGAAGGGGCTGGCTTACTGACCTTTATACCTTATTATAATAGGGAGACGTTTACTCTACGTCCTGCAGCGCGGCGTAATCCTGTTCGCCGGTGCGGACCTTCACGACCTTTGCTACATTGTAGACAAAGATCTTGCCGTCGCCGATGTGGCCGGTGTACAGGGCCTTCGTGGCTGTGTCGATGATCTTATCCACGGGAATCTTGCTCACGACGACCTCGACCTTGACCTTCGGCAGGAGCGTGGCGTCAACCTCGGCGCCGCGGTACTTCTCGCCGCTGCCCTTCTGCAGGCCGCAGCCCATGACCTGGGTCACCGTCATGCCGGTAACGCCAATGTCGTTCAGCGCCTTCTTCAGGGTCTCAAACTTGGCCAGCTGCACGATGATGGAAACCTTGTGCATGCCGGAATCCAGCCCGGCGGGCAGCGGGGCGTCCTTGACGACCTTGACCGCGGCGGCGACCTTCTCGGGGCTGGCCTTGGTGAAGTCGTCCTCGCCGAGATCGGTGTTCTCGTTCACGTCCAGCTCGGCGTAGGTCGGATCATTGATGGCGAAGCCTGCATAGGCGCTGGTCAGGCCGTGCTCGTGGTAATCCAGGCCGTCGATCTCCTCCTTCTCGGAGACGCGCAGGCCGATGGTCTTTTTGATGACCGTGAAGATGATGAACATCGTGGCCAGCACCCAGGCCGCCACGCTGATAATGCCCAGCAGCTGGATGCCCAGCTTGGCAAAGCCGCCGCCGTAGAACAGGCCGCCCTCGGTGGCAAACAGGCCGACGGCGATGGTGCCCCACGCACCGTTCATGCAGTGCACCGAGACAGCGCCGACGGGGTCATCGATCTTGGCAACGTTGTCGAAGAACTCAACCGAGAAGATGCAGAGCACACCGGCGACGATGCCGATGATGGCCGCGCCGAACGGGTCAACGACGTCGCAGCCCGCGGTGATGGCGACCAGACCGGCCAGCGCACCGTTGAAGGTCAGGGAGACATCGGGCTTGCCGTAGCGCACCCAGGAGACGATCAGCGCCGCAACGGTAGCCAGCGCGGCGGCCAGATTGGTGTTGAAGCAGATCAGACCTGCGGAAACCATCGTGTCATCGCCGGTCATGCTGACGGTGGAGCCGCCGTTGAAGCCGAACCAGCAGAACCACAGGATGAAAACGCCCAGAGCCATCGCGGTCAGGTTGTGGCCGGGGATAGCGCGGGCCTTACCGGCCTTGTTGTATTTGCCGATGCGGGGGCCGAGCATCCAGGCGCCCAGGCAGGCCGTGACGCCGCCGACGAAGTGAACTGCGGCGGAGCCCGCAAAATCATGGAAGCCGAGCTGTGCCAGCCAGCCGCCGCCCCAGATCCAGTGGCCGGAGATGGGGTAGACGATCAGGCTGATGGCGGCGGAGTAGCAGCAGTAGGCGCTGAACTTCGTGCGCTCGGCCATCGAGCCGGAGACGATGGTCGCGGCAGTGGCGCAGAACACAGTCTGGAACACCGCGTAGACCCAGACCGGCAGCGTGCCGAAGTCATAGCTGCCGCGGATGAACGGATCAAACCCGCCGATGAGCGCACCGGAACCGGCAAACATGATGCCGAAGCCGACGAGCCAGTAGCACGGCGTACCGATACAAAAATCCATCATATTCTTCATCAGAATATTGCCGGTATTTTTTGCACGGGTCAGGCCAGCCTCACACAAGGCAAAGCCCGCTTGCATGAAGAACACCAGAAACGCCGCAACCAGTGTCCATGTAACGTCTGCGGAATTGTACATAGAATAGAACCCCTCTCTTACTTTGCAAAACAGAAAGGCGCCGGACAGAATCACACTGTCCGGCGCCTTTGCCGTTCTTTCGTTGCGCTTATGCTATCACAGAGTTGCGGCCTAGTCAAGAGGGCGGGGACATGTTTTGTTCATGTTTGTAGAAAATGCTGTACAACCAGCCGAAAATACCGCTGAAAAATTGTGCATCCTGTAGGGGCCGGGCATGCCCGGCCCGCAGCTTACCGCCATATCCTTTTTACGATTAATCCGAAGGGGAGGGATTCATCCCTCCCGGGCACCCTCCCACCGCCGCAAACGGCCACGGCGGCCAGAGGGCTGGCCGCCCTACACCCCCACATCAAACCCGTGCGTAGGGCGGGGTGCCTTCACCCCGCCGAAACCTGCCGCCCCCTACATGCACCATCTGTACATTTCCCTAAATTTATTCATTTTTTTGTAAAAAAATCTACCCAAAAAATTTTCTTTGTGCTATAATATCATCAAATAGCCCTTTATCGGGGGCTGCTACCATTCAAAGGAGGATCATCCATGCCCAACCTAGCTCTTCTTGCCCTTGAAGCCAGTGACGGTACCGTTGTGCTGACCAGCATCACACTGGTTTTCGCGATGCTGGTGGCCCTGTGCCTCATCATCACGCTGGAAGGCAAGATCTTCGACAACATCAACAATAAGAAGAACGGCAAGCCTGCCGCGCCGAAGGCCCCTGCGGCCAAGGCTGCTCCTGCCCCCGCTGCCAAGCCCGCCGCCCCTGCGGCCAAGGCTGACAACGGCTCCATCCCCGGCGAGATCATCGCCGCGATCTCCGCTGCCGTGGCCACGGTCTGCGGCGGCAATGCCGTCATTCGCGGCATCAAGCGCGTTTCCAAGCCTGCCGCCGGTTCCCGCCGCGGTGCCTGGGGCGACGCCGGTGTGCGTGAGCACACGACGCCCTTTATGTAAGGAGGTACGGAAATGGGTGCTATTTTTACCAATATTGCGGAGATTTTTGCAAAGTCCGGCTGGGCACAGATCTTCTTCACCGAGGGCGGCTGGAAGTACGCCGTCATGCTGGCAGTGGCCTGCGTGCTGCTGTATCTGGCCATCGTCAAGCAGTTTGAGCCTCTGCTGCTGCTGCCCATCGGCTTCGGTATGCTGATGACCAACCTGCCCCTCGACGGCATCTTCCACATGGACATCTTCATCAACTCCACCAACCACATCGACTGGGCGCTGCTCGGCTCGTCCGGCGGCATGGTCGACTATATCTACTTAGGCGTTAAGCTGGGCATCTACCCGCCGCTGATTTTCCTCGGCATCGGCACGATGACCGACTTTGAGCCGCTGATCGCCCGCCCGTCCAGCCTGCTGCTGGGCGCTGCCGCACAGCTGGGCATCTTCTTCACCTTCGTCGGCGCTAAGATCCTGGGCTTTACGAACCAGGAGGCCGGTGCTATCGGCATCATCGGCGGCGCGGACGGCCCCACCGCTATCTACGTCACCACCAAGCTGGCCCCGCACCTGCTGGGCTCCATCGCGGTTGCCGCGTACTGCTACATGGCGCTGGTGCCGGTCATCCAGCCGCCCATCATGAAGGTACTGACCACTGAAAAAGAGCGTCAGATCGTCATGACTGCCCCCCGCCGTGTCTCCAAGACCGAGAAGATCCTGTTCCCCATCATCGTCACCATCATCGTTGCCCTGACCCTGCCTGACGCCGCCATTCTGGTCGGCTGCCTGATGATGGGCAACCTGATGAAGGAGTCCGGCGTTGTTGAGCGTATCACCAAGACCGCCGGCAATGAGCTGATGAACATCATCACGATCTTCCTCGGCTTCTCCGTCGGCTGCACCACCAACGCCGCCACCTTCCTGAACATCCAGACCGTTGAGATCATCGTTCTGGGCATCGTCGCCTTCGGTGTCGGCACCGCCGGCGGTGTTCTCCTGGGCAAGGTCATGTGCGTTGTCACCCACGGCAAGATCAACCCGCTCATCGGCTCCGCCGGTGTTTCCGCCGTTCCCATGGCCGCCCGTGTTTCCCAGAAGGTCGGCCAGGAGTACAACCCCCGCAACTACCTGCTCATGCACGCCATGGGCCCCAACGTTGCCGGTGTTATCGGCTCCGCCGTTGCCGCTGGTATCCTGATCAATATGTTCGGCTGATACTGACATAAAAAGTAAGCACCCGCATGGTTCGCGCCATGCGGGTGCTTTTCTCTTTGGCTTCTCCCTTGAGGCTTCGCCCGCGCAACAAGCCGCCCCTTACAGGGGAGGTGGCCGAGCGTCAGCGATGGCTGGAGGGGCTTTGCCGCGTTCACTCCACCTCAAACCTCTCCCCGTCGATCTCGACCCATGCCACGGCCTCGGGGTCGAGGATGTCGTAGCTGTCTATCCGCAGGGTGGTCGGGGAGTAGACGCCCTGGTAAAACTCGCCGCCCCAGCCGTAAGTGACCTCGGTGCCGTCGGCGCGGTAGAGCTTTACGCGGCCCTGCACGTTGTAGCGGCTCAAATTCCGGGGCTCGCTTTCGTAATCACTGCCCACAACACTCACGGCCAGCGGCTCAATGCGAACCTCGGTGATGTGGAACGTCCCGTCCGGGAACGCCGCCCGTTCCTCGTCGGTCAGGTCGTAGTGGTACCACGGGCCGCCCTTCAGCTCGATGCTCGTGTCCGCCGGCACCGTGACCGGCGTGGCCGCGTCGGGCAGCGTCACCTGAATGTGCGCCTTGGCGTCGTAGTCGTTCAGATCGCCAATCCACAAGGTGCGCGTCTTGGCCGGGCCGCTGTGCAGCGGAACGTCCACAAAACAGGAGAGTGTCTCGCTCTCGCTGACTGCGCCGCGAGTCTCCCACGGGCCGACGGCGTAGCCGTTGCAAAGCCCGGTGCCAAAATTCGTCGCGGTGTACAGCCACTTGTTGGCGGCGCTTTCCTCTGTCGGGATAAAATTGAAGTTGCCGGTGCTCCACATCAGGTCGCGAGGGTCAAGCCCTTGGGCGTTGTCCACGTCGTACAGCACCCGCAGCGTGTTCTTGCCGCGCAGCAGCGCCCGCACGCGGACCGTGTGGCCGGAAAGTTCAAAAGTGATTGGTTCGTCCAGCACCTCGCCATATTTCTGCACCAGTGCGTTCGTCTCGTTGGCGGCGCTCATGGGGTGGAAAAGCCCCAGCACCACCGCGCCCGCGGCCACTAAGCAGAGCGCTGCCGCCGCGGCTGCCAGCCGCCAGCCCCGCAAAACCCGGGGCTTCGGGCAGCGCGCCAGTACTTTTTGGCGCAGTGCTGCGGTTTCTTCCGCCGTCAGGGCGTCTGCCAGCGGCGGGTGGTCGTTCATCCAGCGTTCCAGTTCGGTCATAGGTCAGCCCTCCTTCAATAGCTTTTGCAGTGCCAGCCGTGCGCGGTGCAGCCGGGTGCGCACCGTGGCGGCAGGCATGTTGAAATGTACGCCCAGCTGGGCCGCGGTCTCGCCATACACGTACCTGCGCAGAAAAAGCTCCCCGTCGGGCGGCGGCAGCGCCATGATCTGCGCCATCAGCTCGCGGGCTTCCAGCTTGCTTTCCAGCGCAACGGCCAGCTCGGCGTCGTCGCGGTCATCCAGCGGCAGCGTCTCGCCCCGGCGCAGCAGCGCACGGTAGCGGTCAATGGCGCACTGCCGCGCCGCCTGCACCACCAGCCGCCGCCGATGGGTCTCGTCTGCGGGCAGGTGTGCCCCGCGCCAGAGCTTGTAAAATGTGTCGGCCTCGGCCTCCTCGGCGTCCTGCGGGTGGCCGGGCAGAATGGCCCGGCAGACGGACCGCACTGCGCCGCCGTAGTCCCGCAGCAGGGTGTCCAACTCGTGCTCTGTCATGGGCGTCGCCCCCTTTCATAAAGATTATACGACAAAATTGGGGAGAGTGTTTCAATTTTTTTTGGCTTCCCCCGAGGGGGAAGGCTTCCGCACCGCCCCTTTACCGCCCGCCCGATTTGTGCTATAATACGCTTGATAATGGGGAAGTATTGGAAAAGAGGTGCATACATGCTGAAAGTAACCCTGCTGGGCACGGGCGGCACACAGCCGCTGCCGGATCGCGCACTGGCCGCCGCCGCGGTCACGGTGGGCGGGCGCAGCGTGCTGCTGGACTGCGGCGAGGGCACGCAGGTCGGCCTGCGGCGGTACGGCGTCAGCGCGTATCGGCTTTCGGCGGTGCTGCTGACCCACTACCACGGCGACCACATTCTGGGCTTGCCCGGTCTTTTGCAGACCCTGGGCAGCCTGAACCGCACCGAGCCGCTGACGATCTACGGCCCCAAGGGCATCGAGCCTGTGGCGCAGGCTGTCACGGCGCTGGCCGGGCCGCAGGCGTACCCGGTGCGCTGGCAGGTCGCAGACGAACCATTCCACATAGACATGCTGAAAATCACCCCGTTCCCGCTGACCCACCGCGTACCCTGCTGCGGCTATGTGCTTGCGCTGCCCCGCGCCGGGCGGTTCGACCCCGCAAGGGCGCGGGCTGCGGGCATCCCGATGCCCTACTGGAAAACGCTGCAAAGGGGCGAGGCCGTCGGCGGCTGCACGCCGGAGCAGGTGCTGGGTGCGCCGCGCCGCGGGCTGAAGGTGGTCTACGCCACCGACACCCGCCCCTGCGCCGCGCTGGAGGCCGCCGCCCGGGACGCCGACCTGCTCTGCATGGACGCGACCTACGCCGACGACGCCGACCTGCCCAAGGCGGAGTTGTACGGCCACGCCACCTGCCGGGAGACCGGCGCACTGGCCGCCGCGCGCACCGCGTACCCCGCCGCCGTGGCCGGGTATGACGGCCTGACCGAAGAACTGGAATTTGACAGAGAGCCATGACCGAGAAACGAAAAAATCTGCTGTTTATCGCTATAATTCTGGTGCTGGCCGCGGTGCTGTGGCTGGCCGCCCACCACGGCGGCACGGGCCGCACGGCGGTGCTGCGCTACGGCGACCCGCAGGTCGAGCAGCGTATTGATCTGCGTAAAAACGCCGAATATGACATTGACACCGGCCTGTACACGATCCACCTGCGGGTGGAAAACGGCGGCATCGCCTTTGTAGACAGCCCCTGCCCCGACCACCTGTGCGAGGGCTTCGGCACCCTGAAAAATGAGGGCGACTGGGCCGCGTGCATGCCGGCGAAGGCAAGTTTGACGATAGAATAAGAAAAAATAAAAGATAATAGATAAAAGATAAAAACAAAATCCGTAGGGGCGGATTCCATATCCGCCCGTCAACAGGCAGACGACTAGCGGGCGCATATAGAATGCGCCCCTACGGCGGCAAATAATTTTAAAGCGGAGCGCAGCGACGCGAACCGCCAATTTTATTATCTTTTATCTATTCTCTAAAAAAGGAGCAGCCATGAATCCAACCTTCAAGCAAGTAACCAAGACCCGCTACGTCCAGCTGGTTTCCGAGCTGGCGCAGGAGATTTTCGTCCAGCATTACACCAAGCTGACGCCCAAGGTCGCCGCTGCACTGGCCGATAAGTACCAGAGCGACATCCTGACCGACGACGAGATCCACAGCGGCGTCATCAACTACTTCTTAATTTACCTCGGCACCGAGCCGGTGGGCTATTTCGCGCTCGACCTTGGCCCCGCGGGCGCCATGTGCCTGAGCCGCCTTTTCTTAAAGGAAAAGGCCCGCGGGCAGGGCATTGGCCGCAGCATCGTGGCCTATGCGCAGAAGCTGGCCGAGGGCGATGGCCGCAGCCGCCTGTATATGCGGGTGTGGGCACGCGACCTGAAGGCCGAGGGCTTTGCCAAAAAGTGCCGCTTCCGCAAGGCCGAGACAGCCCCCGTGGAGGTCCTGCCCGGCACCACGCTGGACATCACGACCTGGGAGAAGCTGTGGCGGTAAAGCTGTAGGGGCCGATGCTTGCATCGGTCCGCGGGGCGTCGAGGACGCCGCCCCCTACAGCGCGGTAAAAGCAAAATCTGGAGATACACCATGAAATTTCTGCACCTTGCAGACCTGCACCTGGGCAAACGGGTCAACGGGTTTGATATGCTGGAGGATCAGCGGTTCATCCTTGAACAAATTCTGACCCTCTGTGAAAAACACGGCGTCGAGGCCGTCGTCATCGCGGGCGATATCTACGACACGCCGGTGCCGCCCGCCGCGGCCTGCACGCTGCTGGACTGGTTCCTGACCCAGCTGGCCGCCCGCCGCATCCCGGTGCTGGCCGTCTCCGGCAACCACGACAGCGCCGAACGGCTCGACTTTGCCAGCAGTCTGCTGGCCGAACAAAACGTACACATTGCCGGGCGTTTCACCGGCTGCCCCAAGCAGGTCGTACTCAATGACCGCCACGGCCCCATCGAGTTCACGCTGCTGCCCTTTGTGCGGGCGGCCACGGTGCGCCACTACCTGCCCGACGCCGACATCACCGACTACGACTCCGCCGTCGGCGCGGCGCTGGCTGTCTGTGAGCCCGCCGCCCCGCGCCGGGTGCTCGTCGCCCACCAGATGGTGGTCTCCGGCGTCTGCCCGCCGCAGCTCTCCGGCAGTGAGACCGCGCCCCTGACCGTCGGCACGGTGGATTCCATCGATGCAGCGCGGTTTGCGGGCTTCTGCTACGCGGCGCTCGGCCATATCCACCGCGCCCAGCGCGTCGGCATCGACGCCGTGCGCTACGCGGGTGCGCCGCTCTGCTACCATCTGGACGAGTGCGGGATGCAGAAATCCGTCACCCTCGTGCGGGTCGGCAAGCGCGGCGTGGAAAAAATCGAGCAGCTGCCGCTGACGCCCCGCCGCGCCATGCGCCACCTGACCGGCCCGCTGGCCCGGCTGACCGCCCGGCCAACCGACACCGAGGACTACATCTGGGCGACCCTGACCGACCCGACGCCGCTGCCCGACGCCATGGCGCAGCTGCGCGCCGCCTATCCCAACGCCATGCGGCTCGACTACCTGCCCCAAGGTGAGGTCGCGCACCCGCTGGACATGACCCAGGCCGTGCGCGGCAAACCCTTTGTCGAGCTGTTCCAGGACTTTTTCACCAAGATGAACGGACGCCCCCTGACCGTGGAGGAGACCGTGGCTGTGAAAAGATTGCGCGAGGAGGCGTCAAAAAGCGAATGAAACCCCAAAAGCTGATCCTGACCGCCTTCGGCCCCTACGCGGGCCGCACCGAGCTGGACTTCTCGGCGTTCGGCGGCAGCGGACTGTTTCTGATCGGCGGCGACACCGGTGCGGGCAAGACCGCCCTGTTTGACGCCATCACGTTTGCGCTCTACGGCGAGACCTCCGGTGAGAACCGAAAAACAACGATGCTGCGCAGCGATTTTGCCGCCCCCGACGCCGAGACGAGCGTCGAGCTGGCCTTTACCCACCGCGGGCGCAGCTACACCGTGCGCCGCTGGCCCGACCAGCAGCGCGCCGCCAAGCGCGGCAGCGGCATGGTCAAGGTGCCCGCCAAGGCCGAGCTGATCCGTGAGCCGGACGAGCCGGTCAGCGGTGCGTCAGCCGTGACCGACGCCGTGGTCAAGCTGCTGGGCATCGACGCCAAACAGTTTGCCCAGGTGTCGATGCTGGCGCAGAACGACTTTACCCGGCTGCTCAATGCGCCGTCCGCGGACCGCGCCGCCATCCTGCGCCGCATTTTTGACACCGCCGACCACCAGCGCCTGGGTCAGGCTGCCGTCGAGCACGCCCGTAAGGCCGACGAGGAATGCAAGCGTCTGGACGATGTACTTTTGATGCACGTCGGCACGCTGATCGGTGACGGCGCCGACGAGGAGACCGCCGCCGACCTGGCCGAAATGCAGGCCGAGCGCGACCCGTTTGCCGCAGGGGCTGCCGCCGAGCTGGGCAGGCTGCTGCTGGAGGCCGACGACGCCAACGAAAAACGACAGACCAACGTTATGAACGAGCTGGACGAGAAGATCGCCCGCGGTGACGCCGGCCTGAAAATTGCCGAGGAACGCGCCGCCCGCCGCCGCCAGCTGGCCGGGCTGGTGGCCGAGGAGCAACGCGCCGCCGATGTGGAGCACCAGACCGACCTCATTATGACCGATCTGGAAAAGCGCACGGCGAACGTGAAGGAGAATATTGCCAAAAACGAGGCGGACCGCGCCGCGCTGAGCCAGGCCGAGGCCGACCTGCTCAAGACCGACCACCGCATTGAGCTGGCCGAGGGGCTTTCCGCCGACTGCAGACAGCTCTTGCAAAATCTGGCGGACGCCGACAAGGCCGACGAGGACGCCGCCGCGCGTCAGGCAGAGTATGTGGCCGCACAGGCTGCACTGGACAGCGCCGAGGAAGAATACAGCACGATGCAGCGCCAATTAAACGCCAACCGCGCGGGCCTGCTGGCCAAGGACCTGCAAAAGGGCAAGCCGTGCCCGGTCTGCGGCTCCACCAAGCACCCGAAGATCGCCGCGCTGCCCAAGGACCACATCACCGAAAAGCAGCTGGAGGAGCGGGAGAAGGCGCTGACGGCCCAGCGCCGCAGCACTGCCGCGGCCAGCCGCACCTTGATTGAAGAGAATCTCATTCCGGATG
>JABLTN010117238.1_pt1 | contig 10625 bp, 10 predicted proteins | sample 7160141 | NCBI WGS metagenome assembly JABLTN01 (sample SAMN14651226, study PRJNA627086) | human gut metagenome | isolation source: feces | host: Homo sapiens | reverse complement strand
GGATGCTGCATCCAGGCAGCGTTTAATTATTGAATCACAAAATATAATAGATATAATTGACGCCGGTGCATCACAGATCACAGTGGAGCTGGAAAACGGCGGCATTACATATCTTCGCGTTTGCGACAACGGCTGCGGCATGGCGCCGGAGGACGCGCCGATTGCGTTCCGCCGCCACGCGACGAGCAAAATTCGCACGCGGGAGGATTTGAGCGCCATCGGTACGCTGGGATTCCGCGGCGAGGCACTCGCCGCAATCAGCGCCGTTGCGCGCGTGGAGCTGTTTACCAAACAGACCGGATGCATGGAGGGCGTGCATGTGTCGCTGGAGGGCGGAAAAATGACGGCGAACGAGCCGGCAGGCTGTCCGGACGGCACGACGTTTATCATTCGCGATTTGTTTTACAACACACCGGCGCGCATGAAGTTTTTAAAAAAGGATTTTACCGAAGCGGGATATATCCTGTCTGTGGTAGAGCATGCCGCCGAGAGCCATCCGGAAATCAATTTTCAGTGTATTCGAGACGGCAAACGCGTGTTTCATGCTCCGGGAAACGGCAGCCTGCAAAACGCCGTGTTCAGTGTGTTCGGCAAGGAGCTGTCCAAAAATCTCATTGAGATGCCGGAAAATACGCTCAACGGCATTCGCGTGTGGGGCTACATTTCCAAACCGCATGCGCCGCGCGCAAATCGAACCTATCAGCATTTCTTTGTCAACGGGCGATTTATCAAATCCAAGCTGGTGCAGGCGGCGATGGAAGAAGCATACCGCAACAGCATCATTACGGGAAAATTCCCATACGGCTGTGTCTGCATTGATTTGCCGTTGGGATTGGTGGATGTCAATGTCCATCCGGCAAAGACCGAGGTGAAATTTGCGGAGGAGAAAAAAGTATTCTCCGCGGTGTATGCCGCAGTGAAAAATGCGCTGGCGGGCGAAGAAAACATACCGGAGATTGAGGCGAAGCCACGCAAGCCGCTGGCAGATGTCCTGCCGAGCACGCAACCGGAACCGCAGGAAAAAACAGAAGTGCTTGCGCGTTCCGCCATTCGCCTGACACCGCGCGTGTCGGACGAGCCCAAGCGCAGCACAGACACCTTGCAGCAGGCAAGCGCCTATCGCAGTGGGACTTGTGCCGGAGCGCCCAAACGCGCGAGCTTTCTGCCGTTTGTTGATGTAGACGCCAGAGACGAGCGCGCGCTGGAACATGTCGGTGCGCCGAAGCCGGTGAAAGAGCCGGTGAAGGAGCCGGTTCGGCCTGCGCAGCCGATGCCTGCCCTGCAGCCCGCGCAGCAGCAAGCGAAGGAAAGAGAAACGCTCATCGACGATATGCCAAAGGCACATGTCATCGGCAGCTGCTTTGACACGTATATTTTGGCAGAGGACGAGAGCGGGCTGATTTTGATTGACAAGCATGCGGCACACGAACGCATTTTGTTCAATCAGCTGAGAAAGCAAGTGGATATTCCGACACAGATGCTGCTGCAGCCGGTCGTTGTCGATTTGTCCGGCGAGGAATACGCGGCAATGATGGACGGCATGGAACAGATTCAATCCATTGGCTTTGTCATGGAGCCGTTTGGTCAGCACAGTGTTGCCGTGCGCGAAGCACCGGCGTACATTGACGCGGGAGATTTGCCCATGACCGTGTCGGAGATGGCGCAGAAGCTGATGGATCGCCGCACACCGGTGCCGGATCGTTTGGATGATTTGATTCATACGGTTTCGTGCAAAGCAGCAATTAAGGGCGGCTGGAAAACCAGCATGGAAGAGCTGCAATCGCTGTGTGACCGCGTGCTGTCGGATCCGGAAGTGACCTGCTGTCCGCACGGTAGACCGGTAACGGTTCGGCTGACCAAATATGAGCTGGATAAAATGTTCAAGCGGGTGAATCAGTGATGAAACAAAAACTTATTTGCATTGCCGGTCCAACAGCTTCCGGCAAAACGGCACTGTCCATCGCGCTGGCGAAACAATTGGATACCGAAATCATTTCCTCGGATTCCATGCAGCTGTATCGCGGCATGGATATCGGCACGGCAAAGCCGGATGCCGCAGAACGAGACGGCGTTGTGCATCACATGTTTGATGTGGCGGATGCCGGAGAGACGTTTTCGGTGGCAAAGTATCAGCAGATGGCGGATGCCTGCGCACAGGATATTTTGTCGCGCGGCAAAATTCCCATTGTGTGCGGCGGCACAGGGCTGTATCTGGATGCCCTGATTGAGGGCAGCGTGTTTTCCGGCGATGAGACCAATCTGGAAGCGCGGGAAAAATACAATGCCATTGCACGGGAGCAGGGCGCGCATGCGCTGCATGAAATGCTGCGTGCTGTTGATCCGGTATCAGCGCAGCGCATCCATGAAAACAACGTCAAGCGCGTGGTGCGGGCACTGGAGGTGTACGACCAGACTGGCATGACCATCAACGAATGGAACGCGAAAAATAAGCGGCCGGAGCCAAAGTACGATGCAATTTTGTTTGCCCTGTGCCCGTCAGATCGGCAGATGCTGTATGACCGCATCGACCGCCGCGTGGATCAGATGGCAGAACAAGGGCTCGTTGCAGAGACCGAGCGCCTGTGGAAGGGCGGAAAGCTCATCGGCACGGCGGGACAAGCCATCGGCTACAAAGAGCTGGTGCCGTATCTGGAAGGACGGGAGAGCTTGGAAATCTGTCTGGACACGCTCAAGCGCGCATCGCGCAACTATGCCAAGCGGCAGTTGACATGGCTGCGGCGTGACAGCCGTGTGCACTGGCTGCAGTACGACGCACCGGAAGATTTTTCCGGAATTCTTCAGCAAGTGACAGAAATTTTATCTGAACGTGGTGTAACATATTGAAAGTATCTCTATACATCACGGGAGGATTCTTTTATAATGAAAACAGAAATCAACTTACAGGACACCTTTTTAAACAGGGCACGGCAGGACAGAGTTCCGCTGACTGTCTTTCTCACCAATGGATTTCAGCTGCGCGGCGTAGTGCGCGGGTTTGACACGTTTGTCATTCTATTTGACTGTGACGGCAAGCAGGAAATGATTTACAAACACGCCATCTCCACGGTTATCCCGCAGCGCAAGCTGGAAATGAACGGAAGAAGGGAAACAGTCACGGCATAAGACCCTCTGTTCGGAGGAGTACTTTCTATGGCATTCAAAGGAAATCCGTTTCGGCGGAAGCGTTCCGATCAAACATCCAATGTGTGGCAGGTCGGCGGACTGCGCATTAACCGCGCGCTTCGCATACCGATCATTATTTTTGGAATTATTTTTGTATACAGCATAGTCGGTTTTGCCATCAGTCACTACAATCCGGTCAAAACGACACCGGCACAGCAGGTGTCGCTGGATGATTCTTTTTCTGCGAGCGGATACTTTATCCGGCAGGAGCAGATGGTAGATATTGCAGAAGGCAACACAGTGGAGTACAATTATTCTGACGGCGACAAAGTGTCCAAGGGGGCAGCGCTCGTCACAGAGTATTCCAACCAAGATGCGCTGACGGTCAGCCGCGAGCTGAAAAGCATCAATGACAACATTGAGCAGCTGGAGACGTTCAGTTCTACGTCGTCCACAACGACAAATTCCAGTCGGCTCAACCAAAAAATCATCGACCAGATGAATCTGCTGAGCGAGCAAGTAGACAACGGTTCACTGGGACAGGTTGCGTCGATTACCTCGGAGCTGCGGCAGCTGGTTTTGAAAAGCGGCTCGGTCTCCGACAACAGAAAAGACATCAAAAAAGAGCTTGCCAACCTGAAACAGCAGGCAGCTTCACTGGAATCTCGCTTGGACGGCAAGACGACCAATATCTATTCTCCCTGTGCCGGCTATTTTTGTGAGTCCGCAGATGGATACGAGAGCATTTTTACACCGGATGTTGTGGACGAGCTGACCCTGTCATCGCTGGAAAAGCTGTCGAAGAAAAATCCGGCATCCACGTCCGGCAAAGGAAAAGTGGTATCGGGCTATGCCTGGTATTACGCCGCAAAGGTCAGCGATGCCGACGCCAAAAATCTCAAGCAGGGCAACAGCGTCAAGTTGCGCTTTTCACAGATCAGCCAAGATGTCTCCGCAACCATACAAGCGGTGCGGGACGATGAGAGCAATGACAGCACACTGGTTATTTTCCAGTCGGAGGATATGGATGCGGAGCTGGTTTCCATGCGGGAGCAGGTGGCAACGGTTGTTGTGGATTCGTATGCAGGCCTCAAGGTGCCGAAATCTGCGGTGCGCATGGAAAATGACGAGATGGGCGTCTATGTTCTGTCCAATTCTGTGGCAAGCTATAAAAAGATTGACCCGCTGTACGAAGGAAGCGATTTCTACATTGTAAAGCAAAATGTAACCGGCAATGATTCGTTGGTTGTCAATGACGATATTATTGTGGAAGCCAAAGATGTGAATGACAAGAAGGTAATGAAATAATGACAGAGGAAGAACGCAAGACTATCACACAAGCGGTGCAGACCGCAAAAAAACGCATTGCGGAGGCCGCCATTGCTTCCGGACGCAAGCCGGAGGACATCACGCTGGTCGCTGCGACAAAAATGAATGACGCAGAGCGCGTCCGCGCAGCCATTGAGGCGGGCGTGGATGTCTGCGGAGAAAACCGCGTGCAGGAGCTGTTGGAAAAGTATGAGCAGCATGCGTATGACGGCAAGCCGCTGCATTTTATTGGCACGCTGCAGACCAATAAAGTGAAATACTTAATCGGCAAGGTGTCCATGATTGAATCGGTCAGCTCGGTAAAGCTGGCAAAGGTCATTGACAAGGAGGCTGCCAAGGCCGGAATCTGTCAGGACATTCTGCTGGAGCTGAATATCGGCAGAGAGGAGAGCAAACTGGGCATTGATCCGGACGAGATTGATTCGGTGATCGAACAGGTTGCTCAACTGGAGCATGTTTATGTGCGCGGACTAATGGCAATTCCGCCAAAAACGCAGCCAAATCAAGAAAAAACTCTTTATTTTGACAGAATGTCTCAACTATTTATTGACATATCGGCGAAAAAATACGATAATATCACCATGGACTGCTTGTCGATGGGAATGAGTGCTGATTATTGCGAGGCAATTTCCTGTGGGGCAACAATTGTCCGGCTGGGTACGGCGCTGTTCGGCGCCCGCCACTACTGAGAAATTAGATTTGTTCCATTCGGGAGGAAGCAGAAATGGGTTTAGTAAATGATTTTAAACGCTGGGTTAGCGGCGAGGTCGATGACGAAGACGATTTCGACATGGATGAGGGTCCGGTAGAAGAACCGGAAACCAGAGAGACATCCTCGCACTACAGCCATCGGGAGGCGGCGAGAACATCTGCTCCGTCTGATGCACGGCAGAATACGCAGATTGAGTCGCGCAGAAACAATCAGGTGGTCAATATCAACGCGACAACCAAGCTCGCGGTTGTTTTGGTAAAGGCAGATCAGTTTAACAACGTTGCGGACATCGCAGATCATCTGAAAAATAAGATGACGGTTGTTCTCAATCTGGAAACCACAGATAAAGAAACATCCAAGCGCATGCTGGACTTTATGAGCGGCGTTACATATGCCATTGAGGGAAAAATCAAGCGCGTGGCGAACGACACGTATTTGATTACCCCGCTGGATGTGGAAATTGTCGGTGATGATTTGATTAGCGAACTGGAAAACAGCGGAATGAAGTTCTGATGGTTTCCGGCTGAGAGGTATGGATTTCATATGATTCTTGCAAGCATTACGATTCGAGTTCTTGGCATATTGCAGTGGCTCATTATCATTCGGGCGCTGTGTTCGTGGTTTCCGCAGGTACAGCAGTCCGCAGTGGGAGAGTTTCTGTACACCGTGACGGAACCGATGCTTGCGCCATGCCGCAATCTTTTGAGCAGATTTCAGGTAGGACGGGGCATGATGCTGGATTTTTCACCGCTGATTGTTTTTCTGCTGTTGGAATTTGCACGGCGGATAGTTTATGCGCTGCTGTGACGTGCAGGTTTTCGTGGGATTCGTCCGGCCGGGTTTATCCCGGCCATTTTCCGGTTCTTGCCGGTCGTTTGATTTCAGGGAGGTAACATGTTAGGTTCTAAGGAAATCCGAGATTTCACACCGGAGAAAGCGGTATTTGGCGGCTATGATGCCAGAAGCGTCGACATGATGCTGGATCAGGCGGCGGATGACATGGAAGCTCTGGAACGGGAAAATGCAGAACTGCGGGCGAAGCTCAAGGTTATGGTGGACAAAATCGAAGAATACCGCCGCATTGAGAGCGGAATTCGGCAGGCACTGATGACCGCGCAGGGCATGGCGGACAAAACCAAAAAAGAAGCGAGCGAGCAGGCCGACCAGACGCGCACCCAAGCGCAGGAGGATGCGGAACAGCTCAAGCGCGAAACAAAAGAACAATGCGAAGCGATCGTCAGACGGTATCAGGTGCAGGCTTCTCAGGAGCAGGCGCGTCTGCGGCTGGCGCAGAAGGAAGCCGCTTCCTTTATAGAAAAAATGACCCGCGCCTTCCGCGAGGAGAGCGAGAGAATCGCTGCGATTCCGCAAAAAGAAGGTGTGGAGTTTACCTCTATCTCGGATCACACAGTGCACAGTGACGCGACAAGCGAAACGATTGAGGGGCACGTGGAAGGTCCGGCAGAGCTGAAGATACCGAAGTCGCCGGAAGAAAATCCGGGTACCGATATTCCCGCAGATATTTTAAAAATTTTTGCTGATGCCCAGCACACATCGCATCTTGATGGAATAGAACAGGATGCCTACACGGTGGAAGTGAGCGGCTCGCAAAATCATAACAATTTTATTGGAGAATAAACAGCGAGGCTGTTTAGGATAGAATCCCGCCGAATCGGCGGGACGGCGCCGATTCAAAAAAAGAGGACGGCGTCGAGAATCAGAAAGGATGGTACGGTTACATGCCGCAGGATTACAACAAGACAATCAATCTTCCGCAGACCGATTTTCCGATGCGCGCGGGTCTTCCGAAGCGCGAGCCGGAATTTTTGGAGAAGTGGGAGAAAGAGGATATTTACCATACAATGATGGAGAAAAACGAGGGCAAGCCGCTCTTTATTCTCCACGATGGCCCTCCGTATGCAAACGGCAATCTGCATCTGGGCCACGCACTGAACAAGATCCTCAAGGACTTCATCGTGCGTTACAAGAATATGGCAGGCTTCAAGGCGCCGTATGTGCCGGGCTGGGACACCCACGGTCTGCCGATCGAGCGTCAGGCAATTGCCGCTTTTGGTCTGGACAGACATAAGGTCAGCAACAAGGACTTCTGCGACAAGTGCAAGGAGTTCGCACTGGAGCACGTAGACACCCAGAGAACCCAGTTTAAGCGTCTGGGCGTTGTCGGTGACTGGGATCACCCGTATCTGACGCTGACCAACGATTTTGTTGCAAAGCAGGTCTCCGTCTTTGGCGAGATGGCAAAGAAGGGCTATATTTACCGCGGCATGAAGCCGGTATACTGGTGCCCGCACGATGAGACCGCTCTGGCTGAGGCTGAAATTGAGTACAAGGACAACAAGTGTGCGTCCATCTACGTCAAGTTCGCAGTCAAGGACGATCAGGGCAAGATCAGCTCTGTCATCGGCACAACAGAAAACGTATACTTCGTGATTTGGACGACGACTACGTGGACACTGCCGGGCAACCTGGCAATTTCTCTGAATCCGCGCTTTGAGTATTCTTTTGTAAAGGTACCGAACGGCGAGATTTATGTTCTGGCTACCGATCTGATTCCGTCTGTCATCGCTGCTGCAAAGATTGAATCGTATGAGGTTCTGGGCACCATCATGGGCTCTGAGCTGGAGTATGTGACCACGCAGCATCCGCTGATGGATCGCGAGTCTTTGGTTATCGTCGGCGACCACGTTACGCTGGAAGCCGGTACCGGCTGTGTACACACGGCACCGGGCTTTGGCGCAGAAGACTTTGTTGTGTGCCAGAAGTATCCGGAAATTCCGATGATCGTTCCGGTAGACAGCAAGGGCATGACCACGGCTGATGCAGGCAAGTACGCAGGTATGTTCTATGAAGATACCAATGCGATTATCCTGCACGACCTGACCGAAAACAACGCGCTGCTGGCTGTTGAGACCATTGAGCACTCTTATCCGCATTGCTGGCGCTGCAAGAAGCCGATTATCTTCCGCGCAACCGAGCAGTGGTTCTGCTCCGTAGATGCGATGAAGGACAAGGCCGTAGAGGCTTGCCACGGCGTCAAGTGGATTCCGGCTTGGGGCGAGGATCGCATGACCTCCATGATTCAGGAGCGTTCCGACTGGTGCATTTCCCGTCAGCGCACATGGGGTGTTCCGATTCCGATTTTCTTCTGCAAGAAGTGCAAGAAGCCGCTGATTAACGACGATACCATTTCCGCTGTTGCTGCACTGTTCCGCGAGAAGGGCACCAGTGCTTGGTTCGATACCGATGCCGCAGACATTCTGCCGGCAGGCACCAAGTGCGAGTGCGGCTGCTCTGAATTTACCAAGGAGACCGATACCATGGACGTATGGTTCGACTCCGGTTCCTCTCACGCAGCAGTTCTGGAGGAGCGCGACGAGCTGGCATATCCGGCAGATCTGTATCTGGAAGGCAACGACCAGTACCGCGGCTGGTTCCAGTCCTCCATGCTGACCTCCATCGCTACCAAGGGCGTTTCTCCGTACAAGACGGTTATTACCCACGGCATGATTGTTGACGAAGAGCGTCAGAAGATGTCCAAGTCCAAGGGCAACGGTATGAGCCCGCAGGAAATCACCCAGCAGTACGGTGCAGATATTCTGCGTCTGTGGGTATCTTCCTCTGATTACCGCGCTGATATGAAGATCTCCAAGAAGATGTTCAAGCAGCTGTCTCAGAACTACCTGAAAATCCGCAACACCGCGCGTTATATCATGGGCAACCTGAACGGCTTCACGCTGGATCAGATGGTGCCGTATGACCAGATGCTCGAGCTGGATAAGTGGGCACTGATGAAGTGCAATGAGCTGGTCGGCCGCGTTCGCGCAGCATACGACAGCTACGAGTTCCACGGTGTTATTCACGCAATCCACAACTTCTGTGTTGTCGATATGTCCAACTTCTATCTGGACGTCATCAAGGATCGTCTGTACTGTGACGACGGTCTGAGCCGCCTGTCCGCACAGACTGCGATTTACCGCATTCTGGATTCGCTGGTTCGCATGCTGGCGCCGGTTCTCTGCTTCACCGCAGATGAAATCTGGCACGCAATGCCGCACGCAGCAGGCGACGACGAGCGCAACGTTGTCCTCAACGACATGCCGGAGTACGATTCTGCCCTGACCTTTACCGATGCCGAGGCAATCAAGTGGGAGAAGATCATTGCTGTCCGCGACGATGTCAATAAGGCATTGGAGCAGGCACGCGGTTCCAAGCTCATCGGCAAGCCGCTGGAAGCAAAGGTTACCATCACGGCTTCTGAGAACGCAAAGGAATTCTTGGACGGCTGCGGTCAGGATCTGGCAAAGCTGTTTATCGTTTCTGCTGTCGATGTACAGACCGGCGAGGGCGAAGGCGACAGCTACGAAGCACTGGGCGGCGTGAAGATTGCCGTCAGCCACATGGAAGGCGAGAAGTGCGAGCGTTGCTGGATCTACGATCCGACTGTTGGCAGCAATGCAGAGCATCCGACGCTGTGTGCGCGTTGTGCTTCTGTGCTGGGCAACAAGTAAAATCAAATCGTATCGAATGAAACATTCGTAAAAAAAGAGGCAGAGGAATTGTCCTCTGCCTCTCTTTGTGAAGGGAGGAATCTCCTGTGTCTATTGTTATGTATTTGCTGGCAGTTCTCATGATGGTTATTGTAGACCAAGCGGTAAAATATTGGGCGGTGACGATGCTGGCATCCATCGGCACGATTCCGCTCATTCCGGGCGTGCTGTCGCTGACCTATGTGGAGAACCGCGGCGCTGCGTTCAGCATTTTAGAAAACCAAATTTGGCTGTTTGTCGCACTGGCAGTGGTGATTCTGTGCGGCATTGTATATGCACTGAAAACAGATAAGATTCAAGCGCCGATTGGAAAAATCAGCCTGCTGGTGATTGCGGCGGGAGCAATTGGCAATGTCATTGACCGCGTGGTCAATCATTATGTTGTGGATATGATTCAGCTGGAATTTATCAGATTTCCGATTTTTAATATTGCGGATATTTATGTCTGTGTCGGCGTTGCCTTGTTTGCCTTTTATTATCTCTTTATCCACAAAGATGCGGAGGAAGCGGACAAATGAGACGAATCATTCAGGTGACAGAGACGGATTCCGGCCAACGCATCGACAAGCTGCTCTCACAGCAGCTGCCGGAGCTGACGCGGTCAGCCATTCAGCATCTGATGCAGGATGGCTGCGTAACCATCGGCGAACAGCCGGTCAAAAAAAATGCGAAAGCAGCTGCCGGAGACGTGATTGCAGTCGAAGTGCCGGAGCCCAAAGAGGTTTCCATCGAACCGGAAAATATTCCGCTTGATATTGTGTATGAAGATGAGGATATCATCGTTGTCAATAAGCCGAAGGGCATGGTTGTGCATCCGGCACCGGGCAATTAACTAGGAAAAGGAGGGGCGGCAATGCGTCAAATACTTTGCTTTGGAGACTCCAATACATGGG
>JABLTN010133772.1_pt1 | contig 10653 bp, 10 predicted proteins | sample 7160141 | NCBI WGS metagenome assembly JABLTN01 (sample SAMN14651226, study PRJNA627086) | human gut metagenome | isolation source: feces | host: Homo sapiens | reverse complement strand
TATAGAAATAACAGAAGCTATAGAAATATCATCTCAAGTCATAGATAATGACACTTTATATAATGAAATTTCAAACTGTAAAAAACATATTAAAAATGGAAATACCATAAGTCAATCTCTAAGCCTAGTTGAAAATTTTCCTAGTTTGTTTATAACAATGATAACAATAGGTGAAGAAAGTGGAAGTTTAGATAAAACTTTAAGTTCAATAACTAAATTTTATGAGCAAGAATTAGAAAATAAAATAGAACAGGGTATGAAAATTATAGAGCCTGTAATAATTATTATGGTAGCAGCGGTTATAGGAGTTTTAATCATAGGAATGTTACTGCCTATGTTTGATACAATTTCAACAATATAAATTTATAAAAATAGGAGGAAATAGAAATATGTATTTTAAGAGATTTAAAATGAAAAAAAGAAAAGGATTTACTTTAGTAGAAATGGTGATAGTTGTAGTTATATTAGGGATATTATCTAGCATGGCCTTAATGAAATACAATAATGTACAAGAAAATGCAAAAAAGAAAGCAGACTATGCAACTGCATCAACTATTGCAACAGCAACAATCGTGGCAATGAACGATGGACAAATTAGTGGAGATCAAGTAAAGGTAAGTGAATTAGTAAGTAAGGGATACTTACAATCAGATGTAAAGTGCAATTCGACAGGAAAAGGTTTTGATATAACTATAAATGGTGATAGTGTTAGTATATCATCAAATAATGAACCTTATTATCCTAAACCTGAAGAATCGAGTGCACAATAATAAATTAATATTAAGGAGTGGTATTATTAAAAGAATTATAAATATAGAAATAAATAAATCCTATGCAAGGATAGTTTTTCTAAGGCAGAGTATGAAAAATATTTATATAGATGATGAAATACATCAAGATATAAGTCTAAATATTAGTAGTAAAATTATAGGAACTACAAATCAGTATTATATAAATGATATTGAAAAAGAAAGATATGTAGAAAATGTAACTAAAATAATAGAATCTAAAATAAGAAAAACAAAAAAGTTAACATCAAAATATAAATCAATATTTTATAATATACAAACAGAAGATGTAATTATAAGGATGATTGATAACATAAATATTAGTAATAAATCAGATATACTAGGCTTAATAAAATTTAACATAAATCAGTATATGCATATAAATATTGATGACTATGTAATTGAATATAAAATAATAAATCAAATAAATAAAATAGCAAAGATACAAGTAATACTATTTCCAAAATACTTAATAGACCTATGTAAAAGCATATCAAAAAATCTTAGAATAAAATCACAAATAATAAATGTAAACTATGATATTTTACAAAAATTAATAGAACTAAATATAATAACTAATTTACAATCAAATTTATTATTTATAGAAAATAGAAGCAAAGAGATAATATTTAATAAAGTTATAGATAAAAAAATATGTGAATCATATGTATTATCTAAAGGTGAGCAATGCATAAATTATATAAATAACTTAGATCATAACATAGATCAGATTTACTACTATGGCCTTGAAGATAAAATGATAAATAATGAAATTGATTCTTTTTCTTCATTGAATATATCACCTTTAACTCTAGAAAATAATAAAAAATCTATAATAATATCTGAGAAACTAAGTCAAGATTTTAAGCAATATATAAATACTATAGGTATGATTATATAGCTAAATAAAAGAGGGTATTTTATGAAAAAGTATAAAACGATAGATTTTATTAAGCTATATACTCCGAATAGAAAAAATGTCAAGATAGTATATATTCTTGTGGCTTTGATTATGGTAATTGGAGTTTATAAAGTTAATATGAATCAAAAGAGAAATACGAAGATTTATAATGAAGAAACAGTTTTAGATGAAAATATTGATATTACTGAGAGTGATGAAGAAAGTATATATATAAATTTTGATAATATAAAAGTAGCTTTTAATTTAATAGGAGAAGAAAATATAAATCGGATATTAGTAGACAACTCTGGTATAGAAATTGAGGGTGAATGTAATAATTTAGATATATTAGAACAATTAAGAAATAAGTCAAACTCTAGTTATTTTTCTATAAATAGTCTATTAAAACAAGATAATAAATATATTTTCAATTTAAAATATAATACAGGAGAATAAAATTGAAAAGAAAATTCAGTAATAGAGAAAAATTCTTAGGATTAATTCTTTTAAGTTTAATTTTTATTTGTACAATACAATTAATAGATACAAATAAAGAAAATGAAGAACAAGGCAGTTTAGAAGTGAAAGAAAAAATAAAAATAGATAAAGTAAATTTTTCTAATAATGAAAAAGATATAATTCTACAAATTGAAAATGAAATAAAAAATATAGTAACCATAAACTATATAAATAAAGACTCATATACAGATGAATATAACAACCAAGACACAAATATAGAACTACATATAAGTGGCAAAATTAATGATATACTCAAAATTGAAGGATCATTAAAGAATATAGGTTTAGAAAAAAGTGTTAAAAAAATAGAAATTGTAAAAAATACAAAAAATATTAAAGAAGAAAATAGGGATAAAATAAATGATTATGTAGACTGTATTATGAAGATTAAAGTCGCATGATAAATAAGCTTGGATTATTAGGGAGTAATATAATAACTTATAGCATAAGATAGCATAAATAGTATTATGATAAATAGTAAATATTGAAGGGATATAAACGAAAAGAGCAGAAGATTATATTAAAGTACAATATAATTCCAAAACTTAACAAATAGTATATATTGCAAAATATAAAAGAATTGTAGAATGATTTGAAAAATAATGATATAATATTTAATTGTACTTTAATTTAGAAATAAAAGGAGTGAAAGTCACCTTGTTAGGTAGAAATGATTTATGTCCATGCGGAAGTGGTAAAAAATATAAAAAATGTTGTTTAAATAAAGATATTGCATCAGAGAGATCAAGCAGAAAGATTGGGCTTTCACAAAAGCAATATTACGAGCTATACGCTAAATTACACGAATTCTCTAGAAATGAGAAATTCAAGTCTGAATTTGAAAGATTCTTTAATACGTACTTTATACAAGATCATATAATGGAAAATAAAAAGGTTATGACTGTAGAGTTCTTCGAAGAAAACAAAGATAACTTAGATATAGCAGAAAGAGATATACTAAGAAGCTTATTCGAATCATATGTAAGTGTTTATGAAGTAAAAGAGATAAAAGATGAAAAGGTAATATTAAAAGATTGTCTAAATGATAAAGAAATTTGTACGGAAGATATAAATCTTTTAAAGGACTTTAAAGTTGGAAGCCCTATGATAGCAAGAGTTGTTACTGTAGGAGACACAAATATATTAATAGATATAACAATAAGTATATCTGAAGCAATAAAAGATATAATTGTAAGCGATATAAAAACTTTATTCAGTCAATATGAAGACATTTATAAAGACATGAAGACATTCTTAATACATCATACTCACATACTATATAAGTATATACAACAATTATTAGAGCCAAGTATAGCAGAGTACTTAAAAGCTCAAAGAGAAGAAAAAGCAACTAAGGCTCAAGCTGTAGAAGTTTCTGAAGATGATTGTAAAGTAATAACTATGTTAAAACAAAATATAGAAGAGGAATTCTTACAAGATGGTATAAACTTCTGGAATGAGTATAAAAAAGCTCAAGGCGAAGTAAAAGGTGCTGAGAATGGATGGGCAGCTGGTGTAGAATATTATGTTAAGAAAGAAGCTGGACAAACAATAACTCAAGCTCAAATAGCTAAGAAGTATGAAATAAGCCCAAGTACATTAGGAAAGAGATATAAAGATCTTAAGGCGTAATAATATTTTAATTTAGACTTGTAAATAATAATTTATATATAATAAAATTAGAGGAATTATATTAATATAGTTCCTCTAATTTTGTTTTTAAGTGAATTTTATACAAAAGTTTATCTAAAAAATTAGAGGGTATATAAAATTATATATAAATTTAGATTTAAATTATAAAAAAAAGGTTTTAATATATAGAAATAATGTATAAAATAGAATTATATAATATACAGAAAGAGGTATAAATATGAATCTTAGTTTAGGAAATGCAATAGCAGTGTCAACAAATTTTATAAAATCTAATCCAGCGGTACCTGTGTACAATGGAGAGCAAACTCCAGAAAATTTATATGCAGTTATCTACCATATAGAAATAGGATACAATCAAGGTGCTTCTCAAGAATTAAAACAATACATAATAATAGATTATAAAGAGTTTGATTTATCAATAGATTCAAAAAATCAATTAATAGAAGTTGCGAAAGAATATTGTGCAGCAAAAAATATAGAGGAAGACAATAATTTAGAAATAGCTCTTTTAGATAACGAAGAAGCAGAAAACTTCCTAGAAAAAGTATTTAACAACATGAAAGTTATAAGAGGTCTTATAACTAAAAAGGACTAGATAATATGAATTTAGTAGGAATTGAAGAAATAACTCCATATAAAGATTCATTTGAATTTAAGCTTTTTAAGTATGATGATAAAATAGAGTTAGGGAATGATAACTCATTTATATGCGATTTAAAAGTAATAATAGAGAGAATAGATGAAATTTATAGAGATAAATTTGAACAAAGTTTTAAAGTTATAGCTTTAATAAAGAATTTAACTATAGAAGAGATACCTATAGATGATATAAAAGAGTTCATATTAGATGAAGTTTGGATAGAAAATCTAGAAAAAGATAATATAGATGTAATGTTTATAAAAGGGGCTGCCTCAAAATAAATGATTTGATGTATTCTTGTTTTGGGCTTATATATAAATTAAAGAAGCATTTGTATTCGCAGATGATAAATAATTTTATATATAAGTCTTTTGCTAGTATACATAGTGAATTAATTTTGAGACATTCCCTTTTATGCTGTTGAGTAAAAAAATATAAAGAGGTGAAAATATGTTAAGAGTATCGAATATAAAAATAAGTATAGATGAGGATCCATCTATAATAGAAAAACTTGTACTTAAAAAATTAAAAATTAAATCAAGCGATTTAGTTAAGTATTATATTTATAAAGAATCTATAGATGCTAGAAAAGGAAAGATAAGCTTTGTTTATACTGTAGACGTACAAGTAAAAAATGAAGATAAAGTATTAAATAAACATGTAAAAGATGTAGTAAAGATAAAAGAATTAAAATATGAAGGTGTAGAATCAGGAACAGAAAAACTAGATAAAATACCTGTGATTATAGGGAGTGGGCCAGCAGGATTATTTGCCGGATTAGTATTAGCTCAAAGGGGATATAAACCTTTATTACTAGAAAGAGGTTTAGATGTAGATAAAAGAAGTGAAGATATAGATTTATTCTGGAAAGAAAGAAAGTTTAAGAATAATTCGAATGTACAATTTGGAGAAGGTGGAGCAGGAACTTTCTCTGATGGTAAGTTAACAACAAGAATAAAAGATATTAGATGCAGAAAAGTATTAGAGGAGCTTGTAAACTTTGGTTCTCCTGAAGAAATATTATACTCTCATAAACCTCATGTTGGTACTGATATATTAAAAGGAGTAGTTAAAAATATACGTAATGAAATAATTAGGCTTGGCGGAGAAGTAAGATTTGATTCAAAAGTTACTGACATATGTAGAGTTGATAATGGTATAGAATCTATAACTATAAATGACAATGAAGTTATAGAAACGAATATAGTTATTTTAGCTATAGGACATAGTGCTAGAGATACTTATGAAATGTTACATGAAAGAGGCGTTCATATAATTCAAAAACCTTTTGCAATAGGTGCAAGAATAGAACACCCTCAAGAATTAATAAATAAATCTCAGTATAAAGATTTTCATAATCATCCAAGATTAGGCGCTGCAGATTATAGATTAATAGAGCATACTTCAAATGGAAGAACAGCGTATACTTTCTGCATGTGTCCAGGAGGTAGTGTTATAGCATCAGCTTCAAATGAAGGACAGGTTGTAACTAATGGTATGAGTGAGCATGCTAGAGATAAGGATAATGCAAATAGTGCATTTTTAGTAAATGTAGTTCCAGGTGATTTTGGAAGTGATCATCCATTAGCAGGTATGTATTTCCAAGAAAAATATGAAAGGTTAGCATATGAATTAGGTGGTCAAAATTACAATGCTCCAGTTCAGTTAGTCGGAGATTTTTTAAATGACAGGATATCTACTAAAATAGGAAGTGTTAAGCCTTCATATGAACCAGGATATACTTTCGTGGATCTAAGAGAATGCTTGCCACAATTTGTAACGGAAACAATGAAGGAAGCATTATCTGGTTTTGATAGAAAAATAAAAGGGTTTGCAATGGATGATGCAGTTTTAACTGGTGTAGAAACAAGGTCTTCAGCACCTATAAGAATAGTTAGGGATGAGGAAACATTAGAGTCTACAAATACTAGAAATTTATATCCATGTGGAGAAGGTGCAGGTTATGCAGGAGGAATAGTTACTGCTGCTGTAGATGGAATTAAATGTGCTGAAAAAATAATCGGTAAATATTCAAATAGGTAAAAAATTAAGGAAAATTATATACAGGAATAATAAAATATTTAACAAAATTTAAACATAAACTTAATATAGATTTAATATTTAACATATATTTAACACTAATGTCCTGTTCTATTTGATAAAATACAATAGGACATTAGTTTTTAGACAATTATAATTATCCTTAAGGAGGAAACAAAAAAGTGGAGATAGCAATAAGTCTTATGGGTGGTCTAGGGCTATTCCTATATGGAATGAACCTTATGGGAGAAGCACTAGAAAAATCAGCAGGAACTAGACTGAAGAAGATCATTGAGCTACTTACAAGTAATATCATAATGGGTGTTTTAGTAGGAGCTTTAGTTACAGCAGTTATACAAAGTTCTAGTGCGACAACAGTTATGGTAGTTGGTTTTGTAAATGCAGGTATAATGACATTGCCTCAAGCTGCAGGAGTTATAATGGGTGCTAATATTGGTACAACAATAACTGCTCAGTTAGTATCTTTTGATTTAAATGGCCTTGCACCGATAGCATTAGGAATAGGTATAATTCTTTACTTATTTAGTAGTAAACAAAAGGTAAAACATATAGCTGAAATACTAATAGGTTTTGGTATATTATTTACAGGTATGGATTTTATGAAAGAAGCAGTACAACCTTTAGCAGAGTATAAAGGATTTACGGACTTATTATTAACATTTGGTACATATCCATTACTAGGCCTTTTATTAGGATTTGGTATAACAGCGATAGTTCAAAGTTCAAGTGCATCAATGGGTATGTTAGTTGCATTAGCATCACAAGGTTTAATACCTTTATCTTCAGCACTACCAATATTATATGGACAAAATATAGGTACTTGTGTGACATCCTTAATATCAAGTATAGGTACTAATAAGAATGCAAGAAGAGCTGCCATGATACATTTAATATTTAATGTATTAGGAACAATAGTATTCTTAATATTCTTAAATAAGCCAATAGTCAAAATGGTAACAGCAGCGGATCCAGGAAATATTGCAAGACAAATAGCTAATACACATACGTTATTTAACATAATATCAGTTATATTACTGATACCATTAAATAAATTTATAATAAAACTAGCAGTTACATTAGTTCCAGATAAGTCTAGCGACGTGGAAGATGATGAAGTTAAAATAGTTAAATATATAGATGAAAGAATGATAGAAACACCTTCGATTGCATTAGCTAATACAGTAAAAGAAGCTCTAAGAATGGGTGAGAAATCTAAAGAATCACTAAACTTAGCTATGGAATCAATTTTAAATGATAATAAAGGTAATATAGATAAATCTTTAAAAATAGAAAATGAAATTAATATATTACAAAAAACAATTTTAAATTATTTATTAAAATTATCAAAGGCACCTTTAAACGAAGAGTCAAGAGAAGTTGTTGATGCTTTATTTAACACAGTTAACGACGTTGAAAGAATAGGTGATCATGCTGAAAATATAGCAGAATTATCAGAGGCAGCAATAAACTATGAAGTTGAATTCTCTATTCAAGGTAAGGATGAATTAAACGATATGTATAATAAAGTTATTTCAACATATACATATGCATTAGAGTCAATGAGGGCTAATGATGTTGATTTAGCTTGTAAAGTTATCAAAATGGAAGAACAAGTAGATATAATGGAAAAGTCATGTAGACTTAATCATATGAGAAGATTAAATGAAAATTTATGTAGCATAGATAGTGGAGTAATTTACCTAGATATAATAACTAACCTAGAAAGAATTTCTGATCATGCAGTAAATATTGCACAACAGGTAATAGCTCAACAAGTAGGACATAATTAATAAAATTTTAATTGATTCAAAATCAGAATGAAATAAGCCATGAGTACACATAGTATTGTATTTTTACTATGCACTCTAGGTTTATTTCATTTTTATTATTAAAAGGAAGAGAAATATTCATTATCGATAAAAAATATATATAATAAGTATTAAAAGTAACCTTTTAGTTGGATTTTTTTAGTAAAAATCGGTATAGAGTTATGATATAATTTTGATAGACTATTTTAAAGAAAGAGGTAAGTTTATGGGAAAAGTAAAGTTTGACTATAGTAAAGCACTGAATTTCTTCAATGAAGAGGAAATTATGTCTATGCAACCATATGTTGATGTAGCGCATAAGATGGTTCATGAAAAAACTGGATTAGGAAATGATTTTTTAGGTTGGGTAGAATTACCTAATGATTATGATAAAGAAGAGTTTGGAAGAATAAAAGACGCTGCTGAGAAAATAAAATCGGATTCAGATGTATTATTAGTAATTGGTATAGGTGGTTCTTATTTAGGGGCAAGAGCTGCTATAGAAATGTGTAGCCATTCTTTTAGAAATAATTTATGCAAAGAAGATAGAAAAGCACCGGAAATATATTTCGTAGGACAAAATATAAGTTCTACATATATGATGGATTTATTAGATGTTATAAAAGATAAAGATGTATCAATAAATGTTATATCAAAGTCAGGTACTACTACTGAACCTGCAATAGCATTTAGAATATTTAAAGACTTCTTAGAAAAGAAATATGGAAAAGAAGAAGCTAGTAAAAGAATATATGCAACTACAGATTCTAAAAAAGGTGCTCTTAAGCAATTAGCAGATGAAGAAGGCTATGAAACATTTGTTATACCAGATGATGTTGGTGGAAGATTCTCTGTTTTAACACCAGTAGGATTATTACCGATAGCGGCAGCTGGATTAGACATAGATTCAATGATCAAAGGTGCACAAGAAGCTTGTGAAGATTTCAGAAGTACAGATTTAAAAGAAAATCAAAGTTATCAATATGCTGTAGTAAGAAATATTTTACATAGAAAAGGAAAAGATATAGAACTATTAGTAAATTATGAACCACAATTACATTATGTAAGTGAGTGGTGGAAGCAGTTATATGGTGAAAGTGAAGGTAAAGATAACAAAGGTATATTCCCTGCATCTGTAGATTTTTCAACTGATTTACATTCTATGGGTCAATATATACAAGAAGGAAAGAGAATATTATTTGAAACAGTTATAACTGTTGAAAATGCAGAGAGAAATGTTACTATAGAAAATGAAGCTATAGACTTAGATGGATTAAATTATCTAGCAGGAAAGACTGTAGATTTTGTAAATGAAAAAGCATTCCAAGGAACTTTATTAGCTCATACAGATGGACAAGTTCCGAACTTATTATTAAGTATGGAAAGATTGGATGAGAATAACTTTGGATATCTTGTTTATTTCTTTGAAAAAGCTTGTGCAATAAGTGGGTATTTATTAGGTGTAAATCCTTTTAATCAGCCAGGGGTTGAAGCATACAAAAGAAATATGTTTGCTTTATTAGGAAAACCAGGATTTGAAAAAGAAAGAGAAGAATTGGAAAAAAGACTTAATAATTAAGGTTTAATTAAGATTGAAATTATATAATGAAATCATCATAAGATAGAAGTAACTTCTTATGATGGTTTCTTTTTTATTTGATATATAATTTTTGTATTAAAAATAAGAAAGTGCAAACAATAAAAAATAGAATATTTCTAAAGTTAATAATTAAAAATATGGAGGAGGGATATTATGTCGCGTAAAAGAGGCATAGGATTAGTAGTAATTGTAGCTATAATTAGTTCAGTTTTAAGTTCTTTATTAACAGTAGCTGTGGTAAAAAATAATATATTAAGTGGAACAGGGACAACAAATTCAAGCTCTGAAATAGTAGTAAATGATAATGGCAAAAGTCAAAATATATATCATGCAGTAACGGAGAAAGCAATGCCTTCAGTAGTTGGGATAACTACTACGACAATAAGTACAAATAATAGATTTGCAATACCAACACAATCAGAAGGGGTTGGTACAGGTGTTGTAGTAGATGCTAATGGATATATATTAACTAACTCACATGTTGTATCAGATGGAAAAGCTAATAAGGTTAATGTATTATTTAATGATGGTACAACGACAGAAGGTCAAGTTTATTGGTATGATGCTCAGTTAGATTTAGCTATAGTAAAAGTGGAAAAAACAGGTTTAACTCCTGCTGAATTTGGAGATAGTGACAATGTTAGAACTGGAGATATATCCATAGCAATAGGTAACCCACTTGG
>JABLTN010032924.1_pt1 | contig 10662 bp, 7 predicted proteins | sample 7160141 | NCBI WGS metagenome assembly JABLTN01 (sample SAMN14651226, study PRJNA627086) | human gut metagenome | isolation source: feces | host: Homo sapiens | reverse complement strand
GGACGGTGAGACCCGCCTGCGTGACCCCGGGCACATCCCCCGCGGGTATGAGGACCTGCCCGGGGCGCTGCGGGGGCTGGGGGCGGAGATCTCCTGAGACTGCCCGCAGACTGCCGCTCACGTTACACCACCGGGCCGGGCATGCCCGGCCCCTACGGGGGAGCCGCCCCGGTACACGGCCAATCATGGCAGCTCCGCTTCTCAAATTTTTCACATTCTCATGCAAAGTCTGTCGCTTTCCACCAAAAATCCATCCGCTGCTGCGGCCTGCGTTGTCCAAAAGGGCAGGGCAGGCCGTATTTTTTTATGAATTTCTCGCTAAGGTATTGAAATTGCGCGGAAAATTTGCTATTCTTATAAACAGTTATATGTAAAAAATCACGGATTAGTGTGCCCATGCGTGGGTGCACCCCAGGAATCCGGTTTCACAACATCACTTTTAGGGGGATACACTCATGGCATTCGTTCTCGACGAAGAAATGCAAAATGTAACCAATATCAAGGTTATCGGCGTAGGTGGCGGCGGCGGCAACGCCGTCAACCGCATGGTGGAGTCCGGTCTGTCCGGGGTCGAGTTCGTCGCGATGAACACCGACCAGCAGGCTCTGCTCAACTCCAAGGCCACCCAGAAGGTCCAGCTTGGTGCCAAGCTGACCAAGGGCCGCGGTGCCGGTGCTGACCCGGAGATCGGCCAGCGCGCCGCCGAGGAGAGCAAGGACGAGATCACCAACGCGCTGAAGGGTGCGCAGATGGTCTTTATCACCGCCGGCATGGGCGGCGGCACCGGCACGGGCGCTGCCCCTGTCGTGGCCGAGACGGCCCATGACCTGGGTATCCTGACCGTCGGCATCGTCACGAAGCCCTTCGCCTTTGAGGGCAAGCGCAAGATGGCGCAGGCCGAGCAGGGCATCGCTTCCCTGATGATGCACGTTGACTCCCTGATCGTCATTCCCAACGAGCGCCTGAAGCTCATCAGCCAGGAGAAGATCACCCTGATGAACGCCTTCGAGGCCGCTGACAACGTGCTGCGCCAGGGCGTTGAGAGCATCTCCAGCCTGATCAACATTCCTGCCTTCATCAACCTGGACTTCGCGGACGTCCGCTCCATCATGAAGGACGCCGGCTTTGCCCACATGGGCGTCGGCGTTGCCAAGGGCGCCGGCAAGGCCGAGAACGCCGCCAAGGCTGCCATCTCCAGCCCGCTGCTGGAGACCAGCATTGCCGGTGCACGCGGCGTCATCATCAACATCACCTCCAGCCCCGACATCGGCCTGGAGGATGTCGAGACCGCTGCCAGCATGATCACCCAGAGCGCGCATCCCGATGCCAACATCATCTGGGGTACTGCGTTCGACGAGCGCCTGAGCGACGAGATGAGCATTACCGTCGTTGCCACAGGCTTCGAGAGCACGCCCGAGGTCGACGAGCCCATTCAGGCCCATGTTGACGCCAAGCGTGCCGCACAGGCCGCTACCCAGCCCGCCGCACAGCCTGCCGCTGCTCCGGTCCAGCCCGCGCAGCCTGTCCAGCCGCAGGTCAACCCCGTCATGCCCAACCCGATCTTCACCCAGTCCTTCAGCACCGGCATGGACACGCCTGTGGCCGCACAGCCCGCAGCCCCTGCCGAGGAAGAGGATGACGGCGATTACTTTGACGACCTGCTCAGCATCCTGAACAAGCGTTCTTAATGATTTTTTTGCGAGAGGATGTAAAAAGCCATGCCGTCTGAACCGATGAACATTCAGGAACAGGGTTTTCGTTCCAGCTTGTTCGGCTTTGATAAAAATGACGTGCTGGCTTACATGAACGCACTGGCCAACGAGGCCCAGCAGCACGAGCTGGAGTACAACCGCCAGCTGCAGCAGCTGCAGTCCAAGCTGGACGAGCTGCGCAGCGAGCGGGGCACTGCCGACAGCCGCATGGAGGCCCTGAAGGCCGAGCTGGCTGCCGCGACCCAGCGTGCAGACACGGCCGAGGCCAAGCGCCGCGAGGCGGACGAGCAGCTGGAGACCATCAAGAAAAAGACGGCCTCCTTCCAGTCCACCCAGCGGGAATCCCAGAAAAACGCCAACATCTGGCAGCTGAAATGCCACGATCTGCAGCAGCAGGTGGACGAGCTGCAAAAGCAGCTGACCGCCGCGCGCGCGCTGAACACTGCCGCCGCCCCGGCTGCCCCCACATCCGATCTGGTGCGGGAGGCCAAGCTCGAGGCCGGCAAGATCCTGGCCGATGCCCGCCTGTACGCCGAGAGCGCAGAGCGGGAGCTCAAGCAGCAGGCCGAGACCCAGAAAAACCGCATGGCGGAGAATGCCCGCAGTATTGCGTCGGGCGTCATGCTGGTGCGGGAGCGTCTGGCCCGCGTGGACGAGCGCCTGAGCGCCGCCACGCTGGATTTAGACGGCCTGACGCAGGCCATCTATCAGGCGCTTGACCAGACCGAGGCCGAGTTGAAGGATCTGGGCACCGATATGCGCAGCTTTGCGCAGGGCACACCGGAAACGGATATTCCCGCACCGGTGCCGCCGCGCCCCGCTGCCGCCGCCAAGCCTGCCGCCCCGTCTCCCGAAAAGCCCGCCGAGCGTCTGCGCGTCAAGGCCAAGGCACAGCCCGTGCACCACACGGCCCCTGCCGCCCCGGTCCACCGTCTGCGCAACACCCGCCGCCCGATCTCCCAGCTTTTGCAGGATCAGATCGACAAATTGGGCCGGGAGGAGCAATAAGTTTGTACATAGCCACTCGGTTTTGCGCCGGGTGGTTTTTGTTTAGAGCGGCTCCCCCCTGGGGGAAGGTTTGGTTTGTTCACAAACCCTTCTTAATTTGTTGAATTTTCCTTCACGACTTTAACACAAATGGCGGGTATACTATAAGTGTTCTCAGGAAGGGAGCAGGGACCCGGGCCTGAGAACAGAACCCCAAGTTTTTCATCCATACTCCTCTTTTCTTTTGATGCCGAAGCGGTGCAGGACTTTCCTGCACCGCTTCGGTGTTTTTTTTAGGACAGATTTCTGCATTTGACAACGTGTTTTCCTGCACCGTACTCTTGCCGAATCGTGCAGAACCCTGTATAATATAATCTGATATTGTATCGCCGCGGGGCAGACCCGGCGCACATATCCCGCAATTTCACTCCATCCGCAGGAGGCAAAATCCTATGAGAGTTGGTCTGGACATTGGTTCCACCACCATTAAATGTGTTGTGCTGAACGACGCCGGGCAGATCGTCTATTCGACCTACGAGCGCCATTTCAGCCATATTTTAGAGAAGGGCAGGGCGCTGCTTGAGAAGGTTGCCGCCGAATATCTGCCCGATGGCCGCGCCTACTTAGCCATCTCCGGCTCCGCCGGTATGGGCCTGGCTGACAGCTGCAAGGTCCCCTTCGTGCAGGAGGTCTTTGCCACCCGTGTGGCCGCCAACCGGCTGGCCCCCGGCACCGACTGCATCATCGAGCTGGGCGGCGAGGACGCCAAAATCCTTTTCCTGACAAACGGCACCGAGGTCCGCATGAACGGCAGCTGCGCCGGCGGCACGGGCGCGTTCATTGACCAGATGGCGACCCTGCTGAAGATGGGCGCCGACGAGATGGACAAGGCCGCGCAGGCCGCGACCCGCACCTACACCATCGCCAGCCGCTGCGGCGTTTTTGCCAAAAGCGACATCCAGCCCCTCATCAACCAGGGCGCACAGGCGGGCGACATCGCGGCGTCGATCTATCAGGCCGTTGTCAACCAGACCATTGCAGGTCTGGCACAGGGCCGCCCCATCAAGGGCAACATCCTGTATCTCGGCGGCCCGCTGACCTTCTCCGAGACGCTGCGCCGGAGCTTTGACAAGACTCTGGGTGTCACCGGCACCCTGCCGGAGAACAGCCTGCTCTTCGTTGCGATGGGCGCGGCGTTCTATGCCGACGAGGAATCCGACCTGCGCGAGGTTGCCAAGCGTCTCGACGACTACAGCGCCACAGCGACCTACGTCAGCCTGCCGCCGCTGTTCGCAAACAAACAGGAGTACGAGGACTTCCACGCCCGCCACTTAAAGGCCACCGTGCCCTGCCTGCCCTTTGGCGCAGACTGCGGGCCGGTACATATCGGCATCGACTCCGGCTCCACCACCATCAAGCTCGTCGTCATCGACAACGACGCGAACATTCTGTTCGAGCGCTATCGTCCGAACCTCGGCAACCCGATCCCGCTCGTCAAGGAGACGCTGCTTGGTCTCTACAAGGATCACCCGGGCCTGCAGATCGCCAGCGTGACCACCACCGGCTACGGCGAGGAGCTCGTCAAAAATGCGTTCCACTGTGACCGCGGTCTTGTCGAGACTGTCGCGCACTTTACCGCCGCCAAGCACTTTTTGCCCGACGTGGATTTCATCATCGACATCGGCGGTCAGGACATGAAGTGCTTCAAAATTGAGGACGGTGCGATCAGCAACATCTTCCTGAACGAAGCCTGCTCCTCCGGCTGCGGCAGCTTTTTGCAGACGTTCGCCCAGGCGCTGGGCTACGACGTCAAGGAGTTTGCCGCGCTGGGCCTGTTTGCCGACAAGCCCGTTGACCTTGGCAGCCGCTGCACCGTGTTCATGAACTCGTCTGTCAAGCAGGCGCAAAAGGACGGTGCCTCGATTGAAAATATCAGCGCCGGTCTGTCCATCTCCGTCGTCAAGAACGCGCTGTACAAGGTCATCCGCGCGTCCAGCCCCGAGGAGCTGGGCCGCAACATCGTGGTACAGGGCGGCACCTTCTACAATGAGGCTGTGCTCCGCGCCTTTGAGAAGGAGATGGGCGTCAACGTCATCCGCCCCGACATTGCGGGCCTGATGGGCGCTTACGGCGCGGCCCTGTTCGGCAAGGCCAAGGCAGGCGCGCACGCCCGCAGCACCGTGCTGACCCAGCTGGAGCTGGAGCATTTCAGCCAGAAGGTCAACACCGTGCAGTGTCAGGGGTGCGGCAACCACTGCCAGCTGACCGTCAACGTTTTTGCCGATGGCAAGCGCTTTATCTCCGGCAACCGGTGCGACAAGCCCGTGACCGGCAAGGCCAACAACGAGGACCTGGACCTCTACGCCTACAAGCTCAAACTGCTGGACGGCTACCGCAAGGCAGCAGCCCCCGCGAACAGCCGCGGCAAGATCGGCATCCCGCTCTGCCTGAACATGTACGAGCTTTTGCCGTTCTGGCACACGCTGTTCAGCCGCCTCGGCTTTGAGGTCGTCGTCAGCCCCTTCTCCAACCGCAAGCTGTACCAGAGTGGTCAGGCGACGATCCCCAGCGACACGGCCTGCTTCCCGGCCAAGCTGAGCCACGGCCACATTCACTGGCTGTGTGAGCAGGGCGTGGACGCGATCTTCTACCCCTGCATGAGCTACAATCTGGACGAGCACCTGGGCGACAACCATTATAACTGCCCCGTCGTGGCCTACTATCCCGAGGTGCTCGAGGGCAACTGCCCCGAGCTGAAGGCGACGAAGTTCATCTACGATTACTTCAACCTCGAGCGCCGCAAGGATTTCTACAAGAAATTCCAGCAGACGCTGGACCATTATTTCCCGGGGCTGGACCGGAAGGCCGTGCACGAATCCATTGATGCGGCCTACGACGAGTACGCCCGCCACATGCAGCAGCTGCGCGACAAAGGCACCGAGATCATTGCGCAGGCCCGCAGGGAAGGCCGCCGCATCATTGTGCTGGCGGGCCGCCCCTACCACGTTGACCCTGAGGTCAACCACGGTATTGACCAGCTCATCATCCGGCAGGGCGCTGCCGTCATCAGCGAGGACTCCGTCAGCTGGCACGAGCAGAAGTTCCAGACCTCCGTCCTGAACCAGTGGACCTACCACAGCCGCCTGTACGCCGCCGCGAAATACTGCACCGAGAACCCCGACATGGACCTTGTGCAGCTCGTCTCCTTCGGCTGCGGCCTGGACGCCGTCACCACTGACGAGACCCGCGAGATTCTGCAGGCGGGCAGCAAGCTGTACACCCAGCTGAAGATCGACGAGATCACAAATCTGGGCGCGGTGAACATAAGACTGCGCAGTTTGTTTGCGGCGCTGGAAGAACGCAAAGAGGATAAAAAGTAAGAGGCAATTCCATGGAATACATGACTCCCAATTTTACCAAGGATATGGTAAAGACCCATAAAATCCTGATTCCCAACATGGCGGTCACCCAGTTTCGGCTCATGCAGGCGGCACTGGCCAGCGAGGGCTACCAGACCGAGGTGCTTGGCAACTGCGGCAGCGAGGTCGCGCAGCTGGGCCTGAAATACGTCCACAACGACACCTGCTACCCGGCGCTGCTCGTCATCGGGCAGTTTCTCGACGCGCTGAACAGCGGCAAATACGATTTGGACCACACCGCGCTGCTCATCACCCAGACCGGCGGCGGCTGCCGTGCGTCCAACTACATCAAGCTGCTGCGCAAGGCGCTCGTCAAAGCGGGCTACGGCAATATTCCCGTAGCATCGCTGAACTTCTCCGGTCTGGAAAAGGGCAGCGGTTTGCCGCTGACCGTGCCGCTGCTGCGCAAGGTCATTGCGTCGATCTTTTACGGCGATATGCTGGTCGCCCTGCGCAGCCAGACCCACGCCTACGAGAACCACAGGGGCGATGCCGACGCCATGACCGAGAAGTGGATCTCTACGATACAGGGCTGGATCCGCGACGACAAGAACTACTCCGCCCATGACATGAAGCGCCGGTTCTACGACATTGCCGCGGACTACGCGACCATTCCTATCACCCGCGTGCCGAAGGTCAAGGTCGGCGTCGTCGGCGAGATTTATGTCAAATACTCGCCGCTGGGCAACAATGATCTGGAAAAATTTCTGGAAAGTCAGGACTGCGAGGTCAATCTGCCCGGCCTGATGGGCTTTGTGGAGTACTGCGTGGCCAACTACAAGCTGGACATCGACCTGTACGGCGGCAACAAGCTGGTGGCGGGCGGCGCGGACGCATTCTTGAGCTGGCTGGACGGCATCGGCTGCGCCAGCTATGACGCCATGCGCAAGTACGGCTTCTACGCGCCCGGCTCGTTCCGCGAGCTGATGAAAAAGCCCGATGGCATCATCTCTCTGGGTGCCAAGATGGGCGAGGGCTGGCTGCTGACCGCCGAGATGATCGAGCTGGTCGAGGGCGGCTACGGCAACATTGTCTGCGCCCAGCCATTCGGCTGTCTGCCGAACCATATTGTGGGCAAGGGCATGATCAATAAGATCCGCGCCCTGCACCCGGACGCGAACATCACCCCCGTGGACTACGACCCCAGCGCGACCCGCGTCAACCAGGAAAACCGCATCAAACTGATGCTGGCCGTGGCCCGCGAGAAGCTGGACCAGCCCGGCGAGGTACAGCCTGTCACCGCGGAACAGCTGGCAGGCGGCGCACCGCAGGTGGAGACGGTGGTACGATAAATGTATAAAAAAAGCCGCTGGCATAATTGTCAGCGGCCTTTTTATACAGGCTTCAAGCCTTCCCCCTTGGGGAAGCCCTGCGTGTCAAAAAATTGCATTCTTATCTTATTGCGTGTGTAGGGGCGACCATTGGTCGCCCGCCAACTTACCGCAGCAACGCATTTTCCGGGAAAGTTTCTTCCAAGGCAAACAGGCACGGGCGAGCAATGCTCGCCCCTACAATGGACTTTTTCGACAGTTTGAGCTTCCCTCACATCTCCTCCACCTGTTTCAGCTCTACCTCCCGCTTATCGATCACCAGCAGTCCTTCCTTCTGCATCTGGCTCAGCGCATTGCTCAAGGCGCTGCGGTCCACACCAAGGTGGTCGGCCAACTGCTGGCGGTCAAAGGGGAGCGTAAACCGCAGGCTGCCGTTTTGCCGCGCCAGCACCGAAAAGTACGCCGTGATCCGCCCGCGGATCGTCTTGGGGGCGGTGTACAGGCTGCGCTGCGCCAGCCCCAGATTTTTACGCGCTGCAATGCGCAAAAGATTTTGCGTCAGCTTCCAGCGCCACGGCTCGCAGCCGCACTGCAAAAGCTGCCCGGTCTCCAAAAACAGTGCCTCGCCGTTTTCTGCGGCCACAACGCTGACCCGCAGCGGCTCGTCCGGCAGACAGGCGTAGGTCTCGGCAAACAGGTCCCCCGGCCCGGCCTGGCCCAGCAGCGTCTTGCTGCCCCAGACGTCCAGGTGCTCCATGTGCACCCGCCCGGCCAGCACCACGCCCAGCGCCGGGGCTCTCTGCCCGGCCTCCAGCAGGATCTCCCCCTTGGCAAATGCCCTGCGGCGCATCCGCAGCGCGGTTACGGCTGCCTCGGCCTCGTCGGCGGTCAGGCCGCGGAACAGTGGTACATCCGGCAATTCCATAATTATGCACCTCACATGTTGTTGCTACAACAGAACTCTTGCTGCCATTGTAGTAAAATGACAGCACAAAGTCAAGGAGGCTGACCATGAAACGACAAATCATTCACATCGACCAGGAGAAATGCAACGGCTGCGGGGCCTGCGCCGCCGCCTGCCATGAGGGCGCGATTGCCATGATCGGCGGCAAGGCCACGCTCATGCGCGACGACTACTGCGACGGCATGGGCGACTGCCTGCCGCACTGCCCCACGGGGGCCATTACGTTTGAGCAGCGCGAGGCCGCGCCCTACAACGAGGCCGCCGTGCAGGCCGCCAGGCAGCACAAGGCCGCCCACACGCCCGGCTGCCCCGGCAGTGCGCCCAAAGCGATGCACGTCTGCCCGAGCAGCATGGCCAAGGCCCTGCACCCCGCCGAGGCAGGAGAGCGCGCCCCGACGACGGCCCCCAGCCAGCTGCGCCAGTGGCCCGTGCAGATCAAGCTGGTGCCTGTGAACGCCCCCTACTTTGACGGTGCGCGGCTGCTGATTGCTGCCGACTGCACGGCCTACGCCTACGCCGCGTTCCACGAGCGGTTCATCCGCGGGCACATCACGTTGGTGGGCTGCCCCAAGCTGGACGACGTTGATTACAGTGAGAAGCTGACCGCCATCATCCGCAGCAACGACATTCAAGAGGTCACTGTTGTGCGCATGGAGGTGCCCTGCTGCGGCGGGCTGGAAAATGCCGCCAAGCGCGCCTTGCAGGCGTCCGGCAAGTTCATTCCGTGGCAGGTCGTAACGATCTCCACCGACGGGCGGATTCTGGACTGATTTTTTTCGCGGAGTCAATAGGTTTACGCAAAAAAGATGAAATTTAATTTTGTTGCATAGCGGAAAGGCATTCTTTGAAAGCCATGTCGGCGGTTTTGTAGCCTAGGATTTTGCGGGGGAAGCTGTTCATCCATGATTCTACTTGTCGGACGGTATAGGATGTTACTTTGGCAAAGTTCGTCCCTTTCGGAAACTGGCGGCGAATCATGCGGTTAAGATTTTCATTTGACCCGCGTTCCCAACTGCTGTACGGATGGCAATAGTAAATCTGCGTGCGATTGCCCTTGCAGGCGATTGATTTTAGCATTCCTTCAAGGTCAGAAAATTCAACGCCGTTGTCTACGGTGATTGATTTAAAAATTTCGCGGAAAGCCGCACCGAAGCGCCGTTCAAGCCGATTTAAGGCCCGGACGGTGCTTTTTGCTGTCCTGTCCTGCATCAAAATTATAATTTCTTTGCGGGTCTTGCGCTCGGTCAGCACAAGCAGACAGCGGCGCGTGCTGTTTTTTGATGAATAGACGGTGTCCATTTCCCAGTGTCCGAACTCGTCGCGGGTGTCGATACTTTCGGGGCGGTTGTCGATGATCTCGCCAACAGGCGGGCGGGATGCCTTGCGTACCTTGTGATGCTTTTTGCCACGGCGGGCTTTTTCTGGCAAATCCTCGTTTGTCAGATTCAAAAACACGCCTTTTTCAATGTAGCTGTAAATCGTTTCGGCGCATACGGATGTTTTAAACGTGCGTCCTTCCAGCGCGGCGCAGGCCAGCGCGGCAGCGGGCGAACATTTCTTAGTCAAGATCGTATTTTCTATGTAGGCGGCAAGCTCGTGATCTTTACCGATTTTCAATTCTGCACCCTTGGCGCGAAGATTGTCTTGATAGTATTTTTCGGCAATGTCGGGGCTGTATGCGGTCTTATATTCGTATGTCCTGTAGTCTAAACGCTGGTACTCGCCCTTTTTGATTTCGCGGTAGATGGTGCTGATATGCACGCGCAGTTTGTCCGCAATCTGGCGGTAGGTATAGCCGTCTTTCAGCCATTTTTCAATACGCAGACGATCAGTGTAGGTCAGATGTTTATACGCGCGTGCCATGGTTCAAGCCTCCCGTATGTGCCCACCGGGGCAGTATATCAACAGTTTTCAGCGCCTTGTGCAAGAGCAAGCAAAAATTCAAGCTGGCGGACTGACATTGCAGGACGGCCACAAAAGCCACGTGCGCATTCATGTGCGCAGGCATCCGCCAGCCATTCGGCTACAGTGTACCCATCAAGAAATATAGGATTTTTCATAGCACAGGCCCTCCCACGGCCTTGATTTTTCCCGCCAAACCGACTATAATAAAAAATAAGCAAGGGGCGGTTGTAGTCTCTTAGCGGTTAAAGGTTAGATGGTTACTTTTGAAGGGGTCTCCATCTGGCCTTTTTGTTTTTTAACTGCATCCATGCGATGTAAAGGTTGAAGTATTGCTGTTTTGATTTCGGGCTTAACTTTTCAAACTCTTTACTTTTCATTTGGCGGTTCCTTTCTGTTTGTACCGC
>JABLTN010096149.1_pt1 | contig 10679 bp, 6 predicted proteins | sample 7160141 | NCBI WGS metagenome assembly JABLTN01 (sample SAMN14651226, study PRJNA627086) | human gut metagenome | isolation source: feces | host: Homo sapiens | reverse complement strand
TTTGGAGCACAGCAACTATTTGATTCTGCTGGCGCAAGATGCTTATGATGTCCCTCATCACGGAAAAAATGGCGAGATACAGGAGGACGCTTTGGAAACAACATTCTCTTATTTTGTCTGTGCCATCTGCCCAGTAAAAGAAGGGAAAGTTGAACTAAACTATTTTCCTGGAGATAATGAGTTCCATTGCACAGCAGGTCGAACCGTGGTCCAGCCTGAGTTAGGATTCCTCTTCCCTGCCTTTGATGACCGTGCTGCAAATTTATACAATGCGTTGTTCTATTCTAGAAAAGCGGATAACCTGTACCCGGAATTTTTGAACGCAGTGTTTCATACCGAGCCCCCCATGTCTGCCCCAGAACAAAAAGTGGCCTTTCAAAATGCTCTAGTAGACAGCTTGGGGGATACTTGTAGCCTGGATGTGGTCCAAGCTGTACATGAACAGCTCTCCTCTCAAATCGCAGAACACAAAGAGCGGAAAGTCCCAGAACCACTTACGGTCAGCATCGGTAGCATCGGTACTATCTTGGCAGATTGTGGGGTCCAAGAAGATCAGATGGTTGATTTTCTGCAGGAGTGTCAGGAGCAGTTCGGTGAAAACGCTGCGTTAAATCCCAGTAATTTGATTGACGCGAAAAAAATAGAGATAAAAACTCCACATGTATCTGTATCGATTGCGCCAGAGTATAGTTATCTAGTGGAGACCCGTCGCATCAATGGTAGAAAATACCTTCTAATTCCGTTGGAAGATGGCGTTGAGTTTAATGGATTTGCCGTTGATGTAAAAATAGAAGAGGAGACATCCAATTAACGGATGGAAATTTTCTTATGCTGCGATATTATTTAGGATAAAGTCGGTGATGGAGTGGCAGGTGCCCTGTGCGGTAACAAGAAATACTATTTTTTCACTTTTTTACACAAGACCTATTTTTCTGGCCTGATCAAAGCAATAAACAGGGGCTGTAGCAGTTTTTTGCTACAGCCCCTTGTTGGTTCCAATCTATTTAATGTGGTAATTCCCGCGAATCAATATTGTTACAGAAGAAGTGGCTTGAAGTATAGCCGTTCCATCGGCAGAAAAATAGAGATGGTTTTTCTGTACAGTGCTGCCCTGCGCTAAAACGCTTCCAGATGTCGTGTCCGTGAGCGCATTGCCGCTGTATTGTACTGTACCGCTTCGGAGCATCACTTCACAGTTTGTATTAAGGGTTAACGTTTGGCCGTTTGTCATTCTCACCACAGAATAGGCTCCTATTGCAGTCCCACTGTTGCCGGAAGACTGTATTTTTTGCTCTAGTTTCGCCTCATACGTACTTTGCGCTGCGGCCAGTTTGCTGTCCGTCTGTGCGAGAATACTTTTTTTGAATGTATCAGTCAAGTAACTGAGTGTTACCAGCGGGTTGTCCGAGGTGCCTGCAGCGGCTAGGGCGGATATCCCTCCCGTGAGGATCACAGCGGCTAGCAAAAGAGCTAAAATCTTTTTCTTTGGTTTCATAGGGTCTCCTTTTTACTCGTGATAGGACAAAGTGCGTCATCCCTTGCGTGAACGGGCTGTCCCGGCAGGAATACTGCATTGCCGGGAGGCCCGTAACCACTGGTTTTAGACAAGAGTATCTGGATGCAGACCGAAGCTGACCGCGATAGCAGCATCGACCCGGTGCATCATGGGACCGTCGACTCGGCCCATGTGCTCCCGCAGACGTTTTTTATCTAAGGTACGAATCTGCTCCAAAAGGATGACTGAGTCCTTGGGCAACCCGAACTGCCGGGCTGCCAGCTCGATGTGGGTGGGTAGCTTTGCCTTCCCGGTTTGGGAAGTGATGGCTGCCGCGATGACAGTAGGGCTATGCCGGTTTCCTGTGTCGTTTTGTACGATCAGCACGGGACGTACCCCACCCTGCTCGCTGCCCACAACAGGGCTAAGATCTGCATAAAAGATATCTCCACGCTTAACGCTATTATCCACAAAGCTCACACTCCGCTGGAAGTAGTATCCTGCGCTGCAAAGGATGGAAACATCCTATGTAGCGCGGGTCACTATGATTCTCCCACGGACAGGCGGCCTTTATACCCAACAAAAGAAAAAAGTACGCCGCCTTAAGCCGAAGCGGCGGACCGAAGCCCGCCGCTCCCCTTCCTCACTCCAGTCTATGCGACATGGCCTTTTTCGGGAACAATGTTGCCTTTCTGACAGAGAAAGTTTACTTATTCAAATAGATACGAGGAATACGCTTAGTCAGTACGCACAGCAACTCATAAGAGATGGTATTCATGATTTCAGCGCCAGCTTCGACAGGCTGATCGTTGGTGCCGTCGCTACCGTAAAGGATGGCTACATCGCCTTCCTTTACGTCGGGAGCGTCGGTCACATCGACCATGCACATATCCATGCAGATCCGGGACGAAATGCCCATCTATGGCACCCGCGTGCCGGAGGCGTCGGTGGATGCCCTGACCACGGAGGAAATTGCCGCCGTGATGAAGCTGTGCTATGAAAACAACATCCCCGTCACCACCCGCGGTGCGGGCACAGGGCTGGTGGGTGGCTGTGTGCCCGTGATGGGCGGCGTGGTCATCGCCACCACCAAAATGAACAAGATCCTGAGCTATGACCTGGACAACTACACCGTGACCGTCCAGCCCGGGGTTCTCCTCCAGCAGCTGGCGGAGGATGCCTTGGCCCACGAATGTCTCTATCCCCCGGATCCGGGGGAGAAGCTGGCCACCTTGGGCGGCAACGTCTCCACCAACGCCAGCGGCATGCGGGGCGTGAAGTACGGGGCCACGCGGGACTATGTGAAGGCCATGACCGTGGTCCTGCCCACCGGCGAGATCACCCACTTCGGCTCCTCCGTCTCCAAGACCAGCTCCGGCTATAACCTCCTGCACCTGATGATCGGCTCCGAGGGCACGCTCGGCATCATCACAGAGCTGACGCTCAAGCTCATCCCCGCCCCGAAAGCGGCGGTCAGCCTGGTCGTCCCCTTTGAGGACCTGGCCTCCTGCATCGCCATGGTCCCAAAGCTCCGCCACAGCGGGCTGAACCCCCAGGCCATTGAGTTCTTTGAGAAGGCCATTCTCGTGACCTCCGAGACGTACCTCAAGAAGCAGGTCTTCCCCCGCGTGGTCGATGGGGTAGACGTGGGTGCCTATCTGCTCATCACCTTCGACGGCGAGTCTGAGGAGGCCCTGAACCCCATCATCGAGCGGGCCGCCGAGCTGCTCCTGGACCAGGGCGCCTTAGACGTGCTGGTGGCCGACAGCGCCCCCAAGCGCAAGGAAGCCTGGGCCGCCCGCTCCTCCTTCCTGGAGGGCATCGAGGAGCAGTGCAAGCTGCTGGATGAGTGCGACGTGGTCGTCCCCGTGACCCAGATCCCGGAGTACGTCGTCTACGCCGACACCCTGGCCAAAAACTACGACTTCCAGCTGCAATACTTCGGCCACGCCGGGGACGGCAACCTGCACATCTACGCCTGCTCCAACGATTTGGAAAAGGATGTGTTTGTACAGCAGGTGGACGACTTCATGTCCAAGCTCTACGCCAAGACCATGCAGCTGGGCGGCCAGATCTCCGGCGAGCACGGCATCGGCCGAGGCAAGATCAAGTACCTGGCCCAGGCCGCCGGCCCCACCAACATCGCCCTCATGCAGGGCATCAAAAAGGTCTTTGACCCGAAGCTCCTCTTAAACCCCGGCAAAGTATTCACCCTGCCGGAGGCATGACCCGCGGAAATACACTGCCTGCGAGAGGAGGGAAGAAACCATGCAGGATGCCATCGTCATCAAGCCGTTCGTGGCAGACCAGGTGAAAAACGCCATGATCCACGGCAGGGTGATCTTCTTCAGCGCCCCCTGCGGCTTTGGCAAGACCACCACGGCCTGGGCCTTGCTGGAAGGGAAGAAGGTCTATTTCGCTGCGGCAGGGGAGCCGGGCTTTCGCCTGCCCCTGCTGCGGGAGACATGGGACGTGCTGCTGCTGGACCAGCTGCAAAACCTGCCGGAGGAGGAGCAGGAGCCTCTGTGTGAACTCATCCGCCGCAGCCCGAACCGGCGCTTCTTTCTCCTCTCGCGGGGCACCCCGCCGGGGTGGCTGATCCACTTTCAGTTTTCCGGCCTCATGCTGGTGCTGGATGCCAGAGCCCTGCTCTTCGACTGGGACACCACGGCCAGGCTCCTTCGCCTCATGGGGGGCGACCCCACGGATCTGGAGGTCACGGCCATTCAGCGGGAGTCCCTGGGGTATCCTCTGGCCGTCTCCATGATCGGCCGAGAAATGGCCAACGGCTCACCGTACAGCCCGGAGATCGACGCCAAGGTCCGCCGGGAGCTGTACATCCACTATGAGACGGCGGTCTACCGCCGCTTCGACCTGCCCATCCGCCGCTTCCTCCTGGAGATCTCACCCTTTACAACCTTCGACATCGAGCTGGCCCGGATGGTCACCGGCGACAGCGCGGTGGGGGAAGTCATCGACTGGCTCCAGCGCAACACGTCGATGCTTCAGTACGACGGCATCCAGCGCTTCCACTTCTGGGATATTTTCCGCAACTTTCTGCAATGGGAGATGGACCGGGAATACACCCCGGAGAAACAGCGGGCCATCTTCGACCGGGGCGGTCTATACTACGAGCTGAACGGTCAGTCGGCCCTGGCCTTGGAGTGCTACACGAAGGCGGGGGACCACGCCAAGGTCTCCGACCTGCTCATCCGCAACGCTGAGTATCACCCCGGCACCGGGCATTATGAGGAAATGGAACGCTATTACCGCGCCCTGCCGGAGGAGGAGATCTTAGTCTCTCCGGCCCTGATGCAGGCCATGTGCATGCTCTGTGCATTGGAGATGGAGTATGAGGAGTCCGAGCGCTGGTACCAGGCCCTGGCGGACTTCGCCGCCCGCTGCGAGCGGACCGACGCGGCCCGGAAACAGGCCCGCAGCCGCCTGGCTTGGCTGGACATCGCCCTGCCCCAGCGGGGCGTGACGGGCCTGATCGACACCATCCCCAAGGTGTTTCGGCTGCTGACCAACCGGGAGATCGCCCTGCCGCCCTTTTCCGTGACCAGTATGCAGCCGAGCATTCTAAACGGCGGCAAGGATTTTTCCGCCTGGAGCAAGAAGGACGATCTGCTCTATCAGACCATTCGCCTCCCCGTAGAGGCTGTCCTGGGCAAGGACGGGGTGGGCCTGCCGGACTGCGCCATAGCCGAGAGCAAGTTTGAACAGGGCGAGGACGTCTCCACCCGGATGCTGGCCCTCATGTCCAAGCTCAACGACATCCACCGCCGGGGCACCCCGGACATTGAGTTTGCCGTGGTGGGGATGCTGGTGCGCTACCAGACCAGCGTTGGCCGCGCCCTGGACGCCCGCACTACGCTGGAGTCTCTGCGCAAACGTTTTGTCGAGGTGAACGAGGAGCGCTTCCTGCCCAACATCGACGCCATGCTCTGCCGCATCGACCTGCGGGAGGGGGAGCTGGTGGCGGTGGGGGACTGGTACCGGGACAAGGCCCCCAAGGACCAGATCCATTTGCAGACCATGAAGCGCTACCAGTACCTGACCCAGGCCATGGCGGAGATCGCCCTGGGCAACAGCCGGGCGGCCCTGCTGACCTTGGCGGCGCTGGAGCCCTACTTCACCGCCTGCCAGCGCCACATCGATGGCATCCACCTGCATCTCTTGACGGCCATCGCCCGCCACCGCCTGAAAGACGAGACCTGGTCCCAGGCCCTCTGCCAGGCCCTGGACACGGCGGCAGAGTACCACTTCCTCCGCCCGGTGAGCTGCTACGGCGCGTCGATCCTGCCTCTGCTGGAAAGATGCGGTTGGGCGGGGGACCCGGCCTTCCTCAAGCAGAGTGTCGCTTACGCCAGGGTCCAGGCGGCCAACTACCCGGATTTCCTCCGCCTGCGCTTGTCCCCGGCAGAGTCCCTCACCTCGACGGAGCTGCAAGTGCTCAAGCTTCTCTGCGCCGACCGGAGCAACGCGGAGATGGGCGCAATTGGCCTTGTCGGTCTCGGTGAAAGCGTAGTTTTTCTGCTCCACATACTGCTTCACCAGGGCCATGGCACCGGAGACGAAGGGGGCGGACATCGACGTACCACTCTTCGTGGTGTAGCCGCTACCGGTCGTGGCCGACTTGATGTTGCCGCCGGGGGCCGTGAGATCCGGCTTGAGCGTCAGCTCCGGCGTAACGCCCCAGGAGGAGAAGTCAGACATTTCCCCGGAGGTGGGGTTGTCCACCTTGCCGTAGGAAGCGGAAACCGTCAGCTTACGATTTCCTTCTGCCACTGCCGCCAACGCCTTGCCGTCGGCCTGGGAGATGAACGCGCTGGGCAAGTCGTAGTTGTCCATCTGCATGTACAGCATACCAGGCTCGTTATTGTACACCAGAATACCTGCTGCACCAGCGGCCTTCGCTGCTTCTTTCTTTGTGTTATACTCTACGGAGCCACGGGACACCAGAGCGATCTTGCCCTTGACATTCAGGCCGTCGTAGTCCTTCGTTTCACCTGCATTGGGCACGACCACGTATTCCAGCTCCTTACCCGCCAGGGAACGGAAGCTGGGAGAATCGTCTTTCACGTTCTCTACGGTCTTGTCTTCCACAGTGTCGTTGAAGGCAACCTTGCGCTCCCCTACCGTCAGATAGCAGGAGTCAATGCTGTCGGCTTTCTCCACGCTGGCGATGGACAGTGGCTCGCTGTAGCTGGAAGGGCTGGCGACGGTGCCATAGTCCGGGTTCTGGGTCAGGGCGTGGCCCTTGCCGATGCGGGTCCCCAGAGCGGCGCTGTACTCGTTGCCGGCGGAGATGGAGAGCATCACGCCGCTGCTGGCGATGTTTTCCAGCACCTCTGCCACACCTTCTTCCCCCTCCGGGGTGCTGAAGCCGCAGGTGGAGCCTAAGCTCATGTTGATGACGTCCGCACCCAGGGCCACGGCGTCGTCGGCAGCGGCGAGGATATCGGCCCAGGTAGCCCCGTTGGAGCCGCTGGAACTAAAGACCTTCATGGCCAGGATCTGGGCCTGCGGTGCCACGCCGACCACATCGGCCACCACGCCCGCGTTGGCAGCGGCGATACCAGCAACGTGGGTGCCATGGTCGCCCGCACCATTGGGGGCAACGTCCAGGTCGTTGTCTGCGTAGTCAAAGGCAAAGGGGACCTTGGCCGTCTTGTAAACCTGGCTGGCGGTGATGCCGGACTTTTTCTCCTCCGCTTTCAGGTTCTTGCTCGCCAGAACATTTTCAATGTCCTTTTTCGCCAAAGCCGGGGCGGTAGGTGCCTGCGTAAACAGCGGGTGGCTGATCTCCAGGCCACTGTCCACGATGGCGATGACCATGCCCTCGCCCTGGTAGCCGGAGGTGTTCTCCAGGCCGCCCAGCTCGGTCATGGTCGTGGGCATATCCGGGGCGACCTTGAAGACTGGGGCGGCGTAGGCCGCGGCCACGCCGGGGAGCTGGCGAATTTCTTCCAGCTTACCATAGGGGACCACGGCGGCGAAGCCGTTTTCCACGGTGGTGTAGCTATGGAGAACTTCTAGCTTCTCCCCGTCCAGCACGTTCTTGCTGATCTCGTTCTGAATGCTTTTCTGCTGGAAACGCGCCAAGGGGCTGATCTTTTTCTCCAGCACGATGATGGCGGTCACTTCCTCGTCCGGGCTGATCTCCTCCTCAGACTGCACGACCTCCGGTCCGCTGTCTTTGAGGGATTCCGGCCGGTACGCAGAGGTACCAGTGGCAGGGGGTTCCTTGGACTGGGCATCCACAGCCCCTGCGGTGGGAATGCACGGCAGCAGCATCGCTGCTGCCAGTACGCTGGCGATCCATCGTTTCATTCCATCTGTCCTTTCTCTGGGTAATTTGGTCAGCAACCTGCTCATGAGCACCGCCGACCTGCTCATGGCCGGCACCGCCCCCTATTCTCCCCGGAAGCAGGGCGCCGGCAGCGTGAACATCGTCGCCGCAACCTCTACCAAGGCTTACCTGACCGCCGTAGGCGGTGGCCGCCCCAAAGTTGAGTTGGGTGATGACGTTCAAAAGAGCGGTAAGTACACGGTCCAGTTTGAGATCCACAACCTGAGCGACGAAGCCCTGACTTATACCATCGGTGGTTACATCCAGACCGACGCCCAGGAAGTGACCAAGCAGATCAAAGGCCAGGACGTGCATCAGGTCACGGAGCTGCCCTACCTGCTGGGCAAGATCGATGCCAAGACTGTGACCGTAGCCGGCGGCGAGACAGAAACGGTTTCTGTCTCTGTTAGCCTGACCCAGGCTAACAAGGAGTACCTCAAAGGTTTTGAAAATGGGACCTACATCGAGGGCTTCGTCACCCTGACCCCTGAATCTGACACCCAGCCCACCCTCTCCATCCCCTACATGGGCTTCTACGGTGACTGGACCAAGGCCCCCATCATCGACGCCACCGATTACGGCGACGTGCTCAATGATAAGGAGAACAACTGGTCCCAGGCTTATGTCAACACCGCCGCTTCCAGCTCTCTGGAGGGCACCGTCAACACCTACCTGGGCGACAACCCCTATCACGACGGACAGCCCTATTCCTCGGAGCGTAATGCCATCTCTCCCAACGAGGATGACTACATGGACACCCTGAGCTTTGTCTATACCGGTCTGCTGCGGAACGTCAAGGCCCTCAACTATGAGATCAAAGACGACAAAACAGGGGACGTCTATTACAGCAACAAAGTAGACTACGAAACCAAGTCGGTCTACAGCAGCAACTATTATCAGATCGTCCCCGCCGGTGCTTCTGATTATGACAAGTTCTCCTGGGACGGCACCAAAAAAGATGGTTACGCCAAAGTGCCCAATAACACCAAGGTCATCGTGACCATCACCGGCGAACTGGCGTATGAGAGAAACGGCAGCAACAATGCTAAGGATTCTTGGTCCTTCCCCATCACCATCGACACGGAAGAGCCGGAGGCCAAGGACATCACGGTTTCCAATGAGAACGGCAAATACTATGTCAGCCTGAAGGTCACAGACAACCAGTTTGTCTCCAACGTGACCATCTCCAACAACGCCGAGAGCAAGGAGCTGGCCGGCTTCCCCGTGGCCGAGACGACCGCTGGGGCCACCACCGAGTGCAAGTACGACATCACCGGCTTCGGCGAGAACCTGAAAGTTGTGGTCAACGACTATGCCTGCAACTGGAAAGTTTACCCCATCAAGGCCGAGGGCAACACCGATGCTTCGGAAGTGATCGTTCCCACCAAGACGGTGCTGACTGAGGACTTCGAGGAGAACAGCTTCCCGGCCAACGGCTGGACCCTGGAGAGCCAGGCTGAGAAGACTTGGTATCAGGGCACGGAGTACGGCTCTAAAATGGCCATGGTCGATCTCTCCAAGACCGAGCAGCAGAACGAGTGGCTCATCAGCCCTGCCATTGACCTGAGCGCACAGGCGACCAAGGCAGGTATCGTCTTCGACTTCTACACCAACTACTATTGGAGTGTTACGAACCACCACCACAACCTGAAGGTCATGGCTTCCACTGACAACGGCGCAAACTGGGAGCAGATCTGGCAGCTGTGGGACTGGAACCAGAAGAATGAGTTCGGCGCTTGGGAAAAGACCCAGGCCAAAGTGACCATCCCCGATAAGTTCCAGAATGCCGAGAGCGTCAAGTTCGCCTTCGTCTACGAGGGCAAGGACAGCACCTCCCTCTGGCTGGATAACATCCAGGTCTACGTCGAGGATCCCTCCCAGATCCACACCATCACCGCCACAGCAGGCGAGGGCGGCTCTATTGATCCTTCCGGTGCCGTGCAGATCACGGACGGCAAGAGCCGGACCTTTACCATCACGCCCGATGCAGGACGGTTTATCTCTGACGTGAAGGTGGACGGTACTTCTGTTGGTACGCCCACGACCTATACCTTCAGAAAGGTTACGGAGAACCATACGATCGAAGTAACTTTCGGCGGCTCTGCTGACACAGAACAGCTGATTGATGAGGACTTTGAATCTGGCACGATGCCGACCGGTTGGAAAACAGAACAGACAAACACCACCGCTTATAACGGTAGCTGGAAAATCTATAAGTACTTTAAGCACTATGGGTTGTATTGCTCTGCAGATGAATATGATGCAGAGTATAACCAGGGAATGGTCGGTCAGAATGAAAGAGTGATTTTACCGGCACAAAAACTGAACGGCAAGACTGCAAACATTGTCTTTGAATTTTCGGCCAACCCGGATCGCTTGAAAAGTGGTAAAACGGTTTGCACCTTGGAAGGCTCCACTGACGGTGGCCAGACCTGGACAACTATTTGGAATGCCGGAGATGTAGTAGACCAGTTAAAGAAGGGAACCGTTGCTGACTTCCCCAGTGCGATTGGAACGGCAAACATCTCTCTTCCGGTCCCGGCAGAGATGCAGAAGGATGACGTATTGTTCTCCTTCCATTATGTATTGCCTAAGTACAGCACAGTAGGTACCCTCGTGTTCATTGATAACTTGAAGCTCCAGGCGGACCAATCTTCCTCCGGCGGTGGGGAATCCACTCTGCTGGACGAAAACTTCAATGACCGTACTTCCGGCGGTGCTTTGCCCGATGGCTGGACACAGAACAAGACCAACTCTTCCTATACTTGGAAAATGTACAAGTATTTCAATCAGCTGGGTGCTTATTGCGGATCGGACAATTATGACCCG
>JABLTN010066686.1_pt1 | contig 10699 bp, 8 predicted proteins | sample 7160141 | NCBI WGS metagenome assembly JABLTN01 (sample SAMN14651226, study PRJNA627086) | human gut metagenome | isolation source: feces | host: Homo sapiens | reverse complement strand
GTGGCCGCCAACACATAAACCGACACCCGCCCCGCGCCGCAAGACCCTGCGGCGCGGGGCGCGGCACTTTCGGCAGGGAAAACACCGGAATCAGCAGGAGGCAACACAGAGTTGCTCCCGATGCAACCAATATGTGGTTTACTTTTGACAGAATATTCATGTAAAATCAGGAGTGTGAAGGGTATGACGCTCAGAGAAAAACTGATCGTATCAAGAAACAAGGCCGGACTCTCGCAAATGGAGCTGGCCAATCAGCTCGGTGTATCCCGGCAGGCGGTCTCCCGCTGGGAAAGCGGAGACACAACGCCGTCCGTGGACAAGCTGAAGACGCTGGCAAGGATCTACGGCGTATCGCTGGACTGGCTGTTCGGCGATACCGCAGACGGGGAACCCCCTGAAGCAGCAAAGCCCGAAGCCGACAGAAACCCGGACGAGGCCCCCGCGGGAAAGGAAGGTGAGAAAAAACAGAAAATCAGGGCCATCGCGATCGCACTGGCGATCGTCGTGATCGCCTTCATCTGCGTATGGTTTGCAGCAAGAAATATGAGTAACGAAGCAGACAGCACACAAATTGAAGATATGGAACATGAAGAAATCGATATTCCAGATCAGGATGAAAGCGGATTTGATTTTGAATGGAAGGAGTGAGAAAAATATCATGAAGAAAACAACAACGCTGACGTTTACTGTTAATAATACACATGAGGTAAGCGTCCCTATTCCCGGTGTGGATTTGATTACCGGAACGATTGGGCCGTTTGAAACAGAAAGCGTTTTTACGATCAGCGTTTAATTGGTAAACAGGAATGAAACGCCTTTTCGTTTATTTCAACAATCCCACGTTTCGATATAAAATAATCCCGATACTATATATCCTCTTTATTTTTTTAATTCCTTGTGTTGGCTGGAATCCGCTTTTGATTCTTTGGATTATCGATCTTTTCATTTCTGTACAAGCACGTTCTGGCCGCAGCCGTATTATATTCTATGTTTTAATTTGTCTTTCCTCTGGGGTCGTTGTTTTTAATCTCGTATCTCGACTTTTTCTGCGGGGATAGTTCCTTCGTGGGTGTTTAATTTACAGATTGTGCTCAAGTATTGCAGAGATACCTGCGTTCCACAGGTATCTCTGCTTTTTGATACGCAGGAACTGCTTGTGATTTTCAACAGAAAATCAGAAAAAATTTGTTGCTTTTCGATATGGATTTTTCGGGCGGCACTGCTATACTGTGTGCATGGGAAACGCCCCACAAAAACCCATAAAAAGAGAAAAACAGGGAGGAAACATCTATGACTGGCATTGGATTGATCATTGTCTTCATTCTTGCCATCGCACTGATGATCTTCTGCATCAGCAAGCTGAAGATCCATCCGTTCCTCGCGATCATGGCCATTTCTCTGGTATTCGGCCTGATCGCCGGTATTCCGCTGGTCAACACCACGGACGCCGACGGCAATACCGTCAGCGGCATTGCCAACGTCATCGGCGCCGGCTTCTCGGGCACGTTCTCGAGCATCGGCATCGTGATCATCTTCGGCGCTCTGGTCGGTACGCTGCTTGAGAGCACCGGCGCGGCGCTCAAAATGGCCGACTGCGTGGTCAAGCTCGTCGGCAAAAAGCATCCGGAGCTTGCCATCGAGCTCATGGGCTGGATCGTCTCCATCCCCGTGTTCTGTGACAGCGGCTTCGTCGTTCTGAACCCCATCCGCAAGGCTATGGCCCGCCGGACCGGCGCGTCGAGCGTCGCGATGTCCGTCGCACTGTCCATGGGCCTGTACATCAGCCACTGCTTCATCCCGCCCACACCCGGCCCCATCGCGGCTGCCGGTACGCTGGGCTGCGGCGATAATCTGCTGCTGGTCATGGGCCTCGGCGCTCTGTGCTCCATCCCGCCGCTGGTCGCGGGCTACTTCTTCGCAAAGTACATCGGCAAGAAGGTCAAGGCTGCCGACGACATCGTCGCGGACGGCGACGTCAAGACCTATGAGCAGCTCGTGGCCGAGTTCGGCAAGCTGCCGAGCGGCTGGCTCGCATTTGCGCCGATCGTCCTCCCCATCATCCTGATGGGCCTGGCCTCCGCGTTCTCCATGGCGGGCGTCAAGGCGGATTTCATCAGCTTCCTCGGCACGCCGATCATCGCCCTGGCTGTCGGCTGCATCATTGCCATCATCAGCCTCTTTGCCGCCAATAAGGGTAAGGACTTCTACAAGCTCACCGACGACACGCTGAAGACCGTCGGCCCCATCCTGTTCGTCACCGCTGCCGGCGGCGTGCTGGGCAAGGTCATCGCGTCTTCCGACATGGTCAACTTCATCAAGGCCAACGCGGAGATCTTCGAGAGCATCGGCATCTTCTTCCCGTTCCTGCTGGCCGCCATCCTCAAATCCGCGCAGGGCTCCTCTACCGTCGCCATCACCACCACGGCCGGTATCGTCGCGCCGCTACTGCCGGTCCTGGGGCTGGATTCCCCGGCGCTGTCCTGCCTGACGGTCATCGCCATCGGCGCAGGCGCCATGACGGTGTCGCACGCGAACGACTCCTACTTCTGGGTCGTCACCAACTTCGGTGAGATGACCCCGCAGGACGGCTACAAGACGCAGACGCTCGGCACGCTCGTCATCGGTGTCGTGTCCATCATCGGCGTGTTTATCGTGTCCCTGTTCCTGCATTGATCGTTCATACACCCCAAGAGGGACGGGCCTGCCCGTCCCTCTTTTAACTTTTTTAACCCTGTTTTAACCCTGTTTTTAACCCTTTTCGTCCTTGCTTTTTCCCGGGATGCTTTTTATAATGGGGACAATTAATAGAATGCCCCCAAGCGAAGGAGGAACTATCATGCAAACTCTCAGACAAGACGCGCAGGCCATCATTGACAAGGCGCTGGCCGACGCGCTGCCGGATTCCGCCGTGCGCCGCGCGCTGGAGCAGTTTCAGAAGCCGGAGGGCCGGCTCGTCCTGATCGCTACCGGCAAGGCCGCCTGGCAGATGGCCAAGGCCGCCTATGACGTGCTGGGCACAGCGATCACGAGCGGCGCAGTCATCACAAAATACGACCATGTCAAGGGCCCCATCGGCGCGCTGGAGCTGTTCGAGGCGGGCCACCCCGTGCCGGATGAGAATTCCTACCGCGCCACGAGCCGCGCGCTGGAGCTCGTCAGCGGGCTGAGCGAGCGGGATACCGTGCTGTTCCTGCTCTCGGGCGGCGGCTCTGCTCTGTTTGAAAGTCCGCTGGTCCCCGCGGAGGAGATGGCGGACGTCACGAAGCAGCTGCTCGCCTGCGGCGCGGACATCGTGGAGATGAACACACTGCGCAAGCGCCTCTCCGCGGTCAAGGGCGGCCGGTTCGCCGAGCGCTGCCTGCCCGCGAAGGTCTTCTCCATCGTGCTGTCCGACATTCTGGGCGATCCGCTGGATATGATCGCCTCCGGCCCGGCCTATCCCGATTCGTCGACCTGCGCACAGGCGCTGGAGGTGGTGCGAAAATACGGCCTGCGGCTCTCCGACCGCGCGCTGGAGCTTCTGGCGCAGGAGACGCCGAAGACGCTCACGAACGTCGAGACCCACATCACCGGCAGCGTCCGCCAGCTCTGCGCCTCCGCCGAGCAGACGGCCCGGGCGCTCGGCTACACGCCCGTCATCCTGACGGCGAGCCTGCGCTGCACCGCGCGCGACGCGGGCAGCTTCCTGGCCTCCATCGCGCAGTGCCATCAGGACAGCAAAACCTCGCTTGCCTACATCGCCGGCGGCGAGACCGTCGTCCATCTGACCGGCCACGGTCTTGGCGGCCGCAATCAGGAGATCGCGCTTTCCGCGGCGCAGGAGATCGCCGGTCTGCGCGATACCGCCGTCTTCTCCTTCGGCTCCGACGGCACCGACGGCCCGACCGACGCCGCGGGCGGCTACTGCGACGGCGATACCTGCGCGGCGCTGGCGGCAAAGGGCGTTTCGATCCCCGACGTGCTGCAGGATAACGACGCCTACCACGCGCTGCAGGCCTGCGGCGGTCTGATCCTGACCGGCCCGACCGGCACCAACGTCAACGACCTGTCCGTCCTGCTGATCCGCAGATAATACAAAAACCGCTGCCCTCGGGCAGCGGTTTTTTGCAGCACCGGGCGCGGAAAAGCTTCCCGCGCCCGGTTTTTCGTTATTCCTCTGCAAACAGCGGGACGAAGCGGAACGTCCGGCAGTCGACCAGACCGCGGTTGGTCAGCCGCAGCTCCGGCAGGCAGGCCAGCGGGACCAGCGCCATCGTCATATACGGCGAGTTGATCACGCAGCCCATCTGCTTCCACGCCGCGTCGAGCTTCGCGACCAGCTCCGCCATCTCGCGCACGGGCAGATCGTTCATCAGGCCCGCGATGGGCAGCGGCACCACCGCCAGCACCTTGCCGTCCGCGACCGCGCACATGCCGCCGCCGCATTCGACCAGCGTGTTGGCCGCCAGCGCCATATCCGCGTCGTTCGTGCCCGCGACCAGCAGATTGTGCGCGTCGTGGGAGACGGTCTGCGCCATCGCGCCCTTCTTGAAGCCGAAGCCCTTGAGGAAACCGACGCCCTTCGTGCCCGTCTCGTGGTGGCGCTCAAAGACGACCATCTTCATGACGTCCTGCCCGGCGTCCGGCTCGACAAAGCCGTCCTTGACCGGCAGGTCGAGCAGCCGCTCGTAGTTGCCCACACGGTTCGGGATGATCTCGATCACGCGGGTTTTGGCCGTCTTGCCGGCCCCGGCCGGTGCGGCGATGCGGAAGCTCTCGGCCGTGATCGGGTGGCCGACGTGCATCGTGTGGAAGACGTGCTCCGGGAAGTTGGCGGGCCCAATCTCCACGCACATCTGCCCGTTTTCCGCCACGACGTCGCCGTCGATCATCGTCCGGGTGATGCGGATGTCCTGCAGATCGTCAAAGAACACGATGTCCGCGCACTTGCCCGGCGTGATGCTGCCCATCTCGTGGTCCATGCGGAAGCAGGTCGCAACGTTGATCGTCACATACTGGATCGCCTTGATGGGGTCGAGTCCCTCCTTGACGGCGCAGCGGACGATGTGGTCCAGATGGCCCTCGTTGATGAGCGTGTCCGGGTGCGTGTCGTCGGAGATCAGGCAGGCGAAGCGGTCGTCGATCCTGTTGTCCAGCACGGCCTTGATGATGACCGGCATATCGTGCCAGGCGCTGCCGTAGCGCATGAGCGCATACATGCCGTGGCGCATCTTCTCCAGCACATCCTCGGCCCGGGTGGATTCATGACAGCAGCGGATGCCGGAGGCGATGTAGGCGTTCAGCGCAGCGCCGGTGTCGGGGATGGAGAAATGACCGGTGATGATGTTGTCGGACTTCAGCGTCTCGGCCAGCTCTGCGTGGATGTTTTCCTCCGCGCCGATCACGTTCGGGAAGCTCATCATCTCGCCAAGACCCATGATGCCGTCCCAGGTCATCATCTCGCGGATATCGTCCGCGCGGATCGCCGCGCCGGTATCCTCAAACCCGGCGACCGCCGGAACGCAGGAGGGCGCGTTCGACATGGCCTTGAGCGGGGAGCGCTTCGCGTCCTCGATCATGATCCGGACGCCATCCTTGCCGCAGACGTTGCAGATCTCATGCGGGTCCATGAAAATGCCCGTCGTGCCGCAGGGGACGACCGCCTTCGCATATTCGCCCACGGAGATCATGGACGATTCCACGTGGATATGCCCGTCCATAAAGCCGGGCGCGATGTACTGGCCGCTCGCGTCGATGACCTTCGTCTCCGGCCCGATGCAGTGCGCCGCATCGCCCACGAGCGCAATGCGGCCCTCGGCGATCGCAACGTCGATGCCCTCCTGGATCTCCGCCGTGCAGACGTTGACCAGACGGGCGTTTTTGATGACCGTCTCCGCCTTCTGTACGCCCATGGCGACCCGCGCCATCGTACGCGTCACTTCATACAGTGGCTTCTTGCAGAACTTGTTCAGCATGCTGGTTCCTCCTTCATCTTTGCAGGTCCGTAAATCCGGCCGCTGCTCCTGTGCAGGGATCTGATACCCCTACAGTACCACAGTCCATCCCCGATTGCAACGCCCCGCCGGAAAAGCCGCCGCAGAACCTGCGCAGAAACTTCAGATAGAATGAAGAAACATTTTACGTGACAGCCGCGGCTGGTATGCTATAATGTTCCTGATACAAAAACCGACAGTTAGGAGAATGACAGTGAAAGCATGGAAAGTGATCGGCAGATGCCTGTTGGTGCTGCTGTGTGTGGTTTTGGTGATCGCGATCGTCGGCATCGCGCAGTTTTTCCACCGGTCGGATCCGAAAAACGTGAAGCGGTACGACACGGACAACCCCTTCATCACCGGCGAAACGGCAATTTCGGCGCACCGCAGCGGCGCGGGCGATTATCCGGAGGAGACGCTGGCCGCGTTCCGCGGCTGCGTGGAAGATCCGGATTTTGCGGTGGATTATTTTGAATTTGACCTGCATATGACGGCGGACGACATTCTGGTGCTCTCGCACGACGCCACGCTGGACCGCGTGTCGGACGCAGCGGCCGTATTCGGCGCGGAGAACGTCCTCGTCCGCGACAAGACGCTCTCAGAGCTCAAGCAGCTGAACATGGCGGCGCAGTTTGTGACCGACGCGGGCGAGGCGCCGTATGCAGGCCTCCACGGCGAGGCCGTGCCGGACGAGCTGCGGATCCTGTCCCTCGACGAGGTGCTGGATTATCTGACCGCGGCCGGGGAGTTCCGCTACATCATTGAGATCAAGGACGGCGGCGAGACCGGTCTGGCCGCGGCGGATCAGCTGTACGCGACGCTGCAGGCGCGGGATCTGATCGACCGGGTCATCATCGGCAGCTTCCGCGACGAGGTCGCGGCTTACATCACGGCCAATTACCCCGACACCCACCGCAGCGCCAGCCCGGAGGAGGTCGTGCAGTTCTATTTTGCCGCCCTGACGGGAAAAAAGGACTTTACCTGCTCCTACGACGTGCTCCAGCTGCCCTTCGGCGACGCAAGAGAGAGCTATGGCCTGAATCTGGGAACGACGACCATCATCAACTTCGCCCATGCGCATGACCTTGCCATGCAGTACTGGACCGTGAATGACGAAGCTGACCTCGCCTACCTCGCCAGCGTCGGCGCCGACGCCCTGATCACCGACTACCCCGACCGCGCCGCAGCCGTCCTGCAGGGGATGGGGTAAACGCATGCATAGAAAAAGAACGCCATCCGGGCGGATGGCGTTCTTTTTATCGTTTCTGTGGAGCGTTACTTGTAGAAGCCCGGGTTCTGATAGCCGGCTCCGCTGGGCTCGCTTTCCAGCATGGTCAGGATGGCGTCGCGGCAGCCGCGGACCATGACGTCCTGCTCCTCGGGCGCGCGGCTGACCATCTGGTTGGTCGGGCTGGTATAGAACCAGAGTCCCTCGTCGGCGGCAAGCCCCACGCCGTCCTTGTCGGTGATGGCGCCCGGGTCCAGACCGAGCGTGTCCCGGATCTCATCGCGGGAGTAGAAGACCCACTTCGCTTCGGGCATGGTGTTTTCCCACTTGCAGCTGCTGATGTCGCCGTTCTCCGACTTGCCGGGGCTGTAGACCTCGATCGTGTAGGCGTGGATGTTGTAGCGGCCGTATGCGTAGTCGATCAGCTCGGCGGCGGTGGGGTAATCCTCATTGGAACTCATGCTGTAAAACCCGCGGCCGGTGTAGTCCTGGAAGGCCTGCGCCATCTGGGCGGCGGTCTGCTTCATGAACGGGATCTCGGCGTCGTCGGGGTTTTCCGCGTCGTAGGCGCGATAGCACCACGGGTAGAGGACGGACTGGATGCCGGTGTGCAGCGAGACGAGGGCGTCGATGTCGTGCGTGTACAAAAACCGCTGCAGCGCCTGGATCTCCGGCTCGGTGGCGGGGGCGGTGCCGGCGGTGGTCCAGTTCACATTGCCGACCTGCTGGCCGTCCTTCGTCTCGATGTCATACCGGTTCCACTGGTAATCGAAGGTGCGGTTCATGTCGATCCCGCTGGTGCGCGGATCGTCGCCGAGCACGCCGTTTTCATCCCAGTCCGGACTCTCCATGCCGAAGACGGGGAGGTCCCGCGACGGCGTGTCGTCCGCCTTGCCGCGATAGAGCGTGGCGATGAAGCCGTCGCCGTCGATGTCCGTGTAAGGATCGCTGAAGGGGATGTTGTTGCCGTTTGCGTCCTGCGGGCGCAGGTTCGGGCGGGTGTTGACGACGAAGGACTGCTCATAGCCGTCCGGGTTGATGACCGGGATGACATAGATCGTGTAGGCGTCGAGCAGACCCTTGACATAGGCGTCACCAGAGCAGAGCGTCAGCCACCAGGCGGTGTACATGGCGGAGGAAGCGCTTTCGCGCTCGCCGCCGTGGATGTTGGCGAAGACGCCGATCCCTGTTTTCTCCTCGGCCGGGATCGCCTTGTTGGTGATCTCCAGGCACCAGAGATCGCGCTCCTGCCAGGTGGTGCCGATGGAATAGAGGTCGGTGATGTCGGGATACTGTTCGGCCATTTGGGAGAGCTGCGCTTCAAGCTCTGTGAAGGTGTAGCGCGCGTTCCAGTCGATGTCGAGCCCCTCCGGGATCTCGCTGGGCGCGTCGGGGCGGGCATCGAGAGACAGCCGCTCCGCTTTTTTGCCGCCCGCCGCGCTGCAGGCGGCAAGGCCAAATACGAGGATCAGGGAAAGACAGAGGCACAGGGCCCGTTTGGTGAGAGATTTCATGTTGGTTTCTCCTTTCTGTCCGGCTTGCAAGCGGAACGGTCCGCAGCGGCCGGGAAGCCGGTGAGCTTCCTGCACGTGCTGCTTTATTGAATTACCGATTTACCACGCTAATATACTACACGATTTCGCCCCATTCCGCAATCGGTAATTCCAATAAGATTCCACCGCATTTTCCGTAAACTGTTGTACAAGGGCAACAAGGACCAGGGAGGCGGACCGGGGAGGAGCGAAAAGAACGCCCACCATCCGGCGGGATGATGGGCGTTTGTATCAATAGGAACACATCTATGTATGCTTCCGCGCGCATCCGCTGCGCTGATTTTCCGCTTCTTCAGGATCGCCGTATTGCGGTTCCTCGGAATAGAAGATCCGCATGTCATCCAGGCGGAGGCACGCCAGTCGGCCGCGGGGGCCTGAGCGAGGATCGCCCGTTTCGGGGAGCATGCAGCCGCAGTCGATCCCGATCCAGCCGGGCGCATCCCATACTGCCATGGGATCGTCGGATTGGAAATGGTGGGTCGGCGTGTGACCGAAGATGACGGTCCGGCCCTCCAGAACCGGAAATTTCTCAAATCGCATCCAGACAGCGAAATCACGCGCACATTTGTATTTGCCGCCGTACCCCTCGTACAAGTCTGCGGGGGCCGCGTGCGTCAGGATGTATGGCCTGCCGTTCACCGCCAGCTCTACGTTGAGCGGCAGCTTGTCCAGATATTCGAAGATCTCCTGCCGAACAGTCTTCTTTATGCGCTTCAGATGGTCGTGCGTGACCTGGCCTCCGTTTCGATACCACAGAGCCTGTTTGCGTTCATAGTAGGATCCCGGGCAGTCCTCATCTGCTGGGACTGGGTAGTAAAGTGCATTCATCATCATGAGTTCGTGGTTGCCCAGAAGCATGTTGGCATTTGGCATCGCCATGATCCGGCGGAGGATCCTGATGCCGTCCGGATTCCGATCGATCACGTCGCCGAGGACATAGAGCGTGTCCTCAGCCCGCAGGCCGATCTGCCTCATGACGGAATCAAACCGCCGCTTCTGCCCATGGATATCAGACATGACATAGATCATGGTGTCTCGCCCCCTTCTTCGCAGCACAAATAAATTACCACACTTTCGGGAGAATAGCGATCAAAAAATCGTGACCGGCAGGGGGCGCTGCGGGAGACGGATTCCAAAAAGAAAAGCCATCCGTTTGGATGGCGCCTCTTTTTGTGTTGTCAGAACATTATAATCAGCAGATAAATCGGGCGTACGGGAGTACTCCGGCGGCAGGGCCGCCTCCGTGTCCCTGCGCATTTTCTTTTGGCTGCGCCAAAAGCTGCGATGCGTTGCATCGCGGCCGTCTGTCGACGGCAAAATGCTTGCGATCGAACCACGAGTTCGCTGCGGGGCCCATATTCCAAAAAGAAATGCCATCCATTTGGATGGCATTTCTTTTTGGCAAGCTGCACCCTTTAAGATAACAATGATTTCTCCAGTGTTTTCAAGGGTTTCAGCTACTTTCGGCAATCTTTTTCCGCATTGGCGCAGCGTACTGTTTGATGGTCACTGTGCAACCCAAAAAGATATTGCATAGTTTGCGGTTTTTCGTACTCCGCACTATCGCCTCACTAATCCTCATCCCGACGGTTCTCCTGCTTTGCACGGTTTCGATCATAAAGCCGCTTGCTTTGCACAATGCGGGTGACCGGCGAAACGCCGTTCCATGTGCCGCGCTTGGCTGCATGAAATTTACGCTGGTTTTTCTTACTCTGTTTTTTCAGCGGTGTAACCTTCATTCAGATCCCACGTCCTTTCCCGTTTGTTCTGCTGCTCCGCGCTTTCAACTGCGCTTCCGTCCTTGCGATCTCTGGCGATCTCCGGCATCGGGTTGGCGTCCAGCAGCTCCGTCAGTGTGCGCGGTGTGTATCTCATGTAATCCATCATGCAGCCGACATTGATCAATCTGCTGGGGATGCCCATCGCCCACTGCTCGTTCTTCCACT
>JABLTN010012102.1_pt1 | contig 10699 bp, 10 predicted proteins | sample 7160141 | NCBI WGS metagenome assembly JABLTN01 (sample SAMN14651226, study PRJNA627086) | human gut metagenome | isolation source: feces | host: Homo sapiens | reverse complement strand
CCCATGGCTTTGAGCAGACGAAGATCGCCATCAAGCGCGGCGCGTTCGTCGCCGAAGCCAGCGGCCAGATCGACAATATGGACGGCGTCTTCGCCGGCGGCGACTGCGTCACCGGCCCTGCGACCGTCATCCGCGCCATCGCGGCCGGCAAGGTCGCCGCGGCGAATATCGACGAATACCTCGGCTTCCACCACGAGATCGACCCCGGCGTCGAGATCCCCACGGCGCGGCTGAACAACAAGCCGCCCCACGGCCGTATCGACACCACCGAGCGCGAGGCGGGCGAGCGCAAGCACGACTTCAAGTGCATCGAGTGCGGCCTCACGGATGAAGAGGCGTACTCCGAGGCGTCGCGCTGCCTGCGCTGCGACCACTTCGGCTACGGCATCTTCCGCGGAGGGAGGAAAGGCAAATGGTAAGAAACGTCACACTGACCATCGACCGCAAGAGCGTCACCGTGCCCGAGAATACCACGATCTTGGAGGCCGCGCGCTCGGTCAATATCAATATCCCGACGCTGTGCTACTTAAAGGACATCAACGAGATCGGCGCGTGCCGCATCTGCTGCGTGGAGGTCGAGGGCATGGAGCGCCTCGTCCCCGCGTGCGACAATGTGGTGGCGGACGGCATGGTCGTCTTCACGAACAGCGCCAAGGCGCGCGAGGCGCGCCGCATGAACCTGCGCCTCATCCTTTCGCACCACGATACGTCATGCACGAACTGCACGCGAAGCGGCAACTGCACCTTGCAGCAGCTGGCGAACGACTTCAACATGCGCGGCACGCACTTCCCCAAAAAGCTGCGTCACGAGGCGGTGGATTATTCCACGCCGCTCATTCGCGAAAACGACAAGTGCGTGCAATGCCTGCGCTGCATCCAGGTGTGCGAAAACGTGCAGAGCGTGAAGATCTGGGACCTTCTCGGCACGGGCTCGCGCACGGTCGTGGACGCGTCGTACAACCGCCGCATTCAGGACACCGAGTGTACCTACTGCGGCCAGTGCATCACCCACTGCCCGACGGCGGCGCTGCGCGAGCGCGACGACACGGGTCTCGTCTTCGACGCGATCGACGATCCGAATACCGTCACCGTGGCGCAGGTCGCGCCCGCGGTGCGCGCGGCATGGGCCGAGCAGTTCGGGCTCGACAGCGAGTTCGCAACGCCCAAGCGCATGGTCGCGGCGCTGCGCGAGCTGGGCTTCAACTATGTGTTCGACACCGACTTTGCCGCCGACCTCACGATCATGGAGGAAGGCAGCGAGTTTATCGAGCGCTTCACCCACAAGGATCAGTATCAGTGGCCGATGTTCACGTCCTGCTGCCCGGGCTGGGTTCGCTTTGTGAAGTCCCAGTACCCCGAACTGACGGACAATCTCTCCACGGCCAAGTCGCCCCAGCAGATGTTCGGTGCGGTGGCGAAGAGCTACTTTGCCGAAAAGGTCGGTATCGACCCCAAGCGCCTTTTCGTCGTCTCGATCATGCCGTGCGTGTCGAAAAAGAGCGAATGCGCGCTGCCGACGATGAAAAACGACGCGGGCGACCCCGATGTCGACGTGAGCATCACGACGCGCGAGCTGAACATTATGATGCGCGCGAATCACATTGAACCCAAGTACCTGCCCGAGGAGGAGTTCGACAGCCCGCTCGGCTCCGCGACCGGCGCGGCGGTCGTCTTCGGCACGACCGGCGGCGTGATGGACGCGGCGCTGCGTTCGGCGTACTTCCTCATCACGGGCAAGAATCCTGACCCTGACGCTTTCACCGCCGTGCGCGGCATGGACGGGTGGAAGGAGGCGACGTTCAACATCCCCGGCGCGGGCGACGTGCGCGTCGCGGTCGTGAGCTCGCTCGGGAAAGCCCGCAAGCTCATTGAGGCTGTCAAGCGCGGCGACGCAGCGTATGACTTTGTCGAGGTCATGGCCTGTCCCGGCGGCTGCGCGGGCGGCGGCGGCCAGCCCATCCACGACGGTACCGAGCTTGCCGAGGATCGCGGCAACGTGCTCTGGCGGCTCGATCAGGGTGAGCTTCTGCGCTTCTCGCACGAGAATCCGGATGTCAAGGCGCTCTACAAGGACTACCTCGGCGCGCCGCTTGGCGAAAAGTCGCACCACCTGCTGCACACCGACCACAACGCGTGGCAGATGCCGCAGAAAATGCGGTAAGGACGCAAAAAAGACTCCGTATGAGATTTCTCATACGGAGTTTTTTATTGCTGAATTTTATCGGGTGTACGTGCCGTACTCACTGATGACGGCGCAGAGCTCGCTGAACACCTGCTGCGCGTCGCCGTCGATCTTGTAGGCGACGGCGCGGTTGGCGTCGTCGTAGATGAAGCCCTCGTCCCAGTTGAGGTATAGGTCGTGCTTCTGTCCGTCTTCGGGGATCCACCAGACGGTGACATAGTTCCAGTTCTGCGTGAAGCGGGAGAAAAGCGAGGTGGGCAGGCGGTAATAGCGCTGCACCGAAATTTCAGACATAGCGCTGCGCAGAGCCGCGGCGGCCTCGCTGTCCGGATAGCCCTCTACCCGGCAGTCGCCGGTGTCGAACGTGCCGTAGCCGTCCGGCGTGGGAACAATGGTCGAAATGCAGAAGAGTCCGTCGACGCGGGCGGTCTCAGGCGCGGGGATCAGCTCGCCGAGCGGCTGCGAGCGGCGCAGCAGCAAAAACGCGGCAACGACGAGAAGCACTGCGGCGACGGCGATGAGCACGGTTTTTCTCTTTTTGTCCATGGGGTTCTCCTTTCCAAAATCAAGCTTGCTTTTTGCCGTTCAACAGGGGAGAGGGGAATCGCTTTTCGATAGTTTACCTGAGAAAGAGCTTTTTGACAAGCCCTTCTTCGGGCGTGACATAGAGTGTGCGGTAATTGTCGTAGGTCACCATGCCGGGGCGTGCGCCCGCGGGCTTTTTGACGAACTTCACGGGGCAGTAGTCGACGGGGACGCTGCTGCTCTCCTTCGCCTGCGAGAAGTAGGATGCGAGCATTGCGGCCTCGCGCAGATCATCGTCGCTCGGCGTGAGCCCCGCGCAGCGCAGGATGACGTGCGAGCCGTGAATGTGCTGGGTGTGGAACCAGTAGTCGCGCTTGTCGGCCTTTTTTGTCAGCTGGTCGTTCTGCACGTTGCTGCGGCCGACGAGGACCTCAAGCCCACTCGAGGTTTTGAATGTGCGCGGGGCGAAGGCGCGCTTGAGCTCCTTTTTGCCGCCGCTGGATTTTTTGAGGTAGTTCGTCTCCTGCAATTCGCGGCGGATCTCGTTGAATTCCTGCTCGGTCTCCGCCTGCGAAAGCTCCTGCAGGACGCTTTCCAAGTACGCGCGTTCGTTTTCCGCCTTTTCGATCTGCTCGCGCAGGTGGAATTCGGCGGTCTTGAGCTTGTTGTACTGCTTGTAGTTTTTCGCGGCGTTCTGCTGGGGGGAGAGCAGCGGGTCGAGCGGGATGTCGATGGTCGGGCAGCCGTCCTCATAGTAGTTTTCCGCATGCAAGACTTTTTCTCCGCTCTTCATGCGGTACAGGTTTGCGGTGATGAGGTCGCCGCGCAGGCGGAATTCGTCGCGCTTCTGCGTCGCGGCGTAGTCGTGCTTTAAGTTCTCGGCCTTGCGCGCCATGCGGTCGCGCGCGACCGTGACCGCGTGCGTCAGCTCGCGGCCGCGGCGGGCGGAGAGCTCCTGCCGCTCACGCGCGTCGTAGAACTCGTCGAGCATTTGCGAGAAGCTCTCACGCGTCTCGACCTGCGTTTCCGCGCCGTACTGCGCGATGGGACGGTAGGTGAAATCCACGGGCTTGCCGTCGCGGTAGAGGATGACGGGCATATAGTTATCTTCCCTTACAGCGTTGGCTGTATCGGAAAATTCCTGCACCAGCGCCCCGCGCTGCGCATCGCTTAGCGCGCCGAAGCGCACGTCGGTCTCGTGTCCCGCGCGGAAGGCGAATTCGCGCGCGATCAGCGGCGAAATGCCGGTGTAATGGTCGAGCACCCACTTGTCGACAGCCTGCTCCGCGTCGCCGCCGCGCTGCGCGAGGGCGAGGGAGTCCTCCTCCTGCGATAAAAGCGACAGCTTGTCGAGCGGTGTCGGCAGATGGTAAAAAAGGCCGGGCAGCAGTTGGCGCGTGGCGGAAAGGTCCGCGTCCACGCGGCGCAGACATTCGACGATACGCCCCTGCGCGTCGAGCAGGACGAGGTTCGACCGCCGCCCCATGCACTCGAGCACGAGCTGCTTTTGGCTGATCTCTCCGAATTCGTCCGTGCACTGGAGCGTCAGGATCACCATGCGCTCAAGATCCGGCTGCTCGATGGACAGCACGCGCGCGCCGACTAAGTGCTTGCGCAGCAGCATGCAGAACATCGGCGGCTGGGCAGGGTTGTCGCGCAGAATGTTCGTGAGCTGGATGCGCGGTTGGTTTGCGCCCGCGTTGAGCAGCAGCCGCAGATTGCCGCGCAGCAGCAGAACGATCTGGTCGCGCGCGGGCTGCTGCACCTTGTCGATGCGCGCGCCGATGAGCTGAGGTCTCAGTTCGTGTAAAACTGCCCGCAGGCAGATCGCGTCAAGTGGCATTGTCGTCCTCCATCATCCGGTTGAAAAGCTCGTTGATGCGCGCGTGATCGTCGCGCAGATACAGCCAGCCGAACAGCGCCTCGAGGCCTGTGGCCTTCTGATAGTCCGCGCGGTCGGCGTGGTGGGGGATGGAATGGACATTCGCGTTGCGCCCGCGGCGGAACACAGAGGCCTCTTCCTCCGTCAAAAGGGGTAAGAGCTTTTCGGCAAAGCGCGCCTGCTGCGGCGCGCAGACGAGCTCGACCGTCGCGCGGTGAAGGCCCTTGCCCGTCGCCTTGCCGTGCACGCACAGATATGTGCGCACAAGCAGCTCATACACCGCGTCGCCCAGGTGGGCGAGGCCGATGGAGCTGATGGCGCGGATGGCGTCGTCGTTCATTTTGGCTTGTGTATAATCGTACATAAAAACTCCTGAGGTTTGAAAGTACACATATTCTATAACCTTGTCGGAATTCTGTCAATCGGCGCGCGCTGCCGCGCGCGAAAAGCCGTTGCGCTTTTGCAAAAATCCGCTATAATGTCAGAAAAGACAGACACTGAATTTGAGAGAGGGACCCTATGAAAAAACTGTTTTCCGCGCTGCTCACGGCGCTTTTGCTGCTGAACCTTGCCGCCTGCGGCGAAAAGGAGCCGGACGACACCCCGTCCGGCTACGACGATTCGCTCATTTCCGAGCTTTACAGCGAGGAGGGCGAGTACACGGACGCCGAGAACAACACGCTCGCATACAGCTACCATGTGCCAAGAATCGTGTCGGAAACGGCGGTCGCCGCCGCGCTGAACGACGAGATCGCCGATCAATTCGGCGCGCTCGTGCAGGAGCAGAAGAACATGATGGCCTCCCGCGTTTCGCTCACATGCCTTTCCGTCACGTGGACGAGCTACTGGAACGACAGCCTGCTCTGCCTTGTGGTGCGCGCGGAGATGGACGGCGACACGAGCATGACGGAGACGTACAGCTACGACTTTTTCGGCGGCAAACGCCTCATGAGCGAGGACCTGCTGGCGCGCTGCGAGCTTTCAACGCAGGACTTCATCACGGCGGCGCGCCGCACCGCGGCAAACTACTTTGATGAGACGTACCGAGATGCGCTCAGCGGCAGCATGGGCGGCGTGGGCTTCATCGCGTCCTATGCCGAGCGCCGCGCGTGGACGCTCTCGGATGAGAACATCAACGCGGAGATGCGGCTCTATCTCGACGGCGGCGCGCTGCATATGATCGTGCCCGTCGGCTCGTTCGCCGGGGCGGAGAGCTACGACGCTGACCTTGCGCTCGACCTCTCCGCGCGCGAGACGGTCGAAAAGACGGCGCAGGACAGCTTTGTCAAGGCAGCGCTCTCGGGCGGCAATTTGACGGTCAGCTTTGAAAAGACGGCGGACTCCGCGTGGTACGCGGAGAATTTTCGCTTTGACTACGAGACCATCTACCCCGTGGAAGGCCTGTATTCCGACTACACGGATGTGTTCGTCGGCTCGGTGGGGCAGGGGTACTTCCCGTACATCTTCCTGCTGACGAGCGAGGGCACGGTGGAGTACGTGAACCTGCTCGAGGGCCTGACGGCGGGCTTCCTCTGCGACGGCGGACCGCTCGGCGGCGTGAAGGGCATTGTTTCGTTCGAGTCCGGCGAGGTCGAGGAGGACTACGGCACGTATCAGACGGTGTTCGCCGTCGACGCATTAGGGGAGAAACACGACCTCTCCGGCGCGGTCAGCGACGCGGACTACACGATCCCGTCGGAATTTCTCGGCGAGTGGACGGCGACCGTGACGCACGACACCGCCGAGCAGGGCAGTTACGACAGCGACTATATCCTGACGCTGACCGATGGCGGCGGCCTCACGGTGCAGGACATCAACAGCGAGGTCGGGATTTACTTTGAGTACACCGGCCAGCTCAACTACCTCGGCACGAACGGCGAGGGCATGGTCTTTGGCTATCACTTGAACGAGAATGCGGGCACGGTGCGCTACGGTGCGTTCACGCTGCTGCGCGGCAGCGACGGCCTGCACGTCAAATCCGTCGCAGGCGAAAACTTCTTCGACGCGCCGAGCGGACGCTACACAGTGTTTGCGAGAGGGTAAAAAGAAAAGCAGGGCCTTTTTTGAGCGCGGAAGGGCCCTGCTTTTTTGCGGCTTTGACGCGCTAAGCAAAATTAGAGGGGGGTACCGCTTTGACCGCGCTTCCAGCTGAGCTATACCCCCATATAAGGGGTGCGCTGAGTAATTTCTTATTCAATTAGTGCGGGGGTTGTTTACCGCTTCAACCGGGCTCCTGATCCATGCGGTCACACCCCCTTGGCATCTGACGGGAGAAAGAGGCTTTGGCGGCATCCGGAGACCAAGGAGAAAGCCTCTCAAATCGGGGAAAATGCTCTAGTGAAAGGAGAACCTTTCAAAAAAGCAAAGATTTCTTCAAAAAAGTGTTGACAGGTTCTACTCTCTGTGCTATATTATCACTTGTTCCGAGCCGAACGGAACGGTAAAAACAAAACGGCATGGGGGTATAGCTCAGCTGGGAGAGCGCTTGACTGGCAGTCAAGAGGTCAGCGGTTCGATCCCGCTTATCTCCACCATGAAAAAGCCTTGAAAGTGTAAACTTTCAAGGCTTTTTTGCTTACCATCGATCCGAAAGAAACGCGGGTGGAAAGATCATGAAACTGATCTGCATCGGTGACAGCCTGACCTTTGGATACGGCGTGCATCTGTCTCAGCGGTGGACGCGGCTGTGCGCACAGGAGACGGGCTGGGAGCTTGTCAATGAGGGTATCAACGGCGACACGACCGGCGGCATGCTGACGCGCATGCAGGGCGGGGTGCTCGCGGAGCTGCGCGAGGGCGGCCTTGGCGCCGACCGGCCCTATGTGCTGCTGATGGGCGGGAGCAACGATGTGTTCTACTCCGGCTCCGACGCTGCGGCGCGGGGAAATATGGGCGCGATGATCCACCAGCTCTTTTCCGTGGGCGTGCTGCCGATGGTTGGTATCCCGCTTCCGGCGGATGCACCGCATGCGCCGCGGGCGTGGGCGGTCGCGGTCGATTTTGAAGCGGCGGAGCGGACGATGAAAGAGTACTGCGCATGGCTCAAGCGGTACTGCACAGCGTTTGGCGTGCCGTATATCGACTTCTGCGCGGATTTTCTGTCGCCAGACGGATCGATCCGCTCGGAGCTGCTGCTCGACGGTCTGCACCCGACGCCGGAGGGACACCGCTTGATGGCGCGGCGGCTGAGCGCGCAGCTGAAAAGACAAGGATAACAGCCCTGAAAAAGGCTTGAAAATCAACGACCCTGATAGAAGGAGACCACGACCATGAAGCTATCATATCTGGACCTGATGACGACCGATCCGAGCTACAATCTGGCGATGGAGCAGTACGTGTTCGACTGCCTCCCGCGCGACCGCATGTATTTCATGCTCTGGCAGAATGATAACGCGATCATTGTCGGAAAGTATCAGAACACGATCGCTGAGATCAATGAAGAGACCGTGCGCGAGCGCGGCATTCGCGTGGTGCGCAGACTTTCCGGCGGCGGCGCGGTCTATCACGACATGGGCAACCTGAACTTCACGTTCATTACAGATGTCGGCGAGAGCAATGCGCTGGACCTCAAGCTCTTCTGCGAACCGGTCGTGCGCACGCTGGCGACGCTCGGCGTGAAGGCGGAGGTCAACGGCCGCAACGACATCACGATCGACGGAAAGAAGTTTTCCGGCAACTCGCAGTACATCCGCCAGGGACGCGTGATGCACCACGGCACGATCATGTTCGATTCGGACCTCTCTGTCGTCAGCGAGGCGCTGCGCGTCGACCCGACGAAGATCCAGACCAAGGGCATCCGCTCGGTGCGCAGCCGCGTGACGAACGTTTCCGAGCATCTGCCGGAAAAGGTCACGCTGCCGGAATTCCGCCGCATCCTGCTGGAAAACATCCTGAAGGAGAATCCGGGCGAGGCCTACCCGCTGACGCAGGACGACCTTGCGGCGGTGGAAAAGCTGCGCGCGGAGCGTTACGCCACATGGGATTGGAACTACGGTTTCTCTCCGGCGTGCACGATGCTGCGCCGCCGCCGCGTGGACGGCTGCGGCATGATCGAGGCCTACATCACCGTGGAGCACGGAAAGATCGCGGCCCTGTCATTCAAGGGCGACTTCTTCAGCGCCTCGGAACCGGACGAGCTGGCGGCGCACTTTGTTGGCTGCACGCCGTACCGCGCGGGCTATGAAAAGGCACTCAGCGATGTGGACGTTTCGCGCTACTTCGCGGGCTTGCAGAAGGATGAGCTGATCGACATCCTGTGCAAGGGATAATGAAAAGGGGAGCCGGCGTAAAAAGTGCCGACTCCCTTTTTCTCGCTCAAATGGCAGGCAGAGCATGTCATTTTCCACCCATCAGCAGAGCCAGTAGCTCTGCAAGCTTCGACTTCACTACGACATCACCGCTTGCGGCGCTCTGCGTCAGGATGCCGTCGCACAGCGGGGAAAACGCTGCGCTCCACCACTGGAGGGTATTAGTGCCGCGCGCGGCGCAGAAAAGCAGCATGACCGCGAGGCCAACGGCAAGGGAAAGCTCCCATTTCGTCCATTTCATCGAAAAACCGCCCATCTCAAAGAATTTGCTTCGAGTATGGACGGTTTTCTGAGTTTTCAAACAAATTCGGCGCAGAAAGTTTTGACGCACTCGCCTTGCAGTGCCTCGCACGCTCTGCGGCAAGCCGCTTTGTCAGAGAAGAGGCCGAACACCACGCTGCCTGAGCCGGTCATCGCCGACGTCTTCGCGCCGTAGGCGAGAAGATCGCACTTGATGGTCTCAATGCGCTCACGCTGCTCGCCGTCGAGCGCCTGCTCAAAGACGTTGCGCACGTTTGCACACAGCGTGTCCGCGTCGCCGTGCTCGATGGCGGCGAGCATCGCGTCCGTGTCAGGACGGTCGGTGATCGTCACGCCGTCTACGCGCGCAAAGAGCGCGGGTGTGGAGATCGGGAAGTCCGGCTTGCAGACGGCGACGAAGAAGCGCGGTGCGGGCTTGAGGACGGTCAGCTTTTCGCCGCGGCCCTCGGCCAGCTGCGTGCCGCCGCGGATGCAGAAGGGAACATCACTGCCGACGCTTGCGCTGATCTGCTCGAGCCGCTCGTCCGTGAGGGTGGGGGAGACGAGCTCGCGCAGCGCGCGCAGCACCGCCGCGGCATCTGCGCTGCCGCCGGCCATGCCGGCCTCGGACGGAATGCGCTTTATAAGCGCGATGTCGATGCCGCCGCCGTAGTCCATCGCCTCGCAGAAGGCTCTCGCCGCCTTGACAGCGAGGTTGCGCTCATCGCAGGGAAGCGCCGCGCCGTCGACGCGGCAGGTGATGCCTTTGCCGTCTGTGAGCGTGACGGTCACATCGTCGTGGAGCGAAACGGTCTGCATGACCATCTGCATCTCGTGGTAGCCGTCATCGCGCTTGCCAAGAATGTCAAGCGTCAGGTTGAGCTTAGCATAGGCAGGGACAGTTATGCTGCGCACGGGCTCCTCGACCGGCGCATTCAGCGCCTTGCCGCAGTGGGGGCAGTAGGCACCGCCTTCACCTATGCGTCCGAGCGGTCTGCCGCAGTGCGGACAGCGGTAGTAAAGAACCCCAATCACGATGGCAAAGAGCATGATCGCGATACCGAGAATAACAAGCGGTACGCTGACGCTTGTGCCGACGCCGCTGAGCAGCGCGCCGGTAAGAAGCAGCGGTGTTTGGAGCTTTTGGGCCCTGCGATAGTCCATCAGGGGCTTTTTGTCGTTCATCGCGGCCTCCTTGTGCGCTCAGTGCTTCTTTTTCTTGTGCTGGATCTTTTTCTTCTCCTCGGGCTCCGGCTCGTCGGCGATCCACGCGCCGCATTTTGGGCAGCGCTTGGGATTGCCGCGGCCCAGCTGCTCGTGACAGTAGGGGCAGCGGTAAAAGCGCCACCAGACGATGAGAGAAGCGCCCATCATCATGAGGCCGACGAGCGCGGCGACAGTGTTTTGAAAGCCCCACGCGCCGACGAGGGAGACCACTGCGCCGCCCCAGAGCAATACGTCCTGCCATATCCTGGCTGTTTTCAAATCCATAGGGAATCCTCCTGATGAGAAAAGCGCCGCAAGGCGGCGCTTTTCGGCAATCGTTACATTAGATCAGCGGAT
>JABLTN010006056.1_pt1 | contig 10704 bp, 8 predicted proteins | sample 7160141 | NCBI WGS metagenome assembly JABLTN01 (sample SAMN14651226, study PRJNA627086) | human gut metagenome | isolation source: feces | host: Homo sapiens | reverse complement strand
TGCAGCTTGGTGCCGTAGCCCTTGTGTTTGGCGAACTGATACTGAGGGTACAGGGGATCCAGCACCCGGCACACATACCGGTCCCGGCTCACCTTAGCCAGCACCGACGCTGCGGCAATGGACGCCGAGCGCCCGTCCCCGCCCACCACTGTCTCATGGGGCGTGGTGATGGCGGAGGTCCTTCCGTGATCCCGGTTGCCGTCGATGAGGGCGTAATCCGCCGGGATCGCCAGAGCGTTGATAGCCAGCTGCATGGCCTTCATCCGGGCGCTGAGGATGTCCGTTGCGTCGATCTCCTCTGCACTGACGGAGGCCACCGCCCACGCCGCCGCCTGTTGGCAGATGACGTCGAACAGAGCCTCCCGCTTCTTCTCCGTCAGCTTCTTGCTGTCGTCAAGGCCGGGGATGCAGCCGTCCACCGGCAGGATCACCGCCGCTGCGTATACCGGCCCCATCAGCGGCCCGGCCCCCGCCTCGTCGCAGCCGCATACGGCGGTGCAGCCACGGGCCATGGCGGCCTTTTCCAGCGAGAAGTCCGTCATGTGGCGTCCTCCACCGTCTCCAGTGTGAAGCGGCCCAGCTTGCCGCCCCGGAACTCGTCCAACAGGATGCGGGCCATGCGCTCGGTGTCCACCTGCGCCCCCCGCATGAGAAAGCCCCGCTTGCGCCCGGCCTTTTCCAGCAGGTCATACCCGCTGTCCTCCGGCTCCACGGCGATCTTATACCGCTCCTCCAGCACCGAGGTATAGTGCCTCCCCAGATACTCCATGAGATAGCAGGCCAGCTCCTCGATGTCCAGCACATCGTCCTTGATGGCCCCGGTGAAGGCCAGACGCTTGCCTACCTCCGGGTCGTCGAACTTGGGCCACAGGATACCCGGCGTGTCCAGCAGCTCCAGCGTGCTGTCCACCGGCACCCACTGCTTGCTGCGGGTGACGCCGGGCCGGTCCTCGGCTTTGGCAGTCTTGCGGCGGGCTACCTTATTGATAAAGGTGGATTTTCCCACGTTGGGGATGCCCAGCACCATGACCCGCACCACACGTCCCACCTGTCCCTTCTGGGCATAGGCCTCCAGCTTGTCCCGCAGCAGCTCCCGCACGGCGGCGGCGAACTGGGCGGTGCCGGCGCCGCCCTTGGCGTTGGCCTCCAGCACGGCATAGCCCTTCTCCCGGAAGTAGGCAGCCCAGCGCCGGGTCTGGCCGGGATCGGCCTGATCCACTCGGTTCAGCACCACCAGACGGGGCTTGCCCGCCGTCAGCTCGTCCACATCCGGGTTCCGGCTGGCCAGCGGGATGCGGGCATCCAGAATTTCGCACACGGCGTCCATATGCCCGATCTCGGCGGCGATCATCCGCCGGGTCTTGGTCATGTGACCGGGGAACCAGCTCAGGCTCTCTACCTGCATCTGTCTCACACCTTTCTTGCCTTGTCAATCTAAACTATCATACCACATCTGCCGCCCTCTGTCCAGCGCAGAAACCCCTGTCCCGTTCCTCCGGAGGGCATCAAGCTTTTTCTTGAAAAGCGGTGGGCCATCTGGTATAATGTAAAAAATCAACAGGGAGGGCTCCGGTATGAAGAAAGCGGTATACTATATCCTGCTGGCGATATTCATAGGTGTATTTCTCTTTGCGGCCTATCAGATCGGCAGCTATATGCTGGAAAAGCACAAGAGCGACGAGGTGCTGAAGGATGCCGGCAAATACGTCTACATCCCGGACCTGAGCAGCGATGAGGAGCCGGAAGGGGAGCCGGAGCAGGTCTACGTGGACTTTGCGGCGCTGGAAGGCGTCAACAGCGACATCGTGGCGTGGCTCTACGGGGCGGACACGGGCCTGAACTACCCCATCGTGCAGGCGGAGGACAACGACTACTACCTCTATCGCCTGCTGGACGGCACATGGAACAAGAACGGCACCATCTTCATGGACTACGTCAATCGCTCGGACTTCTCCGACCAGAATACGCTGGTCTACGGCCATCACATGAAATCCGGCGCCATGTTCGGCGCACTGGTGCAGTATAAGAAGCAGGAGTTCTACGACGCCCACCCCTATCTGTATCTCTACACTCCCCAGCAGAGCTACCGGCTGGACCTGATCGCCGGGTCCGTGGTGGACTATGACGACGCCGTGTACTCCACGGTGCTGTCGGCAGATACGGTGAGTGCGCTGGTGCGCTCGTCCCGGTTCGAGTCCAAGACGCCGGTGCCAGAGGACCTCTCCAGCGCCCATTTGGTGACCCTCTCCACCTGCTCGTATGAGTTTGAAGATGCCCGGTTTGTGGTGGTGGGTGTCCTGACCGCCATCGATCCGGTGGCGGCCCCCACCGGAAGCGGCGAATAATGTCCCCTGCGGTAGAGCGTAAGCCCTACCGCAGCTTTTTTATCCCATTGTTCACAGGAAGTTTACACGCCCCGCCCCGGCGGGAATTGACAATAACGGACAGACTGTCTATAATTGACCATAGAGAAATGGGGAGGGATGAAAATGCTTTCGACCAAGGTACACAAGGCTCGGCAGCTGGCGTCACACGCCCTGCCTCTGACACGGCGCATCCTGTCGCTGGGGAAGGGACTTCTCCACAAGGTGACGGGTCTGGCGGGCCGGCTATTGGGTGCTGTGGGCCGCTGCGTCCGGCAGGTGACGGATTATCTGCTGGAGAGCAAGGCCGTGCGGCTGCTGCTGAAGCTCACCATGATCGTCTCCGCTGTGGCCACGGTGCTGACGGGACTGGGCTATCTGCTGTGCAGCAAACGCCAGCGCAGCTGAACAGGTAAAAAGCGGGAGGCGCTGCGGCGTCTCCCGATCTATTAGAAAAGAGGAATCAACTATGGAAAGAAAAGAATTTCAGGCGGAGTCCAAGCGTCTGCTGGAGCTGATGATCCACTCCATCTACACCCATAAGGAGATCTTCCTGCGGGAGATCTTGTCCAACGCCTCCGACGCCATCGACAAGCTGTGCTACCGCTCCCTGACGGATGAGCAGGTGGGCATGAAGCGGGAGGATTTCGCCATCACCATCCGCCCCGATCAGGAGGCCCGCACCCTCACCGTCAGCGACAACGGCATCGGCATGAACGACGCCGATCTGGAGCAGAATCTGGGCGTCATCGCCTCCAGCGGTACCTTCCAGTTCCGTCAGGAGCTGGATAAGGATGCCGAGACCGACGTTATCGGCCAGTTCGGCGTGGGATTTTATTCCGCCTTCATGGTGGCCGACCACATTACCGTCGTCACACGGAAGTACGGTGATGAGCAGGGGTGGCGCTGGGAGTCCGACGGCGTGGAGGGCTATACCATTGAACCATATCAGAAGGACACCGTGGGTACGGATATCATCATGCACCTGAAGGCCGACGAGGAGCCGGAGGAGTACAGCCAGTACCTGCAGGAGCACACCCTCCAGCGTCTGGTGAAGAAGTACTCCGACTATATCCGCTTCCCCATCCGTATGGAAATGACCCGCTCCAAGCGCAAGGAGGGCTGTCCGGAGGACAAGCCGGAGTATGAGGAGATCAAGGAGTGGGAGACCCTCAACAGCATGGTCCCCCTGTGGCAGCGGAAGAAGAGCGAGGTCACACGGGAGGAGTACGAGAAGTTCTATCAGGAGCACTTCGGAGATTTCGCCCCGCCCCAGTCGGTGATCACCGTCTCTGCGGAGGGCGCCGTTACCTATAAGGCCCTGCTGTTCATTCCCTCCCAGCCCTCCGGCCAGTACTATACCGAGGACTTCGAGCCGGGCCTGCAGCTGTATTCCAGCGGCGTGATGATTATGGATAAGTGCGCCGATCTGCTGCCGGAGTGCTTCAACTTCGTCCGTGGTGTGGTGGACTCCCCGGATCTGAGCCTGAACATCTCCCGTGAGCTGCTGCAGCACGACCGCCAGCTGAAGGTCATCTCCAACAATCTGGAGAAGAAGGTCCGCAGCGAGCTGGAGCGGATGCTGAAGGACGACCGGGAGGGCTATGAGAAGTTCTACCGCAGCTTCGGCCGCCAGCTGAAGCTCAGCGCATTGAACAACTACGGCGCCATGAAGGAGAAGCTGCAGGATATGCTGCTGTTCTACTCCTCCACCCAGAAGAAGCTGGTGACGCTGGGCGAGTACGTCTCCCGGATGCCGGAGGAGCAGAAGTATATCTATTACGCCTCCGGCGACAGCGTGGAGGCGGTGGATCATCTGCCCCAGACGGAGCTGCTGAAGGACCGCAGCATGGAGATCCTGTACTTCACCGATAAGACCGACGAGTTCATCCCCGATATCTTCCGCACCTACGGCGACAAGGCCTTCCGCTCCGCCGTGGACGGCGATCTGGAGCTGGGGGATGAGAAGCAGCCGGAGACGGCGGATCACCAGGAGACGCTGGATTTCCTGAAGGAGACGCTGGGAAGCCGGGTGGATCAGGTGAAGGCCTCCAACAAGCTGAAGTCCCACCCCGTCTGCCTCACCAGCGGCGAGGGCATGACCTTCGAGATGGAGAAGTACTTCGCCGCCGTGCAGCCCGACCTCGCCCTGAAGGCCAAGCGTATTCTGGAGGTGAACGTGGAGCATCCCGCCTTTGCCGCTCTGGAGTCCGCCCGCATCACGGACCCCGACCGGGCCAAAAAGTATGCCGAGATTCTGCTGAATCAGGCCATGCTCATTGCGGGTCTGCCGCTGGAGAATCCCTCCGACTATACGGATTTGATCTGCTCTCTGTGGAAGTGATCCACAAAATACCAAAAGGACGCCGGCTAAGCGACCGGCGTCCTTTTTATCTCGTGCTCAGCGGTAGCGCACGGGTATAGCGTTTCATGGCGGAGGCGGCATAGAGGCCCGTCACCACCTCGGTGATGGACATGGCCACCGCCCCCGGCGGGGAGGGGAGAAATTTTAACTCCATGGGATCGCTCCTTTCCCAGACAAAAAGCCGGATAAGGACAGACATTTCAGTCTGCGCCTTATCCGGCTGTCATTTCTCCGAACGACTCGCCCTCCCAGCGAACACGGGGGATTGCAGCAGATGCCGGTGGGGAAGTCAAGGACAGTGTTCTATCGGTGCTGCATGGTGTTCTATCGGTGCTGCATGGTGTTCTGCCGGTGCTGCATGGTATTTTGAGGGTTGCTGCACCGGCGGTATTTTAGCTCAGCACCGACTGCTTACCGGGGCTGCACGGTGTTTGGCAGACACTGTAACCAGAGGGTCATAGGCTTTGTGTCGGGGTTTTTACAGGGCTTGACCTGTTCCTCCGGCGGAGGACTGCGGTGCGTCGGCAGCGGGAGCGGCTACACACTCCGGTGAGACGGCGTCCGCTGGGGTGAGGGGAAGCTCAGGGGCGGATGTCTCCGGGGTGGAGGGGGACGGCTGACGCTCCTTGGCGGCGTCGGCCTTTCCGGCTTCATACGCCTCCCGGCGGGCGCTCTCCAGCGCCTGACGGTGGGCTTCCTCCGTCTGGCGGGCGGCCCTTTCCGTCCGGCGGCGCTCCACGCCCCGCTTGCAGACCTTGCACAGATGCCATACCGACCCGGCGGCTACAACGCCCAGTCCCACCCATCCGGAGGTGCGGATCTGCCAGAAGTCATGGATGGTGAAGCAGTCGCCGTACATTCCCAAATAATATAGCACCACGCCGCCGATGAGCAACAGGATGCACAGGATCAGGTCCAGCGCCGCCCGCACCCGGTGGGCCTGCCGCCGCAGAAAGAAGCAGATCAGCAGCACCACCGCCAGCAGAAACAGGGCGGGGGACTGGCAGTATAATATCTCGGTCATGGAAGCCTGCCCCTCTCTTTACAGGCAGTTCTTGCCACGGAGGATGTACTTACCGTCGGGCCCGGCCAGCACGGTGCCGTGCTCCACCGCCAGACGGCCCCGGAGCCACACCTGCTGGATGGAGCCACGGGTGGTGAAGCCCTCGTAGGGGTTATAGTCCACGTTGGCCACCATGTCCGCCGCACGGATGACGTGATCCGCCAGCGGATCGTACACCACGATATCGGCGTCGGCCCCGGCCTGCAGGATGCCCTTCCGGGGGAACATCCCGTAGAGCTTGGCGGGATTCTCCGCCAGTACACGGCACATGGTGGCAAGGCTGATCTTCCGGGTGGTGACACCGGCGGTGTAGATCAGCTCGCCACGGGTTTCCACCCCCGGCAGGCCGCCGGGAATTTTGGTGAAGTCCCCCCGGCCGGCGTCCTTCTGGGCCAGCGTAAAGGAACAGTGGTCCGTGGAGATGGTCTGAATTTCGCCACGGCGCAGGGCCATCCACAGGGCCTTCTGATCCTCTGTCTTGCGGATGGGGGGCGCACAGACGTAGCGGGCCGCCAGAGAGTAGTCGGGGTTATCATACACGCTGTCGTCCAGCAGCAGGTACTGGGGGCAGGTCTCGGCATAGACCTTCTGGCCACGCTTCCGGGCGGCCTCCACCTCCCGCAGGGCGGCGGCGTTGGTGAGGTGGACGATGACCACGGGGATATCCACCGCCTCAGCGATCCGCAGCAGGCGGCTCACGGCCTCCGCCTCCAGAAAGTCCGGACGGGTCCGGGGGTGGGAGGAGACACCCATTTCCCCGGCGGCCTTCTTTTCCTCGATGAGGGCGTCGATGACGCCGCTGTTTTCGCAGTGTACGCCGCAGATGCCGCCCTTCTCCTTCAGCTTTTTCAGGGCGTGGTACATGGCGTTGTCCCCGATCATCATGGCGGGATAGGTCATGTACATCTTGAAGGAGGAGATACCGGCGGCGTACATATCGTCGATCTCCGCCTCGATCTGCGGGTTCCAGTCGTCGATGGTCATGTGGAAGCCGTAGTCGCAGCAGGTGCGGCCGTCGGCCTTCCGGTGCCACAGCTCCAGCCCGTGGTGCAGGCTCTCCCCCTTGTTGGGGCAGGCGAAGTCCACCACGGTGGTGGTGCCGCCCCGCAGGGCCGCCCGGGAGCCGGTGGTGAAATTGTCGGCAGTGGTGGTATTGCACACGTCCAGATCAAAATGGGTGTGGGCGTCGATGAAGCCGGGCATCAGCAGCATCCCGGTGACGTCGATGATCTGGTCGGCCTTGCGGGTGATATTGCGGCCCACCTCCACGATCTTTTCACCCTCCACCAGAATATCGGCACGGCGTGTCCCTCTGCCGGAGACAACGGTGCCGCCTCGAAACAGATACTTCATAGCTTGCACTCCCTTCCGAATTTGACACGAATTTACCATCGATGGACAAGGGCAAGCACGGTTTTGTCGGGCAAAAATGCGCCCATACTGCGTCAAGTCCCTTGGCCATACGGCAAGTATGCCCTGCGGGCCTTTCCTTGTCTGACCGGATTTTTGCTCCGACAAAACTGCAAGGCACCTGCCAGCGATGGACTTTCGAGTGATTTTTGGCTTTTGAGATGCAGGCGGGCTGGCGCCCGCCAAGGCGAAAAGGACAAAAAGCGCCGGAAAGACACGCTGTCAGGCGTACTTGCCCTTGTTCATCGATGGTAACCTATATTATAACAGAAAAAAACCAAAAAGCCACACCATTTTTCAGGGTCGTCCGTACCGGTTACGGTGGAATGCACAAAAACGGCATGGGATTTTTGTATGGCTCGTACAGGGAGATTTTATCATACTTTTACACAAAAAAACACAGATCGGACTTGTTTTCCTGTGCAAAATCATGTATGATAGAGACGTATTATGGGATGCCACGGGCGTTCCAAAAAATAAAGGAGGAAAGGACCATGCGGAAAGTATTAGCATTGCTCCTGTCCCTGGTGATGACACTGACTCTGTTGGTGCCGGCCACCTGGGCAGAAGAGAAGCCGGCGGCTGGGTATCAGCTGCCAGCTTCTCTGAAGGGCAAGACGGTCATTCTGCACACCAACGACGTACATGGCGCTATTGACAAATACGCCAAGGTTGCGGCACTGAAAAACGAGTGCTACGACCGGGGCGCCAGCGCTGTGGTGCTGCTGGATGCCGGTGACTTCAGCCAAGGCTCTACCTATGTCAGCCTCAGCAAGGGCGCTACCGCTGTGGAGCTGATGAATGCCGTGGGCTACGACGCCGTGACGCTGGGCAACCACGAGTTTGACTACGGCTTCCCCCAGCTGAAGGCGAATCTCAGCTACAGCGCCGCCGACTTCCTGGTGACCTGCGTCAATCTGGTGGACGACGAGGGTGATCCCATCTTCGCTCCCGGCGCTACCGCTCCCGTTACGGACGCTGACGACAACCCCCTCTTTAACCTCACCGTGATGGGTGTGGCCACTCCGGAGACTCAGACCAAGGCCAACCCCGCTCTGATGAAGGGCCTGACCTTCCTGTCCGGCCAGAAGCTGTATGACGCCGCCAACGCCGTGATCAAGGTCGCCCGTGAGGAGGGCAACGCCGATATCGTCATCGCTCTGACCCATCTGGGCGTGGATGCGTCCTCCGAGCCCAACCGCTCCATCGATTTCGTGAAGAACGTCCCCGGTGTGGACATCGTCATCGACGGCCACTCCCACACCGTGATGACCGCCAACAAGGACAACGGCATGATCCAGTCTACCGGTACGGGTCTTGCGTATGTGGGCGCTTTCGTCATTGATAACGCCACCAAGAGCGTGGAGAGCAACGGTCTCATCGACCTGAGCACCTACACCAAGGAGGATGCCTCCGTCAAGGCCATCGCCGACAGGATCATCGGTGAGGTGGATGCCGAGTACGGCAAGGTGTTCGCCAAGACCGAGGTGGAGCTCAACGGCGCCAAGGAGCCCGGCAACCGCACCGAGGAGACCAACATGGGCGACCTTATTACCGACGCCATGATGTGGGCCGTTAAGACCCGGATGCCCAGCATCAGCATGGAGAACGCTGTGGCCATCACCAACGGCGGCGGCATCCGTGCCGCCATCAAGGCCGGCGACATCACCAAGAAGGACGTGTTCACCGTTCTGCCCTTCGGCAATACGCTGACGGTGGTGAATGTCACCGGCGCCGAGCTGCTGGAGGCGTTGGAGGCTGCTACCTTCTGCACTCCTGTGTCCCTGGGCGGCTTCCCCCAGACCGCCGGCATGAAGCTGACGGTGGACTGCACCAAGGATTACGACAAGAACGACACCACCTATCCCGGCTCCACCTACTATGGTCCCAAGAGCATCAACCGTGTGACCATCGAGAGCATCAACGGCAAGCCCTTTGATAAGGATGCCACCTACGCTGTCATCACCAACGACTTCCTGGCCGCCGGCGGCGACATCTACTACGCCTTCGCCGCTGCCAGCAGCCAGATCGAGAGCGGTCTGTCGCTGGATACCGTGGTCATGGACTACATCACCGATGAGCTGGGCGGCACCGTCACCAAGGCCCGGTACGGCGAGCCTCAGGGCCGCATGACCATCATCCCGCCGGAGAAGACGGATGACGGCAAGATCACCATCGGCGGTCTGGACGCCAACGTCTGGATGACCAAGTACGGCAACGTCTACACCGACTGCAAGGCCAAGGACTTCATGGGCAAGCTGGGCTTTGCCTGGGGCGATCTGGTGACGGTCAAGTTCCTGGATAAGACCCTGACCCTGCCGGTGGTGCCTACCTATTCCTATGTGGATTCCGGCAAGCCGGCCATCATCGTGGAGAAGGACGCCGACGGCAAGCCCACCGGCTACGTCTCCATGGCCGTCAACATGGGTAACTTCGCTGAGACCTATGAGCTGGCCAAGAAGCACACCAACGAGGATAAGACGTGGTACTGGACCGCTTGGGAGGGTGTGACCTATCCCGTGGAGGTCACCTTCAAGATGGCGGAGAAGGGCGGCTACATGGCCGAGTACATCATGCACGATCTGCAGCGCACCAATGACCGTGCCGATTATCCCGATCTGTCCGACGCCGAGTTCGGCAACTTCCGCAACATCGCCACCACCGGCATGGGCAAGGATGTGCTGTACCGTGGCTCCTCCCCCATCAACCCGGAGCTGGGCCGCAACACCTATGTGGATGCCGCTCTGAAGCAGGCGGGCGTGAACGTCATTATGAACCTCGCCAACAGTCAGGAGGAGGCCAAGGCCTATGAGGGCTTCGCCGATACCTACTACTCCGGCCAGAAGGTGATCTATCTGAATCTGGGCGTGGACTTCTCCGCTCCGGAGTTCCAGAAGGGTCTGGCCGAGGGCCTGCGGTTCTTCGCCGCCAACAAGGGTACCTACTATGTCCACTGCACCGAGGGCAAGGACCGTGCCGGTTTCGTCTCCGCTCTGCTGGAGTGCCTGATGGGCGCTACCTATGACGAGGTGGTGGCGGACTACATGGTCACCTACTACAACTACTACGGCGTGGAGCCCGGTACGGACAAGTACGACGCCATTGCCAACAGCAACATCATCAAGACCCTCCAGAACGCCTTCGGCGTGGAGGATCTGTCCAAGGCCGACCTGCAGAAGGGCGCTAAGGACTACATGAAGGCCATCGGTCTTACCGACGCCGAGATCACCGATCTGATGGTGAATCTGGGCTACGTGGCCCCCGTGGAGCCTGTGACACCCTCCAAGCCCGCTACCGGTGACGCCGGTATCGTGGTGTATCTGGGCCTGGGCGTGATGGCTCTGGCCGGTGGGGTGCTGGTGGCTAAGAAGAAGGAGCAGTTCTAAGTTCTTTCTGCAGATCATATTCCCCTTTTGAAAAAGCGTTCCGGAGCCTTTGGCTCCGGAACGCTTTTTTTGTACTCCTTCGTACCGTATAAAAGGGAGCCGCCCAAGGGCGGCTCC
>JABLTN010119177.1_pt1 | contig 10722 bp, 8 predicted proteins | sample 7160141 | NCBI WGS metagenome assembly JABLTN01 (sample SAMN14651226, study PRJNA627086) | human gut metagenome | isolation source: feces | host: Homo sapiens | reverse complement strand
CTAGATAGAATAAATATATATGAAAATGAAGGTTATGAAAAAGGATATCTTTATATAGGGGGTATAGATGAAACTGGAAGAGGTCCTTTAGCAGGTCCTGTTGTAGCTGCTGTAGTAGTGTTTAAACAAGGTACAAAGATAGAAGGTATAAATGACTCTAAAAAGTTAAGTGAAGCGAAGAGGGATGAATTATTTGAGGTTATAAAGCAAGAAGCTCTTGATTATGGAATAGGAATTGTAAATAATGAAGAAATTGATGAGTTTAACATATTAAATGCTACTTATATGGCAATGAAAAAAGCATTGAATTGTTTAAAACAAACTCCAGATTATTTACTAGTTGATGCAGCTACAATACCTGGAATAGATATTAAGCAAAATCCAATTATTAAAGGAGATTCAAAATCTATCTCAATTGCAGCAGCTAGTATATTAGCGAAAGTTACAAGAGATAGTATGATGTATCAATATGATGAAATATACCCAGAGTATGGATTTAAAGGTCACAAAGGATATGGAACAAAAGAACATTATGAAGCCATTGAAAAACATGGTATAACACCAATACATAGAAAAAGTTTCTTAAAGAATGTGTTATAATATAATAGAAATTGCATATTAAGAATAAATAATAAAAAATAGTAATTATGGGGGACTAACAATGGATTATAAAGAAATATTAAAAAGCGCTAGAGCAAATTTAAATGGGAGCTGTAGAGTGTGTAAATCATGTAATGGTGTAGTCTGTGCAGGTGAAGTTCCTGGAATGGGTGGAAAAGGAAGTGGGTCTTCTTTTATAGAAAACTTTAAAAGTTTGGAAAAAGTAAAGATAAATATGAGAGTAATACATAGTGTATCAAATCTGGATACATCTATAGAGTTATTTGGGAGAAAGATGGATTCGCCCATATTTGCAGCTCCTATAACAGGAACTACTTTAAATATGGGTGGAGGACTTACAGAAAAAGAATATATAACTCCTGTTGTTGAAGGCTGTATAAATAGCGGTGTATATGCAATGGTAGGAGATACAGCAGTAGATTCTTTTTTAATAGATAATTTAGAAGTACTATCACAAAATAATGGTGATGGAATTGTATTTATAAAGCCTTGGGAAAATGAAGATATAAAAAGAAAAATAAAATTAGCTGAAGAATCAAGTGCTTTTGCAGTTGGTGTGGATGTAGATGCATGTGGGTTAGTAACTTTATCAATGCATGGAAAAACTGTAGTTCCTAAAAATGTAGAGGATATAAAGGAATTAAAAGCCTGTACAAAGCTACCATTTATATTAAAAGGTATAATGACTGTAGAAGATGCACTTATGGCAGTAGAAGCAGGTGTTGATGCAATAGTTGTATCAAATCATGGTGGAAGAGTTTTAGATTGTACTCCAGGAGTTGCAGAAGTTCTTCCTGAAATAGCTAAAGCTGTTAAAGGAAAAGTAACTATACTTGCAGACGGTGGAGTAAGAACAGGAGTAGACGTACTAAAAATGATAGGTCTAGGTGCGGATGCTGTATTAATAGGAAGACCTTTTGTAACTGCATCTTTTGGAGGCGGAAGAGAAGGTGTAGAAGGCTATATTAATAAAGTAAAAGCAGAATTAGAAGCTACTATGATATTAACAGGATGTCAAACTGTAAAAGAAATAGACTCTAAGGTTATATATAAATAATTATTTAATTAATAAAAATAAAAAACAATTATTATGCTAAATAAAAATCCTTCCGTATGTGTTTATAAACTGTATGGAAGGATTTTTTATAATATGATTTAAGTGATTTACTCGAATGGGCTACTAACGACTTGTATTATATCTGAATTATTTATTAATGAAGATGTATTTTCATAAGATTGTTCAAGCTTACTATAAGGTAGATTCTCAATAGTATTTAATGAAGTTTTATCTTCAAGTGGAACAATTTCATAAACTAATTTAGAACCAGAAGTATATTTATTAACCCAAGTAGGAATGCACGTAACATTAGATACATAAGCCTCTTCTTCTAGACTATCTTTGGTAATATCAATGGTTACCATTAAGCCATCCTCAGTGTAAGGAGTACCTAAAATTTCTTGTCTTTGATTAGAAATTAAATTTCCTAGAGAATATACAACTAGGGTATCGTTCTCACCGTTAGAAGATTTAATCATTTCAACAGGTTGTACTACGTGAGGATGAGAACCGATTATAATATCAACTCCAACATCAGATAACTTTTGTGCTAATTCCTTTTGAAAGTTATTAGGTGTTCTTTGATACTCATTTCCCCAGTGTAGGATTACTATTTGCATGTCTGTATTACTTAGATTAGATAAGGTATTATTAATAGTAGAAAAAGCGCTTTCTATATCAGTTGAGCTGAATATATTAGCTTTATCTTTACATTCATCTGAAACTTGTATACCATTTAAATATTTATTAGAGCCTTTAATATCTCCATAAGAATAAGAAGTAATTCCTAATTTTATACCTTTTACATCTTTTATAATATAGTCATTATCATCAATATTACTTCGAGTTCCTACTGTGTCAAAACCTAAATTTTTCAAAGTAGAAAGTGTTCTTTCAAAACCTAAAGTGCCTTTGTCAAAGGTGTGATTATTTATAGTAGAAATAACATCGAAGCCTGCATTTTTTAATGCGACTGCAAGTGCATCTGGAGTATTGAAAGTTGGATAAGAACTATAAGCTATACTTTCACCAGCTAATGTAGTTTCTAAATTAGCAATACTTAAATCTGAGTTTTCAATATAACTTTTTATATGTTGGAAATTATTATCAAAAGAATATGTATCAGTAGAAGCATCATGTTGAGCTTCTAACTGTGGTGTGTGTGCCATTACATCCCCAACAGCAGTTAGACTTAGGCTAGTGGCTTTATAAGAATTATTTATTATGGTAGATTGATTGTTATCATCATTGTCGCTAGGGTTTGAACATCCTGTAAAGAATAAGATACAAACTAAAGTAAAAATTAGTACAGATGCTAATTTATTATTTATCTTTACCTTTATCTTTATGATATCGTTGTTACTCATTTGTATATCTCCCTTTCTAGTTTTATAATATCCCTATTTTATATAGTATACGAAATGGAAAAAAAATCAATAAAAAAGTGAGAGTTTGTATACTTATATTATCTGTTGACAATAATTAAAAAAAATTAGAAATAGGTGAATGCTATGAATAATAAAGAAAAAGGAGATTTAGGAGAAGTAATTGCATTAAAGTATCTTATTAAAAGTGGAGCGGAAATATTAGAGCGAAATTATAAGATTAAAACTGGTGAAATTGATATCATCGCTAAGGTTGATAATGAATTAGTATTTATTGAGGTTAAATCCAGAAGCAACACTAGATATGGATATCCCGCAGAAGCTGTTAATTATAAAAAAATTAACAAAATATATAATGTGGCTAGATATTACATGTTAATGAATCATTTCAATGATGTACCTATAAGATTTGATGTTATAGAAATATACTTTAATGAAAATAAAATTAATCATATTATAAATGCCTTTTAGAAAGGGAGTAAGTATGTTAAGTATAATTAATTCTAGTAATGTAATAGGAATAGAAAGTTTTTTGACTAAGGTAGAAGTAGATATAACTAATGGTATACCATGTTTTAATATAGTTGGGCTTCCAAGTACAGAGATAAGAGAAGCTAGAGAAAGAGTAAAATCGGCAATTATAAATAGTGGATATAAATTCCCTAATTCAAGAATAGTTGTGAACTTATCTCCTGCAGATATGAAAAAAGAAGGATCTTTTTTAGATTTATCAATATGCATAGGATTACTTAGAAATTATATTAATAAAGATGAAAATTATATGAATGAAAGTATGTTTATAGGAGAATTATCTTTAGATGGAAATTTAAGAAAAGTTAGAGGAATTCTGCCAATAGTAATAGGAGCAAAAGAAAATAATCTAAAAAGAATATTTATACCAGTAGAAAATTTGATAGAAAGTTCATATATAGATGGAATTCAAATCATACCTATACATAGCTTAAATGAATGTATAGGATATTTAAACGGAGAGATAGATATAAATAAAGATAAAATATTATTAAATAAGAAGTATAACGCAAAATTTGAAAAATTATATGATGATGATTTTGAAGATGTTAGAGGAAATTACTTCGTAAAAAGAGGTGTAGAAATAGCAGCAGCAGGAAACCACAATATTCTAATGATAGGCCCTCCAGGATCAGGAAAAACAATGATTGCTAAAAGGATAACGACTATACTTCCTGATATAGATAACGATGAGATGCTGGAGATAAGTAAAATCTATAGTGTATCAGGGTTAATTGATGAAAATATAGGAATAGTTAATAAAAGACCATTTAGATCTCCTCATCATACGTCTACAAGACAAGCATTAATTGGAGGTGGAAGTAATCCTAAGCCTGGAGAGGTAATCCTAGCTCATAGAGGAGTACTATTTTTAGATGAAATAGCTGAGTTTGACAGGAAAATATTAGAGACTCTTAGGCAACCAATAGAGGATAAGTATATAAACATATCTAGAGTTAAATATAATATAAAATATCCATGTAATTTATTATTAGTAGGAGCAATGAACCCATGTCCGTGTGGTTATTATATGTCTGACAAAGAATGTAAATGTAGAAACTACGAAGTGACTAGATATCTCAATAAAATATCAGGCCCTTTGTTGGATAGATTTGATCTTTTTATTGAAGTAAATCCAGTTTCATATGAAGATTTACATAATTATAAAAAGGCAGAGAGTTCTAATGATATTAAATTAAGGGTGGAGAATGCAAGAAAGTTACAGAAATATAGGTTTAAAAATGATTCGATAAGTAGTAATAATGAAATAAAGTCATCTAAAATAGATAAATATTGTGAGTTAGATAAAAATGCTGTAGAGATAACTAAATTAATTTTTAATAAATATAAGTTAAGTAATAGAAGTTACACTAAACTTTTAAAAATGGCTAGAACAATAGCAGATTTAGATGATAGTGATACTATAAAATCAAATCATATAAATGAGGCTTTTTCATACAGGAAGGCTTATTATACTTACTTTAGATAGAGGTGAATTATGGAAAGAAAAGATGCGTATTTGTGGCTAAAATCCATAAGTGGAATAAGTACTAAAACAATAGAAAAATTACAAAATGAAGTTGGAAATATAGAAGATTTAATGGACCTTTCTGATAAAGAAATATATACTTTAAAAAATATAAATTTAAATATTAAAGAAAATATAGTAAAATATAAAAGCAATTCATATTTAGATGGATTAAGAGAAACATTACATAAAAATGATGTTAAATATTTTTGTATAGATGATGATGAATATCCTAATGATTTAAAAAATATATATAATGCGCCTATATTATTATTTTATAGAGGTGATTTATCAATATTAAACAATACTTTAAATATAGCTATGGTTGGTTCTAGAAAGCCAACTAGATATGGAATAAGTTGTGCTAAAAGTATAAGTAAGCAGCTATCTAATTTAGGAATAAATATAATTAGTGGCTTAGCTATAGGAATAGACTCATTTTCTCATATAGGTTGCATGGAGGGCGAAGGAAAAACTGTAGCTGTATTAGGATCGTCGGTTAATAATCCTCTTCCAAAGCAAAATATACCTTTAGCTAATAAAATACTTGATAATGGCGGTCTTATCTTATCAGAGTATAATGTTAATTCAGCTGTAATACCATCTAATTTTGTAAACAGAAATAGAATTATAAGTGGTTTAAGTCAAGGTGTTATAGTGGCGGAGGCTGCTAGAAAAAGTGGTGCATTAATAACCGTAGAGTTTGCACTAGATCAAGGAAGGAATGTGTTTGCGATTCCTGGAAATATAAATTCAGAAATGAGTAAAGGATGTAATAAGATTATTAAAGAGGGTGCAAAATTAATAGAAGATTTAGATGATATAATTAATGAATATAATATAAGTTGCATTAATAAAGTAGAATTTGGTGGAAATTATGATAATATAAGCTTAAACAAGGAAAGTATTACTATAATTAATGCGATAAAAAATAAAGGTGCCTTGCAAATTGATGATATTTGTGATTATACTGGTATGGAAATAAAATCAGTAAATACATTATTAAATGAGTTATCATTAAAGGATATCGTAATAGAAGGCAATAATAATACATACAGTTTAAATGTATAAATAAGATAGATAGTGGGGGTGTGTGCTTTAAAATGGCAAAAACATTAGTCATCGTGGAATCGCCAGCAAAAGCTAAAACAATAGAGAAATTTTTAGGGAAAAGTCATTATACTGTAAAGGCATCTGTAGGCCATGTAAGAGATTTACCTAAAAGTAAGTTAGGTGTAGATATAGAAAATAATTTTGAACCTCAATATATCAATATTAGAGGTAAGGGCGATGTTATAAAAGAATTGAAAAAAGAAGCTAAAAAATCAAAACAAGTATATTTAGCTACTGACCCTGATAGAGAAGGAGAAGCTATTTCGTGGCACTTGGCTCATATATTAGATATAGATGAGGATAAAAATTGTAGAATCGAGTTTAATGAAATAACTAAAGAAGCTATTAAAAAAGCTATAAAAAATCCTAGAAATATAAACATAAATATTGTGGATGCTCAGCAGGCAAGAAGAGTACTTGATAGGTTACTAGGTTATCAAATAAGTCCAATACTTTGGCAAAAAGTAAGAAAAGGACTTAGTGCAGGTAGAGTGCAATCAGTAACAACGAAGTTAATTTGTGATAGAGAAAAAGATATAAATGCTTTTATACCAAAAGAATACTGGACAATAGAGATTAATGCAAAAACAGAAGATAATAAAGACATTGTATTTAAGTTTTATGGTAAAGCAAACGAAAAACTTGAATTAGAAAATGAAGAAATAGTTAATGATATTTTAAAACAAATAGAAAATAAAGAACTAATTGTAGAGAAAATAGAATCTAAATCAAGAAAAAAGGCAGCTCCAAAACCTTTTACAACTAGTGTGCTTCAACAAGAGGCTGCGAATAAGTTATCTTTCACTACTAAGAAGACGATGATGATAGCTCAAGAATTATATGAAGGTATAGATATAGAAGGAGAAGGTACAGTCGGTCTTATATCTTATATAAGAACAGATTCAAAAAGAATTTCTGAAGAAGCAAAAGAAAAATCTAAGGAGTATATATTAGATGAACTTGGAAATCAATATTATAAAAATGCTTCAGAAGATAAGAAAAAGGGAAAAGATGGTAAAAAAGTACAAGATGCTCATGAGGCTATAAGACCTACATCTGTTTATAGAACTCCTGATAGCATAAAATCTTCTTTAAGCAAAGATCAATTTAAATTATATAACTTAATATGGAGAAGATTTGTAGCCAGTCAAATGGAAGATTCAGTATTTGATGTTTTAAATGTTGAGTGTAAGGTAGGAGATTTTATATTTAAAGCTACTGGTTCTAAAATGAAGTTTGATGGATATACAAAAATTTATAACTTTACTGAAAGGGAAGATAAAATATTACCTCCGATAGAAGAAGGTGATTCATTAAATATAGAAGAGTTTCTTCCTAATCAACACTTTACTCAGCCTCCTGCTAGATATACAGAAGCTAGCTTAGTAAAAACTTTAGAAGAGTTGGGAATTTGTAGACCAAGTACTTATGCTCCTACAATTGCAACTATACTAAATAGAGGTTATGTAGAAAAGCAAGGGACAAGTTTATATCCAACTGAATTGGGAATAATAGTTACAAATATTCTAGAAGATAATTTCCAAAAGTTTATAGATGTAGATTTTACAGCTCAAATGGAAAATGAATTAGATAATATAGAAGAAGGAAATACAGATTGGAAATATGTAGTATCTCAAGTATACGCTCCACTAAAAGAAGCTATAGAAACGGCTATTGCAAATGTAGAAAAAGTCAATATGGATGAAGAAACAGATGAGATATGTGAACTTTGTGGTTCTAATATGGTTATAAAGTATGGACGATTTGGAAAGTTTATGGCTTGTAAAAATTATCCAGAATGTAAAAATACAAAACCTCTTGTTAATAAAATTGGTGTGAAATGTCCTAAGTGTAAGGATGGGGATATAATTCTTAGAAAGTCTAAAAAAGGTAAGGCATTTTATGGATGTTCTAACTATCCTAATTGTGATTTTGTGTCTTGGAGTAAGCCTACAGGTGAAATTTGTGAGAATTGCGGTTCATATATGGTAGAAAAAGTTACGAAAACTGAAACAAAAAATGTATGTTCAAATAAAGAGTGTAAAAAATAGAAAGTATATAATACAAATTTGTGGAAGTTGAATGAAAAGTCTAATTATATTTTATATTGAAAAACCTTTCATTTTATGATAAGATTTTCATTGCACAAATTATGAATATAAGTTTTTGTTTAGACATAAAGGAATTTGAAGAAAGATATAAATAAAGGTTAATTAAGGCCGATATTTCATGAGGAGATGATTATAAATGGCGAGCGAAGTATTACAAAAAACGAGAAGGATTAATAGGACATTACAAACAAGTGGTGGAAGTAGTGTTTCTTTCGAATTATTAGCAGGAGCTTTAGGAGAAGTTCTTAGCTCAAATGTATATGTATTAAGTTCAAAAGGAAAAATATTAGGCCTTTATCTTAATGATGAAGAAGATAGCTCAGTAATTGAAGAAGAAGGAACTAACCAAAGAATGTTCCCAAAGGAATATAATAAAAGTTTATTAAGAATAACAGAAACTCTGGATAATTTAACTGGAGAAGAAGTTTTAAATTTATTCCCAGATGAGCACGAAAGACTTGAAAAATATACTACAATAGTTCCAATATTAGGTAGCGGGCAAAGATTAGGAACTTTAGTATTATCAAGATATAATAATAACTTTACAGATGATGATTTAGTTATATCAGAGTATAGTGCTACAGTTATAGGTCTGGACGTATTCAGAGCTTTAAGTGAAGAACTAGAAGTTGAAATGAGAAAAAAGGCTGTAGTTCAAATGGCTATAGGAACATTATCTTACTCAGAATTAGAAGCTGTGGAGCATATATTTGATGAATTAAATGGAAAAGAAGGTTTACTTGTAGCAAGTAAAATAGCAGATAGAGTTGGAATAACTAGATCTGTTATAGTAAATGCTTTAAGAAAATTTGAAAGTGCAGGAGTTATAGAGTCTAGATCATTAGGTATGAAAGGAACTCATATAAAAATACTTAATGATAAACTTATACCTGAATTAAAAAAAGTTAAGAATTCTAACTAATAAGATGTTATAAGTGGAAGGTATCTAGGACTAGATACCTTCTTTTTAATTTAATATCCGATGAACTTGAAGCGTTTTGACGATACGTAGATTAAGTGAACTTTTTTATATAAGGAGGATAGAATGCAACCATTAGCAGATAGATTAAGACCAGAAAAAATAGAAGATATGATAGGGCAGTCACATATAATAGGAGAAGGAAAAGTCCTTAATAAAATAATAAAAAATCAATCTATCCCGAATATGATTTTATATGGCCCCCCAGGTACAGGTAAGACAACATTAGCGAATATAATAGCAAATACGACGGGAAAAAAATATGTAAAATTAAATGCTGTAAACTGTGGTGTAAAAGAAATAAAAGACGTTATTGACGCTACAAAGCAAGATTTATTTTCTTATAATGGTATAATTTTAATGCTTGATGAAATCCAAGCTATGAATAGAAAACAACAACAGGCTTTACTTGAGGTTATAGAAGACGGATCAGTGACCTTAATAGCAAGTACTGCTGATAATCCTTATTTTGTTATATACAAAGCTATCTTAAGTCGAAGTTCTATATTTGAATTCAAAGCTATAGATAAGAACGATATATTAAAAGGATTAAAAAGAGCTGTAGATAAAATAGAAGGGCTATACTCATATGAAAGTATAAAAATAGATAATGAAGCCTTAGATTGTATAGCAGAGACTTGTAATGGTGATATGAGAAGTGCTTTAAATAAATTAGAATTAGCTTTTAATTTAGGAATAGACATATCATCTAACTCTGTAAATGTATCTTTAGATACTGTAATACAATCATCAAGTGCCAAAAGATTGAGTTATGATAGAGGTGGAGATGATGGGTATTCAATTTTATCAGCTTTTCATAAATCGTTAAGAGGTTCCGACGCAGATGCATCAATACACTACCTAGCTAGGCTTATTAAGGCTGGAGATATGCAGGGTATTACTAGAAGGTTATTATGTGTTGCAAGTGAGGATGTTGGGTTGGCTGTTCCTCAAGCTATAACGATAACAGAAGCATGTGTTTCATCAGCATTACAATTAGGTTTTCCAGAAGCTAGGATACCTCTTGCACAAGCTACTATATACCTAGCTCAATGTCCAAAATCAGACTCAGTTATCAAAGCAATTGACTCTGCTTTATATGATTTAGACAATATAGAAACAGGAGATATACCATTACATCTTAAAGATGCACATTACTCGGGTGCTAAAAACTTAGGTAGGGGTGTAAGTTATAAATATCCACATAATTATTCGAACCATTATGTGAAGCAACAGTACTTGCCAGACTCTATAAGTGATAAAGTTTATTATAATCATGGAAACAATAAAAATGAATTAGCTTTTAAACATTATTGGGATAATTTAAAAAATAGTTTATAATTAATGTTAGATTAATAAACTAATAATATACAATGAAATATTTTGTTATTTAAGTT
>JABLTN010090900.1_pt1 | contig 10726 bp, 7 predicted proteins | sample 7160141 | NCBI WGS metagenome assembly JABLTN01 (sample SAMN14651226, study PRJNA627086) | human gut metagenome | isolation source: feces | host: Homo sapiens | reverse complement strand
TTTTGTGTATACGATGAGCCAAGTACAGATTTGTGCTTGCACAAGAATCTGTACTTGGCGAATGTACATCATCGAGCTGTTAAGCGAGATAGTGTACAAAGTATACGAATCGAGTAGGAGCCAGCCTGCTCGATTATCCTTTGTCTGTCTATTTGTCGTCCAGTTTTAATACACTCATAAATGCCTTCTGTGGAATTTCTACATTTCCAACCTGGCGCATACGCTTCTTTCCTTCCTTCTGCTTTTCCAGAAGCTTCTTCTTACGGCTGATATCACCGCCGTAGCACTTGGCAAGTACGTCCTTACGCATGGCTCTTACTGTCTCACGGGCAATGATCTTGCTTCCGACAGCTGCCTGGATCGGAATTTCAAAAAGCTGTCTCGGAATCTCTTCTTTGAGCTTCTCACACATCTTTCTTCCTCTCTCATAAGCACTTCCCGCAAATACAATAAAGGAAAGAGCATCCACTTCTTCTTTGTTGATCAGGATGTCCAGCTTGACCAGATCAGATTTGACATAGCCGAGCATTTCATAATCAAAAGACGCATAACCGCGGGATCTGGATTTGAGCGCATCAAAGAAATCATAGATGATCTCATTCAGAGGCAGGTGGTATTTCAATACCGCTCTGGTCTCTTCGATGTATTCCATTCCCTGATATACACCACGTCTTTCCTGACACAGATCCATGATCGCACCGATAAATTCGGATGTCACCATAATCTCTGCTTTTACCATCGGCTCTTCCATAAAATCAATTTCTGACGGATCCGGAAGATTAGACGGATTGGTCAGGTCGATCACTTCTCCATTGGTCTTGTGCACCTTGTAGATAACGCCCGGCGCAGTTGTCACCAAATCCAGATTGTATTCTCTTTCCAGTCTCTCCTGAATGATCTCCAGATGCAAAAGTCCAAGGAAACCACAGCGGAAACCAAATCCCAGCGCAAGAGAGGTCTCCGGTTCAAACTGAAGTGCCGCATCGTTGAGTTGCAGTTTTTCCAGTGCATCTCTCAGATCCGGGTATTTGGAGCTGTCTGCCGGATACATTCCGCAGTACACCATCGGGTTGACCTTTTTATATCCCGGAAGAGGCTCAGAACATGGATTTTCCGCACCTGTTACGGTATCACCCACACGGGTGTCCTTTACATTTTTCAGGCTGGCTGTAAAATATCCAACCATTCCTGCTGAAAGCTCATCACAAGGGATAAACTGTCCGGCACCAAAATATCCAACCTCCACAACATCAGCAGTTGCACCTGTCGCCATCATATGAATCGGCATTCCTTTCGTGATACATCCTTCTTTGATACGGCAGAATACGATAACGCCTTTATACGGATCATAGAGGGAATCGAAAATCAGTGCCTGAAGCGGTGCATCCGGATCTCCTGTCGGAGAAGGAATCTTTGTCACGATCTGTTCCAGAACCTGATCTACATTAAGCCCTGTCTTTGCCGAGATCAGTGGTGCATCCTGCGCTTCAATTCCGATCACATCTTCAATCTCTTCGATCACACGCTGCGGCTCTGCGCTTGGAAGATCGATCTTGTTGATAACCGGCATGACATCCAGATCATGGTCCAGTGCCAGATATACATTTGCCAGTGTCTGCGCTTCTACGCCCTGTGCCGCATCAACGACCAGGATCGCTCCATCACAGGCTGCAAGACTCCGTGACACTTCATAGTTAAAGTCTACGTGTCCCGGAGTATCGATCAGGTTAAAGATATATTCCTCCCCATCCTTTGCCTTATAAACCGTGCGGACTGCCTGTGATTTGATTGTGATACCACGTTCTCTTTCCAGATCCATGTTATCCAGCACCTGTGCCTGCATCTCTCTGCTGGTCAGAAGACCTGTCTGTTCGATAATACGGTCCGCCAGTGTGGATTTTCCATGGTCAATATGTGCAATAATACAAAAATTTCGAATCTTTTTCTGATCCATATGCATATTTTCAGTCTCTCCTTTTTCTTCTTATCTATATCTGATTACTTTTCCCGTTTGCTACTGTACTGCACCAGAAAGAGTTCCACCGAGAGGATATCTCCCATCTTTCCGGTTTTTACATCTTCTTCCGTCTGTACACCGGCTTCTACGATCCCACGCAGCTCTTTCCTGGTAAATGCCTTCGCCTGTGTCCGGTACTTTCCTACCAGGAATGGCATGATTCCCACCTTGGCGGCAATCTCTTTTGGCGGAACCCCAGTACGGTCCATCTCTTTTACCTCCATCAAGATACGGAACTGTCTGGTCAGCAGGTAGAGGATCCGCATCGGCGGTTCCTTCAGTGTCAGAAGATCATAATAGTAATCCAGCGCTTTTTTCTGCTCTTTTGCTGCAACCGCATCTACCATATCAAAAATATGGTTTCCGATCTGCGTAGTACAGATTTCATCAATATCTGCTGCCGTAATCTCCGTGTGGTTCATGCAGTAACAGAATAATTTTTCTAGCTCCTGCCCGAGATTCTCCATGTCATTACCAGTCTTTGCAAGCAGATAGCGCACTGCCGCCTCCGACATCTGAAGCTTCTCCTTTTTCGCCATCCCAAGGATCCAGCGGATCAGTGTCTTTTCATCCTGCCGCTTCAGTTCTACAATATGACCTTTCTCCTTGATCGCTTTGTAGAGCTTTCCTCTCTTATCCAGCTCTGATTCCACAAAGATCATATAAGTGGTCTCCGGCATGTTCTTCAGATATTCTGCCAGCTCCGGTGTCGCATTTTTCAGAAAACCGGTATTTTCCAGAACGATCAGCCTGCGCTCTGAAAAAAAAGGCAAGGTCTCGGCAAGATCGATAATCTCCTTCGGGTTCGTGTTCTTCCCCTCAAAATAACGATAATTCATCGTGTCACCTTCCGGAACCATCGCTTTGACGAAACGGTTTTTATATAATTTTTTCAGATAAGCTTCTTCTCCGTACAGAAGATAAATCTGCTTAAACTGTCCTGTCTTTAAATCTTCATTCAAACTTTTCATGGACTTTGGATACCATATTCCCTTCCATCTGTATACATACTGACAGCACCTCTGTCTTTCGTATTATATAGGCTTACGCCCCATTTTGCAAGTCTTTCCAGTGTTTCCGCATGCGGATGTCCATAACGGTTTTCTTTTCCGGATGAACAGAATGCTGCCCGTGGTCGGATCACTTCCAGAAGCTCTTCGCCGGTCGCATTTCTTGATCCGTGGTGTCCGACTTTCAGCAGATCATAACACGCCGGAAGTTCTCCTTTTTTCCGGAGATTCTTTATTCTCTCTGCCAACAGCTCTTCTCCGGTATTTTCCAGATCTCCAGTAAAAAGCATGGTAATTTTTCCATATTGCAGGTGAAGTACCAGAGAATTTTCATTTCCATTTTCAGATGGCTCACCTTCTCCAGGCCAGAGACAACGCATCTTCAATTTTCCAGACAGAAAAATAGTATCCATCTCCATTACCCGTACCTTCGTTCCTGCCTCTTCTGCCAGATTACATAATTTAATAAGCCTTTCATCCCAATATTTCTGTTCCGGAAAAATCAGATACTGGATTTCTACTCCATACTTTCTCCGTTCCAGAAGTTCTTCCACTGCATTTAAGTGATCCACATCCCCATGCGTCACCCACACATAATCCAGCCTCTTCACGCCCCGGAATTTTAAAAATGGTTCCAACCGGTATCTTCCTGCTGCATCTACCGAACTGCTTCCGCCGTCGATCAGGTAATTTTTTCCGTTTCCGTCCCGAAAGAAAAAACAGTCGCCCTGTCCCACATCCAGCATAGTCAGCTCCATCTGCCCTCGTTTCCACTTTGGGATCCCAAGCAGGATGAGCAGGATCCCAGCTGTCACAAGCTGTCTTACCACCTGTTTCCCGGTTTGTCTGCCCTCTTTCTTTTCCTTCCTTTTTCTCCACAAATAAAATAGAAGAACCCCATAATAACAGGCAATCTGCCAGAGTCGTGGTCTTCCCGGAATCCACCTTGCCCCCGGAAGTTCCAGGAGCAGACCGCTCCCTTTTTCATAAAAAAGCAAAATCCACTCTGTTATTTTCCAGAGCGCGCTCTGCATTATATCTCCTGCCCCACACGGAATCAGCATGACTGCCATCCCTGCACTCCCGCAAAGCAGAAGCACGGATGCCATCGGAATTACCAGAAGATTCCAGGCTGACGCATACAGGCAGGTTTCATAATAGTGCCACAATGTAACTGGCAGCAGAAAAAACCAGAGCCTCACCGACATCCGGACACTGTCTGAAAATCTGCCTTTTTTATTTTCCGAACCAATCAGATAGATACCGAGAACCGCAGCAAAAGAAAGCTGGAACCCTGCCGTAAAAAGCCGCAACGGATTTGCCAGAAGCAGACCACTTTCCGCAATCCCAAGTGCCGTCAATCCATCGTATTCCCTCCCTGTCAGCTCTGCGCCCATCCGGATCAGAAACATGGTAAACGCCCGCAGTGCCGAAACACTCATTCCGGTCATCACCACATAGCTTCCAAGAAGCAGACTTCCCACTACACCGGCCTGTAAAATAGAAAATCCGGTTTTCCTAAGCCCCCGGTAAAGTCCGTTGCCAAAAAAAGAAATATGCAGACCGGATATGGCCAGCAGATGCCCGATCCCTGCCACCCGGTAAAGTTCTTTCACTTTCTCTTCTGTATAAAAAGAATCTCCCAAAAGAACCGCACACAAAATACCCCCTCGACGCTTTCCCATCTCTCTGCAGATCTCATCTGCGGTCCGGTTTCTAAACTGCCACAGCTTTTCCCGGAAGGAAATCTTTTTCACCTGTTTTTCCAGAACCTTCCCTTTCCATAAGACTGCCTGGATATTCTGCTGCTTATAATAATTTTTCTGGTCAAAATTGCCCGGATTGGCCGCCGGATCAAAAAATCCCACATTGCCTTTAACCAGAATCCGCTGTCCGATTTCCGGACCATTTCCCTTTTCATCCAGATAGACAAGCAGCCTCTCGTCAGCGACTGCTTTTCCATTCCCCATCTCTCTGATCTGTATTTTTTTCAGATACAGGATCAGTTTTCCTTCTTTTCTGGTTTTCTGATAAACCTCTCCTTCCACCATCACTTCTTCCGACTCTTTCCAGAGCTTCTCACACCTTGACACACCGAGTCTTCCAAAAATCTTTCCTCCCCCTGTCAGATACAGTACCAGAATCAGTCCTGCCAGAAGTATTCCGGCAAAACCAAGTCTTCGCTTGATCAACCGATCAATCCTCCTTTATCATTTCCTGGTTTCTGCTCAGAGGTTCATCCAGCTTTATACTCTCCTGATATACAATACTGCTGTCTCCGTTGATTGAAATCTGTACTTCAGAGACATTTCCACCATCGATCACTGAATTTACGATGGAATAGATCACCGTCTCCGGACTGACTCCCGGAGCAATGTTCCGAAGTCCTTCATCAAAATTCAGATAGCAGATATGATCTTTGATCGACACACCCAGCAGCTTTGTTCCTTTTGGTATGGTAGCAAGCAGTCTATTATTGGATGGTCCTCGCATCAGCTGTTCCACTACAACCCGTTCTTTCGACTCATTGCTGTTATACCGCACCGTATCCTCTTCCTTTTGCAGCTTTTCTCCAGATGAATCTGCATAATACAGCGTAAGCTTCATCTCCTGAAAAGAGTTAATAGAAGAGCCTGTGTTCTGTACAAAATCTTCTGCCTGCTGGTATCCATAAGTATTCCCTTTTTTATCCGTAAGTGGCGTTCCATCTACACAGATCATCACCAGATCCACTCCATCGATCTGCGTCAGTGAACGGACAAGCGCTGCCCTGCACAGAACCTCTCTTACCGTATCCATCTTTCCGTAAGCAGCATTATAGTACAGGATCAGCTTTTCATCCTCCAGAGTGTATCTCTCCAGTTTTACCTTTTTCGGCAATGCCGCCTGTGCCTTCACCTCGTCATCACACTTCTGCAGCGCAGACAGCATTCCTTTTACTTCTTCGTCCACCGACTTTCCTGTTCCATCGTAGTCCTTCGGAACCAACGCCGTTCCGCTCTGGTTAATCTGGTAAATCGTGTATTTTGCATCTGCTTTCTGTTCCTTTTTTCTGCATCCCACAATGCCTGTAAGAAGACACACCGCAAGAAGAATGCTTATGATCTGGTAAATTTTTTTCATTCTTCTCATCCTTCCCTCTTGATATAAGTAAGCGGGATCCGGACTGTAAATGTCGTTCCCTCTCCCGGTTCACTGTAGACCTTGATCGCACCGCGGTGCATAACAACCGCATTTCTTGCAATCGAAAGCCCAAGACCGGTTCCGCCGATCTCACGAGAATGGGATTTGTCCACACGGAAAAATCGCTCGAATATATGATCCGTATCTTCTTTCGGAATCCCGATTCCAGAATCCGCAACCTTCAGATAAAAATACTTATGATCCGCATTTAACGACACGTGTACCCATCCGTTCTCTTTATTGTACTTGATCGCATTTTCCACCAGATTCGTGATCACAAGTGCAATCTTTACTTCATCAATCTCCGCTGTCACCGGACGAAAACTCTCAAATACCAGCTCAATATTACTTTTTGCCGCAAGTGGCTGTAATCTTTTGAGAATCCGTTCTACCAGTTCATTAACATCCTGACTCTTAATATTTAAGTTTGCACCCTTCTTATCCAGTTTTACAAGATCCAGAAGGTCATTGATGATCTTATTCTCCCGCTCGATTTCTTCGGACAAATCACCCATGAATTCCCGGTAAATCTCCGTCGGTGCATCCGGCTGCATCAGCAGTGAATCCGCCAGCACCTTCATAGAGGTCAACGGTGTCTTCAACTCATGGGATACATTTGCCACGAACTCTTCTCTCGATGCATCCAGTACTTTATAGCGGTCCCACAGCTTATTAAATGCATTGGAAATCCGTTCCGTTTCATCGTAAGCATTTTCATGGAGATAATTATCTCCATAGCCTCCTGCCATCTCCTCGATCGATTGAGACATCCTTTTCAGCGGCCTTACAAGCAGCATACCGATGATTGCTGCTAAAAAGATCCCGATAATACTGATTGCAACCGTTGCAATTCTTGCCTTTGACTGCAATGCCTCTACATTGTCACGCAGACTGTCTGTAGAAACACTGACCAGAATCATTCCTTTTACCGGCTCTTCCCCTTTTTTGACCGGGACTGCCACTTCAATGTACCGGCTCTTTCTGTCATAACTTGCCGGCTTCTCGCCGCGGAAGCATTTGACTACATCCTCGGAAATGATCGTCTTTCCCTCCTCCAGATCATAGGTATCTTCCACAATCCGGAATTCATCATCAATAACAAGCACTCTTCCATTGTAAATATTGGATAACTGTGATAGTTCTGTATCGATCACATCAGAAACTCCCGTTTTCAGATAATCAGAATTGACCAGCTGATTACTCAGAATCGTACACTGGTTTTGAATCTCTGCTGTGCGCACGGATACGGTTCTCTGATCATAGCTTTGCAGAATCGCATTCATCAGGATCACACTGGATAATATGACAAATACACTCAGGATCACCGTTACCCGCACTTGCAGACTTTTTATGAATTTTGGTACAAAAAATTTAACCCCTGAAATAATAGCCAACTCCCCACTTTGTGTAAACGTATTTCGGATCACTTGGATTTACTTCAATCTTCTCGCGCAGTCGTCTGATATGTACATCTACCGTTCTTGCATCTCCCGGATACTCATATCCCCAGACAATATTCAAAAGACTTTCCCTGCTGTAAACCTTATTCGGATTCATTGCAAGAAGCTCCAGAAGATCAAATTCTTTTGCGGTAAGATTCAGTTCCCTGTCCCCGGAAAAAACTCTCCGGCTTTCACAGTCGATCTTCAGATCTCCCTTTACCACAACTTTACCGCTCGCGCTCATCCCGTCTTTTTTAGCGACCCTGCGCATGATTGCCTTCATTCTGGCCTTAACCTCAAGAATGTTGAACGGCTTTGTGATGTAATCATCTGCGCCATATTCCAACCCGAGGATCTTGTCCATATCCTCGCCCTTCGCAGTGAGCATGATGACCGGTACATCTGAGAAATCACGGATCTGTCTGCATACTTCAAATCCATCGTATTTTGGAAGCATGACATCCAGAAGAATCATATCATACTCTTTTCTTTTTACCATCTCAAGTGCTTCCTCACCGTCGTATGCGCAGTCAACTTCCATATCATCCTGTTCCAGGCTGAATCTCAGTCCTTTCACGATCAGCTTTTCATCATCTACTACCAATACTTTTCTGCCCATCTTGCGCACTCCTCTACTCTACCGTTATCTGCTCCCGGATCTTCTGAAAGATTCCTTCCTTGATCCCGTCCACTTTCTTCAGATCCTCTATCTTCCTGAATCCACCGTTTGTCTCTCTATAAGCAATAATTGCTTCCGCGCGGGACTCGCCAATCCCGCTTAAGCTTAAAAGTTCAGCCTTTGTCGCGGTGTTCAGGTTTATTATTCCTGTGTCTTTTCCCATCCCGGCATCTGCCATATCCGATGGTGAACCTTCTTCTTTCAAAGTCTGTTCTTCTTCTCTGGATGGCACATAAATCCTTTGTCCATCTGTCAGATGTGCTGCCTGATTCAGATAAACCTGTCCTGCTGCCTCCGTCAGACCTCCCGCTGCTTCTATGGCATGCATGATGCGGTCTCCTTCCTGCAGTTCATATACACCGGGTGATGCCACCTCGCCACATACATACACCCAGATCGAACCTTCTTTGTCTTCACCACCCGGATCTGCTTTTGCCTTATCCGGCTTTTCTTCGGCAGCCTTTGATTCTGCCTCGTTTTTCTTATCCCCGGCATCCGCTTCTGCAGCAGCCACACTGGTAAAGGTCTCTTCTTTTTCATGGCATGCTGACAGCATACAGCTGATTCCAAGGAAAATTCCACATATTTGATATAAAATCCGTCTTCTTTTCCGCATACATACTCCTTTTCCGCAGAGCATGTCCCCTCGTACTTCCAAGACATGATTATTGTAACGAATTTTTTTCCAAAAGACAACCTATTTCCACTGAAAAATTGTCGTGCCGATCAGAGCGATCCCCATACCGATCACTTTTCTCCAGGAAAATGGCTCTTTTTCCACACCAAATAATCCCACCAGTTCAATCAGATACGCTACAATAAGCTGAGACATAACGATCAGAAGTGCCGCCTTTGCAGGCCCGAGCTGCGCCATACTTTTGATCACGGTCCAAGTGATCCCTGCTCCGATCACACCGCCAAGCAGCATATATTTAGGCTGCACCTCTCCTATCGTGGCAATACTGTCCCTTCCCATGATCAGCCACATTACCAGGCAGATGGCAAATGCACTAAGCTGCACCCAGGCATTACTCACCCACATTCCTGTCGTCCTTGTTACCTGTGTGTTAAATACCCCCTGCACACTCATCAGCGCTCCCGACAGCAGGGCAATAAAAAATCCGGTCATCTTTCATACCTCCTTTTCTTCTGAAAGTATATCCGATGACCGGCTCTTTTATTCTCTTATTTTTATCAGGCACCGACTTTATGCAAGTGCTTTTTTCAGGATCTCTGCCATCTCATCTACCTGTTCTTTACCGATAACAAGCGGTGGGATCATTCGGATCACATCTGTTCCAGCTCCGATGATCAGAAGTCCTTCTTCCAACGCTTTGGCTGTCACTTCACCCAGCGGCTTGGTGATCTGAAGTCCCTGGATCAATCCTCTTCCCTTTACTTTAACGGCTGCATCGCAGGTATCCACGATTTCCTGTAGTTTCTGTGTCAGATATGGTGCGATTTCATTAACATGATCGAGCATATGCTCTTTTTCAAAGATCTCAATAGTCTTGCTGACCGCTGCACAGCAAAGTGGGTTTCCACCATATGTAGTTCCGTGATCTCCCGGTACCAGCGAATTATCTGCAACTTCTTTTGTCATCGCAAATGCGCCGACCGGAACACCGCTTCCGATTGCTTTCGCCATTGTCATGATATCCGGTGTGATTCCCATCTGCTGCCATGCAAACCATGCACCGCTTCGTCCCATACCACACTGTACTTCATCGCAGATCATCAGGATTCCGTTCTCATCACAGATCTTACGGATTCCCTGCATAAATTCTTTTGTCGCTGCGTTGATTCCGCCTTCGCCCTGGATTGTTTCCAGAATGATCGCGCAGGTCTTATCATTTACCAGTGCTTTTACACTGTCAAGATCATTGTAGATTGCAAAATGTACACCAGGCATAACCGGTTCAAATGGCTCTCTGTATTCTTTGTGTCCGGTAAGTGCTACTGCACCCATACTTCTGCCGTGGAATGAATTCTCCATTGCAATAAATTCATAACGTCCGGTTTTTTTTGTGTACGCATATTTTCTTGCAGTTTTGATCGCACCTTCGATTGCTTCTCCACCACTGTTTGTGAAGAATACCTTGTACATACCGGTGATCTTTTTCAGATCTTCTCCTGCTTTACCGCAGGTTGTATTATAATACAGGTTTGATGTATGGATCATCTTGTCAATCTGAGCCTTTAATGCATCATTAAATTCCTTGTTGTTATATCCCAGAGAAGATACTGCATATCCTGCTGAGAAATCCAGATATTTCTTTCCTTCCGGATCATAGAGGTATGCGCCGTCTCCATGGTCCAATACAACCGGATAACGGTTATAAGTTTTTAAAATCGCGTCGTCCTCTTCCTGCATATACTGATTTGTCATAAGAAT
>JABLTN010080425.1_pt1 | contig 10766 bp, 8 predicted proteins | sample 7160141 | NCBI WGS metagenome assembly JABLTN01 (sample SAMN14651226, study PRJNA627086) | human gut metagenome | isolation source: feces | host: Homo sapiens | reverse complement strand
TCCGATTGTTAAAATTTGCTTTTATCGGTCTGGCAGCGGCACTTGGATTTTACGGATTTTTACTGGGAATTTTAGTGCTGCTCATTCATCTGGCACAGCTGGAGAGTTTTGGTGTTCCGTATCTGATGCCGGTTGTTGGGGCGGAACTCAGCGAATATAAGGATGAGCAGGATACATTGATGCGACCGCCTCTGTGGTCATTGCACAGACGTCCGATCTATGCAAAAAGAAATAACCGTATTCGCCTGAGAATCAAAAGGCAAGGAAAGAATAGGGACAGGCATACCGATAGAAAAAAATAAGAATTGGTCTTTGTGTAAAAGGTCAATTTGAACGCAGAATAAGCATTCCCCCGCTTAAAGTGCGTAGAGCACTAAGCGGTGGGTAAGGGGGATACTTATGTCAGTGGGAGTTAAAAGCTCCCACTGACAGGTCGCAAAGCGACTGCGTTCGTGAGCAAGTAGCGAAAGCGGATTGCGAATATCCGCTTTACAAGCAGGTATAGAAGATATTAGAAGGGGATAGAAGAAAACAATGCGGGATCGGATTATTTTTTCGAACAATCAACAGGTATCTGCCAGACAGATCAGTCGTGCACTTTTTCTGGAAATGCTTGGGATCAGTACATTGTTGCTGCCGCCGGCACTGGCGCGTCTGTGCGGGACGGATGGTGTGTTTGCCATTTTATTTGGAGGTGTTTTGACATATCTGCTGTCTGTTGTGTGGAATCGTTACAGTACAAATGTAAAACAAAACAATACAAGTGAACAATATCGCAATACAAAAGTATTGGAATGTGCAATAAAAATTGTTTATATCAGTGCTTTTCTGGGAATTGCCGCCTACGTGATGTATCTTCTGACAACCCTAATTGAAGAACAGCTGCTTGGAAAATCTTATGAAGCAATCATTGTCCTGACGCTGGCAGGTGCGGCATTTTGGGGACTGTGGAAAGGATTAGAGAGCAGACTTCGGGTGTATGAAATCTTATTTTGGCTTCTGGTGCTTCCGTTGATCTTTATCTTGCTGGCAGCTTGTAGTGGTGTGTGTACAGATTACTGGACACCGGGATTTCCATATCAGCACCTGTCTGTGGGTTTCGTCCTGTTCTTGCTGCACGCTCAGCTACTTCGAAAGTACCGAAACCTACTAACTGAATTTTGTCACCGTTTTTTAAAGTATCTGCAACGATGTCTGTAAATGCTGCTAATGCTTTCTCAGCGTCTTTTTTGGAAAGTTCTGCTTTCTCAGCGATAGCTGCTACTAATTCTGTCTTATTCATGGACCTTTCCTCCTGTAATTGCTGTTTTGATTCCTGAGAACAAGGCTGCGGCATCCCGTCCGCTCATCGCTTCCGGAACACAACAGCCTTGTTGGCTATGTTTATTTATAATCGTTATCCCCATATTTGTCAAGGGATTTCTGTAAATGTTCTATGATCTGCTGTGTTGCCAGATAAACTGCTCTTTCCTGAGCTTTTTTCTGATCTTCTGCCATACCTGCCTTCTCGATCTGCTTGATCTCCTTCCAGCTGTCAGCATGTCCGCCTAAAAGCTCATAGCTCTCCTCTCCGAAAACATGCGGATGACGGCGGATCATTTTTTCGCTGATGCTCTGCACGACATCATTGATCGTAAAAAGACCTTCTTCTGCTGCGATCTGGCTCTGTATCACAACCTGAAAGAGCATATCTCCAAGCTCTTCGCAGAGATTGGACGCATCTTTTGTCTGCTCATAAAGATCGATCGCCGCCACTGCCTCAGCTGTCTCTGATAGCATATAGGGCTTCAGGCTTTGATGCGTCTGGGAAAGATCCCACGGGCAGCCGCCCTCTTTCTTTCGCAGCATTTCCGTGATCTGACAGAAATCATCAAAATCATATGTTTTTGCCATTTTACAGCATTTCCTGGATCATAGCTACAACCTGTTTACCAAGAGCTGCGGATTTTGCATCTGCATCTTCCAGGGATGTGCCCTTTACGCCATAGTAGAATTTTACTTTCGGCTCAGTTCCGGACGGTCTCACGCACAACCATGCTTCATCACTCAGATCATAATACAGAACATTTGAGGACGGAAGACCGGTCTTTGTCATTTCGCCGCTTTCCATGTTTTTGATGGTATCTTTCTTGTAATCCCTTGCAGAAAGCACTTTGTAGCCTGCGATCTCGGACGGTGTCTCATTTCTGAGGGTCTCCATGATCTCCTGGATCTTCTGAAGTCCTTCGATACCTTTCAGTGTGATCGCCTGGATGTCATCTTTGTAGTAGCCGTATTTCTCGTACATATCGATCATGGCATCCCACAGTGTCTTACCCTGTGTCTTATAGTAAGCTGCTGCTTCACACAGAGCCATCGTTGCAACGATCGCATCTTTGTCTCTTGCATGTGTTCCGATCAGGCAGCCATAGCTCTCCTCGAATCCGAAGAGGTAGGTTCCTTTTCCACTCTGTTCAAAACCAAGGATCTGCTGTCCGATGTATTTGAATCCGGTCAGGACTTCGATGAAACGCAGTCCGTAGGATCTGGCGATCGTTCCTGCCATGTTTGTAGTAACGATCGTGCTGACTACTGCTCCGTCTTCCGGAAGGCTGCCGTTTGCTGCCTTTCTCTGGCTCAGCTCGTATTCTTCAAGCAGGCATCCGGACATATTTCCGGTCAGAGTATGGTATACACCATCTTTGTCTTTGACATGCACACCGAGACGGTCTGCGTCCGGATCGGTTGCCAGAACCAGGTCTGCATCGACTTCTTTTGCAAGTTTCAGTCCCAGTTCGAAAGCTTCTTCTGCTTCCGGGTTCGGATAACTTACTGTCGGGAAATCGCCGTCCGGCAGTTCCTGCTCTTTTACTACATATACATGCTCAAAGCCAAGCTCTTTTAAGACGCGTCTTGCCGGGATATTGCCGGTACCGTGCAGCGGTGTGTAAACGATCTTGAGATCTTTGCTGACTTCACGGATGGAATCCCAGTGGATCACCTGGCTCTTCAGTGCTTCAATATACGGATCATCGATGTTCGCACCGATCACTTCGTAAAGTCCTGCTGTGACTGCTGCATCTTTGTCCATTGTTTTTACGTTTGCATAGTCGGTAACTGCTTTTACTTCAGCCATGATACCGGTGTCGTGAGGCGGTGTGATCTGTGCTCCGTCCTCCCAGTAAACTTTATAGCCATTGTATTCCGGCGGATTATGACTTGCTGTGACATTGATACCTGCCGTACATTTCAGTGTACGCACAGCAAAGGACAGCTCCGGAGTCGGTCTCAGTGACTCAAACACATAAGCCTTGATGCCGTTTGCAGCCAGGCACAGCGCTGCTTCATCTGCAAATTCCGGTGACATATGTCTGGAATCGTAAGCGATCGCTACGCCTTTTTCCTGTGCTCCTACTGACTTGATATAGTTTGCAAGTCCCTGTGTAGCCTTACGCACAGTGTAAACGTTCATACGGTTTGTACCTGCCCCGATGATACCTCTTAAACCGGCAGTACCAAACTCCAGATCCGCATAAAAGCGTTCTTTGATTTCTTTTTCGTCTCCCTCAATTGCTCGCAGTTCTTCCTTTGTAGCTTCGTCAAAGTATGGATTTGCGAGCCACTCTTCATAGACCTTTTTATAATCCATTGTGCTACCTCCATTAAAATATTCAATAGGTGGCTATATTATATAATAAAAAGGTCTAAAAAGAAACCTCTAATGCAGAAACTTTACAAATTCTCGCCGTTTTTTTTCCTGCATATCGAGAATTTCCAGCTTCTGAAGGCTTTTTTCCGGTATCCAGGTTTTGCGGCTGTTGAAATAATGGTTGGCAAGCTTCCAGAATTTTTCCGGATAGGCGAGTCTTATACAAAAATTTTCAAATTCTGCATCGCCAAGCGGACGCACTTCCTGATATGCATGGATCATCTCCATGCCAAGCTTCTGATTCCAGCCCTGCTTTTCCATGATCTTGCGGAAAAACTGATAAAAATCGGAGATCTGTACATCAAAACAGCATCTCGCAAAATTGACTGCCACCGCTCCTTCCCGGTCAAAAAACAGGTTATGCTGACTGTAATCCCCATGGCAGACCCGTCGCTCCCGTATACACTGCCGGTGCAGAGCATATGAACTGCTGGCACATACCCGTCTGGTTACTTCTTCTGCCTGAGCCATAAATTCCGGATACAGTTCCAGGAAACGGCTCTCAAAAGCGGTCTTTTTCTTTCGTGTCCGCATGAAATTCCGCACCTTTTTCAGCTCTTTTGTGTGCCGCTCGATCTCCTCGTCAAGCGGCTCTGCTATATACTCTAAATTTTTTCTGACTTTTTTCTCTTCTGCCGGATCTGCCTCATCCGTCTGTGCCGCCGCCATCTGAAATTCCTGTATTTCCGGCAGACGCAGGACATTGTGCAGCCTTGCAAGATAATGCACCGCCCCTACAATATCTTCCCGGCTTTTCGTATCACACTCCCGCCCGGAAAACCATTTTTTGACTACGTACCCGTTGCCGTAGCGGTCAGAAGTGACCAGATTTCCTTCGGTATTTTCCAGGAGCAGATCGCAGCGTATCCCTCTTTCTGTCAGAAAAAAAAGCACTCTGTTCTGAAAAAACAGCCGCTCCTGCGAACCGGAAAATTCAGTCACCTGAACAAGCCCTCTGTCCGTATCACAAAGAAAGGAGCCACGCCCCCGCCTTGTGCTTTGCACATGCAGGTCGTACTGCTCCAAAATCACCAGATCTTTTTCATTCACTTTTGATCCCCCCACAATTCTTCTCAATAAAACCAGCTATTAAGATCAAAAATGCCACACGAATTGTTCCTTACTTCGTACTCTCACAATTCTGGCACCTAAAGCTACTCTATCTTATGAAATGCAGGGGGCAAATATACGGGAAGTTATCCTTCGGTATTTCGCAGTTCTCTGCTTTTTCCGATCAGCCATTCCCGCTCATTTCGCTGCGGCTCCTCTAATACCAGCTCCAGCAGCTTTGCAAGGATCTCGCCCATCTCTTTGCCCGGCTTCATGCCGTCTTCGATCAGATCTTTTCCGCTGATCTTCAGATCTTTGATGCAAAGGCATTGCTGTTTCTCTAAAATGGTGTGATACAGGGCTGTCAGCTCTTTTAAATAAGCTTTCTTCTCCGGCTGCCACTTCGGGGACTGAGCCAGGGTATCTGCCATTTTCAGTTTCAGAACCTCTGCAAAAGCGTCTGCCCCGACTTTGCTCACTGCTCTTCGCACCGATTTTTCGGTCAGTTCCGGCCGCAGATCGTGGTATCGCACATAAACTTTGACTTTATTTAAAGTGTCGTTGTCGAATTTAAGACGATGCATGATATTATTTGCAAGCTCGGCACTGATCTTTGCATGCCCGTGAAAATGGTCGATCCCGTCTGCGTCCGTGGTATGTGTCTGCGGCTTGCCGAAATCGTGAAACAATGCCGCCAGACGCAGCGTTTTGTCTGCCTCTATGTTCCTTAAGGCTTCCAGCGTATGTTCTCCGACGTTATAGCAGTGATGCGGGTTATTCTGCGGTGTCTCCATCGTGCGGTCAAACTCCGGCAGAACAACTGCCGTGATGCCGTACTCCCAGGCATACCTCAGATAATCCGGATGCGGGGAAACCAGCAGTTTGACCAGCTCCGTCTGGATACGCTCAGCACTGATCTTTGAGAGCGTCCCCGCCAGCTTTTTCGCCGCTTCTGCCGTGTCCGGATCGACCGTAAATCCGAGCTGTGCCGAAAAACGGACAGCACGCATGATACGCAGTGCATCTTCCCCGAAACGTTCTTCGGCATTGCCGACGCAGCGGATCACTTTCTGCTCGATGTCCGCTCTTCCGCCGAACACGTCCACAAGACCCTCGCTGTCATTATACGCCATGGCGTTGATCGTAAAATCACGGCGACGCAGGTCTTCTTCCAGATTTGCCGTAAAAGTCACTTCTTTTGGATGTCTTGCATCCTCATATTCTCCATCCACACGATAGGTCGTCACTTCATAACCTTCTTTTCCCATCAGAACGGTTACCGTTCCGTGCTGGATCCCGGTATCGACCGTGCGTAGGAACAGTTTCTTGACCTGCTGCGGTGTCGCAGAAGTCGTGATATCCCAGTCATTTGGTATCCGTCCAAGAATCGAATCACGCACGCAGCCGCCGACCGCATAGCCTTCATATCCATGTTGTTCCAGTGTTTCGATGATCCGTTTCACATCATCCGGAAGTGTGATCTTCATTCTCTTATTTCCCCTTTCTGTTATTCTGTCTGTAATTTTTCCAGGTACTTTCACAGTCTGGACGTAAAATCCACGGAACTGTTTTCTGCAATTCCACCTGTCTCTGTCTCAGAGCAGAATTACCGGAATGTAAAAAACAAAATCACCAGGATACCAAGTACGATACGGTACCAGCCGAAAATCTTGAAATCGTGCTTTCTTATGTAATTCATCAGAAATTTGATCACCAGAACCGATACAACAAATGACACTGCCATACCGACCAGCAGGATCATCATTTCTGCCCCTGAGAAAGCCAGACCAAATTTCAGGATCTTTAAAAGACTGGCTCCTGCCATGACCGGAACGGCCAGGAAAAAGGTAAACTCTGCTGCGGTTGTTCTGGAAAGTCCGATCAGGATACCGCCAAGAATGGTCGCACCGGATCTGGAAGTTCCCGGAAAAATGGCTGCGATCAGCTGGAAAAGTCCGACCAGCATCGCATCCCGGTATGTGATCTGGGCAATACTTGTGATGCGTGCTTTTTTCGTCTGATTTTTATTTTCGATTACAATAAATAAAATACCAAACACGATCAGTGCCGTTGCTACCGACTGGTAATTGTAAAAAAGCTCGTTGATCTGGTCGTCAAACAAAATACCGACCACCGCCGCCGGAATGCAGGCTGCGATTACTTTGAACCACATAGAAAATACGTCTTTGCGAATCGTGTCTTCGCCCTTTTTAAAGGAGAACGGAAACAGCTGATTCCAGTAGAGCATTACGACCGCAAGGATCGCTCCAAGCTGGATCACTACCAGAAATACTTCCAGAAACTCTTTTGACACGTTCAGTTTGATCAGTTCATCGAGAATGATCATATGACCGGTGCTGCTGACCGGAAGCCATTCTGTGATTCCTTCCACGATTCCGAACAGGATCGCTTTTATGATTTCTGACATCTCATCTTCCTTTCTTTTTGCTGTTTTGTGGCTTCCTGACAAAGGATTTCCTACCTTTTTTATCAGGATTCATGCCCGGAAACAGTATCAGTATAACCGATATACAGGTGCAAAACAATACACAATTCTCTTGACATTTACGGTGGTTAAATCTATAATATCCGTTGAGGGATTTATTGGATGAAAGTAATTCACTAGTTATTAGAGATTATACTCACCCCTATATAATCTGTAATAACTGGTGGATTTTTTTAACTCAAAAGTCCACAATAAAATTTTATTATCTAACGGAGGTACCATCATGAACAAAGGTACAGTAAAATGGTTCAACGCTGAAAAAGGTTACGGATTTATCACAGGTGAAGACGGAAACGATGTATTTGTACATTTCTCCGCTATCCAGGGTGAAGGCTTCAAATCTCTTGACGAAGGTCAGGCAGTAACTTATGATTTAACAGAAGGTGCTCGCGGAATGCAGGCAGCTAACGTTGTTAAATGCTAATTGATCGGATGAACTGAAGATTCTCCAAAAAATACCGCTTCTCATTCATAAACAAATGAGGAGCGGTATTTTTCATTATGTTTTATGCCAGACATCAGGGAAGTCCTTTAAAATCCGGGCTTCCCTTTACTTCACAATCAGACAGTCTGTTTTACATCTGCCACATATTTCTTGATGTTTGACGCATTCACGTATTTCTTTGCTTTTGTGCCGTCTGTCACCACCAGTGTCGGTGCCTGCATGATGCCGTATTTTCTTACAAGATCCTGATTTTCCTCTGCATCGATGATCTGATAATCTTCTCCTTTGAGAATCTCTTTTGCGATCTTGCAGTTCGGACAGGTCTTTGTCGTGAACAGGTATTTCACGCTCTCCACCGGCTTGATCTCAACATCTTCTTTGCGTACAGTCACAAGGCTGGTCTTGACTTTTTTCATACAGGAATGCTCTACATCATAAAGTTTACGGTTTTTGTACTCCTGTGTCTTGCCGTCATTCCAGTTCTGAACCGGACGGTAGTAACCGGTGATCCTGCTGTAAACTTCGGATTTCTTACCGCAGATCGGGCAGGTGAAATGCTCGCCTGCAAGGTAGCCGTGTTCTTTACAGACAGAGTAGGTCGGTGATAGTGTGTAGTACGGCAGGCTGTAATTCTCTGCGATCTTGCGTACCAGTGCTGCGGCGGCTTTCCAGTTCGGCAACTTCTCACCTAAGAATGCATGGAATACCGTTCCGGAGGTATAAAGAGTCTGAAGTCCGTCCTGAATATCCAGTGCATCGAAAATGTCCGCCGTATAGCCAACCGGAAGATGGGAGCTGTTTGTGTAGTACGGTGTATCACCCGGCTCGCCGGCTGTGATGATATCCGGATACTGCTCTTTGTCGTGTTTTGCCAGACGGTAGGTCGTGGACTCTGCCGGTGTTGCCTCCAGGTTGTAGAGATCTCCGTACTCTTCCTGGTACATCACCAGTCTGTCACGCATATGGTTCAGCACTTCTTTTGCAAAATCCTGCGTCTCCACATGAGTAAGGTCTTTGCGAAGCCATTTTGCATTGAGTCCGACTTCGTTCATACCGATCATACCGATCGTGGAAAAATGATTTGCAAAAGTTCCGAGGTAACGTTTTGTATAAGGATACAGTCCTTCGTCCAGCAGTTTGGAGATCACATCTCGTTTGATCTTCAGGGAACGGGCGGAAATATCCATCATACGATCCAGTCTCTTATAGAAATCCTCTTTTGTCTCGGACAGGTAAGCGATTCTCGGAAGGTTGATCGTCACAACGCCCACACTTCCGGTACTCTCTCCGGAACCGAAGAATCCGCCGCTCTTCTTACGCAGTTCACGCAGATCCAGACGCAGACGACAGCACATACTTCGTACATCGCTCGGCTCCATATCGCTGTTGATATAGTTTGAAAAATACGGTGTACCGTATTTGGATGTCATCTCAAATAACAGGCGGTTGTTCTGTGTATCGGACCAGTCGAAATCCTTTGTGATCGAGTAAGTCGGGATCGGATACTGGAAACCGCGTCCGTTTGCATCGCCCTCGATCATCGTCTCAATAAAGGCACGGTTGATCATATCCATCTCTTTTTTGCAGTCTTTATAGCAGAAGTCCTGCGGCTTGCCGCCCACGATTGCCGGAAGCTCGGCAAGGTCAGCCGGAACCGTCCAGTCCAGTGTGATGTTGGAGAATGGTGCCTGCGTCCCCCAGCGGCTCGGTGTATTTACGCCGTATACAAAAGATTCGATGCATTTCTTGACTTCCGGATAGTCCAGATTGTCCACTTTGACAAACGGTGCCAGATACGTGTCAAAAGAAGAAAATGCCTGTGCTCCTGCCCATTCATTCTGCATGATGCCGAGGAAATTGACCATCTGATTGCAAAGTACGGACAGATGTTTGGCCGGTGCCGATGTGATCTTGCCCTCAATGCCGCCAAGTCCCTCTGTGATCAGCTGTTTCAAAGACCAGCCTGCACAGTATCCGGTCAGCATCGACAGATCATGGATATGGATATCGGCATTCCGGTGTGCATGAGCGACCTCATCATCGTAAATCTCAGACAGCCAGTAGTTTGCCGTAACCGCTCCCGAGTTGCTCAGGATCAGACCGCCTACGGAATAAGTAACCGTAGAATTTTCTTTTACACGCCAGTCTTCTACTTTCACATAACTGTCCACGATCTCTTTGTAGTCCAGGATCGTAGATTTCATATTGCGGATTTTTTCTCTCTGCTTACGGTACAGAATGTACGCCTTTGCCACATCTGCATAGCCGGCCTGAACCAGTACATTCTCCACGCTGTCCTGAATGCTCTCCACATCGATCTTGTCGTCTTTGATCTTTTTCTGGAAATCAGCAGTCACTCGCAAATTCAGCAGATCTACCATGTCTTTGTTATACTGCATCTGTGTCGCATCAAATGCTTTCTCAATAGCGCACCCGATTTTCTGAAGGTCAAAGTCTGCGACTTCGCCGTCCCTTTTTACTACCTTAAACATATATATTATCTGCTCCTTCCGCATGATTATCGTCTTTCGCATCCGCCTCCCGGCAGATGCTGTCAGGAACTTATTCTAGCAGATTATCGTTTGCGAGTCAATGCAAAAAATACTATATCTTGGATTGTATTTTAAAAATACATACAAGATATAGTATTTTGTTTGTGTGATTTCTGACTTTTTAATATGCAACTTTGCCGTAAATCTCCGCCGGAACAAAGGCTTTTACGTAGATTCCGTCGCCCCTATACTCCTCTTCCAGAAGCTGTCCTTTTGCCCGTACAATCTGGATCAGACCGGCCTTTTCATACGGAAAAACACGCTCTAAAAGGATACTTCTGGCACGCAATATCTTCTCCAGCTCGTCCTTCAGATCATCAAGCCCCTGCCCTGTTTTTGCGGAAATTTTTAAAGTTTTGTCCGCTTTCATGTCTTTTAAAATTTCCGGGTTTTCAATACGGTCCTGCTTGTTGAACAGCGTCAGGATCGGCTGATCCTTCACACCGAGATCTTTTAATGTCTCATAAACAACATGCATCTGTTTTTCCTTCTGCGGATTGGACGCATCCACCACATGGATGATGA
>JABLTN010117907.1_pt1 | contig 10780 bp, 10 predicted proteins | sample 7160141 | NCBI WGS metagenome assembly JABLTN01 (sample SAMN14651226, study PRJNA627086) | human gut metagenome | isolation source: feces | host: Homo sapiens | reverse complement strand
CGTCAGGAGCGGCGGCAGCTTGAAGTCGTAGCGGGCCAGCTCCAGATTGGCCTCGGCCCTTGCGCGGCAGTCGTTCTTGGCCTTGCAGCAGCCGCACCATTCGCCGCAGAGGAAGTTACCGTCACCGGCAAAGGCCAGCTGGGCCGTGGGTTTCAGGACCTCGTCTGCCCACCGGTAGAGCTCCTCCTTGGAGAGGGTGAAGGTGCTGATGTTCTGCCTCCGGGGCTGGTAGATCGTCATGGACACCGTGTCGATGTCATAAATGCCGTCGAACAGCTCCAGCGCGCCAAGACCGTAGCACTTCATCTGCGGATTGTCCTCCGCCGAGACCAGGACGCCGAGCCCGTGCTTGTAGTCGATCACGTGCATCGTAACGTCCGCGATCAGGATGGCATCGGAAGTGCCGAAGCCTTGTTCCACCCAGCGAGAGAAGTCCACCCGCTGCTCGATCAAGACGACCGGGTCCGCGCAGGTTTCTTTGGCGGCCGCTACCAGTTCAAGGATGTAGGCGGCATAGCCGGTGGCGCAGTCATCCATCTCTTGGTTGAACCAGGTGAGGTTCTCGGTGGGGTCCTCGGCCTGCATGCCCAGCGCCTTCCGGAGCTTGTACTCGCAGAGCGCGTGGGCGTCAGTACCCTCAGCGGCGTAGTCGCTGCCCTTGTCGGCGTAGCTCTCACAGAGCCGTGCCGATGGCGGACAGTGGAGCCAGCGGTCCGAGGACGAAGCGGAGAGAAGCGCGTGTCCATTAGGTGGCATTGCCGATCACCTCCGCATCCTTCATCAGGGCCTCATAGTGCTTGGGGTCGACCTGCGAGAGCTTGGCGGCACCATACTTCTGTAGGAGGTCCCGGACAGCGGCGGTGTGGCCAGCGCGAGACTTGTCCGCCAGCACGGCCCGGACCTGCTCCAAGGTCAGCTCCGGCTTCTTCTCCGGCTGGGCCTCCGTGATCGGGGCTTCCTCAGCGTCACTGTTGAACTGCTGGGACAGCCAATTGGCGACGTCAGTAATAGCGTCAGCAGCACTGCGGAGCTCTTCGATGATCTGAGCCATATCGCTCATCTTGCTCATAGTGTTTTCCTCCTTCCTCGGGTTGTCCTTGTTTGGCAAGGGCAGCAAGCCTTCGCGCCATGCGGGCGGATACGAGGCTGATCGCGTTGAGCACCATGATTTCTTCAGCCGCGATGTTGCTGTCTCTGCGGTTGCCGTGATCCATGTCGTCTCACCTCCGTTTCTGCAAGGCCGGTGTCGTTGCCTTACACTTTCCACTGGAGATAAGCGGTGGTTTTGAGCGGAGGAAAATTCAAAGAAAGAAAAAAGCCTCCTGACTGTCGGAAAGCGGACAGTCAGGAGGCTGAAAAGAGCACCTACCGGAGTAGATGCTCTTGATGTGCGAGTATTCAATTCAAATTGCCAGCATCAGAGTTGCTGGAACATATCCTGTGCGTAGTTTTTGATGTCCCTCGGATTCACCATGTTGTACTTTGCCTTCACTGCATCAAAATACGCGCCAATTACTGATTTCTCAATAATCCTGTCAGAGGGAGCGGAATCGGGTAGGTCGCCTCTGGTCGTGAGCCAAGGAGCTTCATTGTGGGTAAAGCGCTCCAGAATTTTACCACTGTAGCAGCAAAGGTTATTGATTACGCTATCACAGATGGCTTTTTCACTCGCCGAAAAAACAGAAGTATCAAACGTGGTCGTTTTTTCAATCGGGTCAAAGCGATAATCGCGATAACGGAAATAGATGTCTCTGTATACAGGACCATGCGTCCACGCCTGACAGTCTTCAGGAAAGAGGAAAGTCCTGTAGAAAGCGAAATGGAATCCCTGAATATAGTAGAGTGCCTTCTGGAGCGCCAGAGGAGTAATGTCCTCACATTGATACAACAGATATTGGATCACTGTATTGATCTTGCTATTCGATGGAGCATCAACAGAGAGCAAAGCATCGACGGCCCGTCGTGTTTTCTCATAGGTGCGCTGAGATTTCAGGTTCGCCTTGTTCGCTTCCAGCAGCTCCGAATAAAACTGCGGTTCATTATAGATGCGCTGCAGGATATCAGAATACTGCCTCGTTGGAATATCTCCGTCGCAATACCGTGAGAAGGTCAGTTCTCCCCAGCCGAGAAGCAGGGAAAGCGGTCTTTTCCCAATGTCGTATTTCTCCGGGATGGCACAAATCACGTCAAGCGATACGATGCCGTTCTCCTCTCGAAATACATTGTAAAGGGACCGCAGGTTGTCATCAGAAATCTCTGGAACGAAGACGAGGCTTCCACAATCCGCGCAGCGAGCTTCTGTTCCGGTATAGCGATACTCTTTGCCCTTTATTGTACCCGTCATGGGAACGGATGCAGTGGTATATTCCACATCATTTCTGCATTCCTCGCAGAAGGTTTTTTCCGTCATGATGGCTCCTCCTTTCCTCTGGATAATCAACGGAACAGATAGTCTATTGGCTTGTTCCTTTTGTGGAACGAAATAACTACAGCACGGCTGCCAGACGGAAGGTCAATGATGTTGAATTTCGTATAAACATCCACGGTTTCTTCTTCACCGTCTGAATTAAACAGCTGCACTTGAGGAACAAAAACATAGAGGACCTCGTGTTCAAAGCCGATCTTCGTATTTTGGAGCGAATGGCAAAAATCCTCGGTTTTGATTTGCATGAGGATGGATCGTTGCTTATCGCTTCGAATATTGTACTCATTGATGAAGTCTATGTTTTCCTGCCGATTCTCATTCTGAGAAATTACAAAGCGGCCTTTTTCAACACAGGATTTGATTTTAGCAAGGATAGCGTCAATCTCTTCCCGCGTGTAGTTCTGATTGTAATGTGGATTCAAGTCAGCCTCACCCCCAACACTATAATACACGAAACCCCATCGTTTGTCAAGTGCTATTGTATCAATTGATACGCATATAGACAAGAGATATGGCTTCTGACCGCCATTGGACAACAGCCAGAAGCCATAGTTTAGAATTAATTAGTAACCACGGATCTTCCGTAGCTCAGTTCGATAGCGCTTCATCTGATCTGCGAAGGTCCGCTGGGGACGGCCCAGCGCCTTTGCAATCGCCCGGTCGGAGATCTTGTTGTCCTCCTGCCACAGGGCAAGGATGGCGTCGGCATCAGGGTCGAGTTCCCGGAGACGTGCGATCAGGCGGGCCAGCAGGTCGCGGTCGACAGCATCCTCTTCCAAAAGGGTGTGCCCGTCCGGGATGGCGTCCATGAGGGTGGTATCTTCATTGTCACTCTGCGGGGCATCCAAGGAAATGGCGTCGGTCTTGCGGAACTCGCAGTCCATGCAGACCATGTCGCACAACCACCATTTATTCCGGGGACAGCTGCAGAGACAATGATCCTGCTTCTTTTTCCTGTAGGTGTTACATTCCCGGACGTAGGATTCGTAAACGTCAGCAGGAACTTCAAACCACATGCGCGTCGGCTTGTCGTAAAGGGTGTAGGGTTTACTCTGGTTGTCGTTCTTTTTCATAATATGGGCCCTCCTCTGGCCCCACGACCGCTGAAGGCGTGGAGAAGCGGAGAGCCCGTATGGGTGCCAGCGGCAAAATGGACGCAGAAATCCCACCCGATGCGAGAGAACAATGTCTCCGCTTCAAGTTGCGTCCAGCTGTTCGCAAGCTAGCACTCTATATTAACTTTCTCCCGTCCGCCGACTGCGAACGCACCTCGTGGCCACGAAGAAGGTGAGTCGGTTTTCGGGAAAGTAGTTTTTTGCCTTGCTTAGGGCGGTTGTTTAGCTTTAGTCGTTGGCGATTTGTTCCAGGTCGCTGAATACCTCACCGTAGTAACAAGGAGACAAATCCTCCAGGCCGTGAGCATCGTGGCGGCGGAACACAGAAGCCACCACTGCTTGGCCATACTCGGCTGCCACTCTTGACGCGGCATTCTCGATGTTGATGTACCAGTCTTGGTTTGAGAACATCTCATTTCACCTGCCTTTCCAAAAAGAAAGCTGTACTCTGTTTGCTTAAGCACCAACAGAATACAGCATTACAAACTTGGAATACATGATTGTGACTTGGACGAACTTGGAATATAAAAACCTCTCGACTTGAGTCAACGGAGCGGCATTTCATCTTCGCAAACTCAAATTTAATATTGTCAAAAGCAAAGGCTTGTGATATACTAAAAAGTATCATTGGCAAGGCATTAGGTACCCAAGGAGGGCGGCAAAAATGTTCAGCTATAATAAACTATGGAAAGTCTTGATTGACAGGAACATGATGAAGAAAGACCTTATGGAGAAAACGAATATTAACTCTTCGACAATGGCAAAAATGGGTAAGGGCTTACCTGTGAGTATGGAAATTCTTGGGCGAATATGTGATGCGCTGGAATGTAATATTGGCGACATCGTGGATTATGTGAAAGAATAGTTTTTTGTTGGGATGAAAGGAGGAATTTGAGATGGCAGGGCATCTTTGTTTTGGAGGATTCCTTAAAATACTGTCTTTGTGCTCTCCAAGAAGCACAACAAACAAATTCCTCTGTGGAACTATGTTTCTTGCAGTCAATCCTCTGTACGATATCCGGGAGGATGACGGCACTGTAGGCCATTTGATTAATTGCTCCAATAATATTTCACCAGAAGTCACTGACTTCATTAGCACAGCTGACCCTGCATCGGTTCATGCATGCTTTGAAACGCAGATAATCCCAAAGCTCTATCCGGAAAAACGGCAACATATTATTCATGCTCTTTTAGGGCTGCTTTTCAAGGATGATGATATCGACGACGCTGTGAGAATTGGCACGATAACATCAAATACCAAGGGGGATTATCGGCTTGAGGTTCGATATAACCTTGCAGAGGTATTAACCGACTTTTTCTTTTTTACCGTCCAATGTGTTGCTAATAAGAGTGGGCAAGCACACATACGGGAAATCACGCGGGACTATATCCTGTCTTTTGATCCTGTGCGCGATAATATCATTCTATACGAACGCGGAGTCTCAACCGGACTTACTATGTCTGTTCGCGGGAAAGGCTTCAATGATGCTTTTGTTCCTGTATGTCAAGCCCCACTTGGACTCAGGAATCCGGAGGATTGTCAAATTTTCCGTCTCAAAATTGAAGACAATGAATTTACGTATGCAGGTCTGAAAAAGTACCTGAACACCAACATAGGCCGTTATGTTTATTCCAGAGCTGAGATGGAGCGGTATAAAGCGGAGGGTGATTTGGAAAGCGTCGGAATGGAAGCGGCACAATATATTCGTGAACACAGCACTGGGAACGAACTTGCGGATATGCTCTTGTATGCGTTTTTGGAAGAGGTGCTCGGAGCGCCCAAGCTGCTGAGTTCCATCGAACTCGGTGCCAGTACAAATTGTGCCGGTATCCATTTACATTCCATCGGGCAGGATGCTTCCACATACCAAATGGTGTATGGGTCTTCCAAGATAGAGGGGGACCTGAAATCTGCCATTGACGCCGCTTTTGATGCAGTGGTTCAAATTAAGGCCAAGCGGATTACAGGTGTGGAACTGGTCAACAGCGCTGCCTTCGGAAAAAGCGTGGATGTCCAGACAGCGCTCGCAATCAAGGATATTCTGATTCCTACGAAGCAGGGTCAGGAACCGCCCGGAACTGCATTTGGCCTGTTCCTTGGGTATTCCCTTGGGTTGAATCCAGAGGACTATTCCGCGACAGAGTTCATCGACGAAGCTGTTTCCAGAATGGAAAGCGATATCCGCGAGAATGCAGAATACATTTCAAACAAGATTACTACATTCCATCTTGGGATGCATTCGTTTTATATCTACGTACTTCCGTTCAATAATGCCCCTGAAGATAAGACCAGCATTATCAATATGCTGATTGGAGGTGGCATTAATGGCTGAAACGACCATCGGTGCCGTTCTTTTCGATGGCATTGAGGATAATCCTTATCTTAATGAGCTGTATGACGCCATTTTATACAACTATGGGCGGCATCTGTTTAAACTGACAAATCTTCCGGAAAAAGAAATCAATGTTCCAGCAGCCTTACGTTTTGCAGATATTCTCTCGAAATCAGTACACGAGCAGAATGCGGAAACACATAAACTGTGGGCTCAGGAAATTGTCGCACTGCTGAATGCCCTTTATCCGGATGATGAAACGATACAGTATTACCTTGGCTCTGTCCTCACCAGCGTAAGCAATTTTAGAGGAGTGAGCCTCAAGGCAGCCGATTATGTGAGTGCAGATCTCCTTGACCGGATTTTCACTCAGGTCAGCAAGGAGTACCTGCGAATTCCGGAAGCAGAGGATGAGTATTTCTTCCGCGCTCAAAAGGAAATATACGAGAAGTTTAACGAGCCATACTTCAGTTATTCAGCGCCCACCTCATTGGGAAAATCATATATCATGAGGACATTTATCCGAGAGCAGATAGCAAAAGGCAGACAGTGCAATTTTGCTATCGTAGTCCCCACCAAAGCCCTCATAAACGAAGCGACGGAAAAACTGACGGAGGTTCTTGGGCCAGAGCTAAAGGACAAGAATTATAGAATCGTAACTTCAGCAGGTGCGATGGCACTGGAAGAGGAACACAACTTTATTTTTGCTATGACGCCGGAGCGCTTGCTTTACTTGCTGATTCTGATGAAGGATATTCCTATAGAATACCTCTTCATAGACGAGGCACATAAGATTTCTAAGAAAGATGGACGGAGCGCGTTCTATTACAAAGTGGTGGATATGCTTTCTCAAAGGAGCGCAACACCGCATATCATTTTTGCATCTCCGAACATTCCAAATCCGGAAGTTTATCTTCAGTTAATTCCGGATATTGCGAATAGGGAAAACTATAAAATTGCAACGAAGTTTGCGCCTGTTAATCAGGAAAAATTCCTAATTGATTTCAAACGCCACGAGCTGCACTACTACAATGAGGTGACTCAGAAGCTCATAAAGTACTGTAGCTTCCCAGAGGATAAAAGCCTGCTGGATTTCGTTCATGATTTTGATGAGGGTTCCAGAAGCATCGTTTACTCAAACAGCAAGGATAGTGTTGTTGAATATGCTCTTGCGTATGCTGCTCAGCTTCAACCACTGAATGATTCCGACCTGGATATCTTGGCGCAAGATATTCGCCAGGACGTTCATGGCGATTATTATCTGGCGGATATTGTGGAGAAAGGCGTAGCCTATCACATGGGGTATTTGCCTTCGACCATTCGGGTTCGTATTGAATCACTCTATAAGGACGGGAAAATCCATACCCTGTTCTGCACTAGTACGCTACTGGAAGGCGTTAACTTACCGGCAGATAATCTCTTTATCACCAGTCATAAAAACGGTGGAGATATGTCACCCGTCGATTTTAGAAACTTGATGGGAAGAGTGGGACGCATAGAGTTTAACCTGTATGGCAATGTATTTCTTGTTTGCCTGAAACGGAAAACAAAAAAAGAAAGATTCCTTCACCTGTTACAGGAGAACATAGCGCCGCAGCAGTTGTCGCTGGCAACGGCGCTGACCCCAGAGCAAAAAGCAAACATTGTTTCTGTGCTAAAGAGCGGTCAGGCCGAAATTCCGAAGGATGATTCGTTGCCGCCAGCAGAGTACTCTTTGATTCGCAAAGTTGCCAACATTCTGCTGAAAGATATTGTTTCCGGACGGGCAAGCCGGGTAAAAAAAGAATTTGCCCAGGTGCTAAGCCCAGAGGATGAAGCAGTTATAGCGTCAGCTTTTGCCGGACGAGAGCATTCCCTTGATGATGATATCAACCTCTCCCTCGACCAGGCCGAGCGTCTTGCAAGAGAAATCCGAAGTGGAAGATTGCATTATCCGACAATCCGTATTGGTGGCAGGGCTGATTACAACGAACTCAGAGGGTTCCTTGAGAAACTTTGCGATATTTTTAAGTGGGAAACCTACGAATATGATACGCTTGGTTTTCGGAATAAATCGACCGGTGCACATACAAAGTTGTCGCACTATGCCTTCGTCCTGAATCAATGGGTCTCTGGCATGAGCTTAAACCTCATGGTGACGGATTCCATTGATTACTATCTCGAAACTGGCAAAGGAAAGGTAAAGATCAAAGGTCAGTATGTTGCGTTCAAGAATGAGCCTGCCCATGTAAATGCGCTCATTAGTGGGATGCTGGAGGACATCGAGGATGTAATCCTTTTTCGGATTGCAAACTACTTCCTCCGGTTTTCGCAAGAATATAGGGCGTGTTTCCCGGACGCTGTTTTTACCGATTGGTACGAGCTCGTAGAGTATGGCACAACAAATCCGGAGGCAGTGTGGCTGCAGCGAAATGGTTTCACTCGCGAAGCAGCAGCCTACATAACAGAAAAACGGAGCCAGTACATTACCTTTGACGATAACGACCAGCTCCGATTGAAGCCTGCGCTTCTGGAATGCGAAAATCTGAGCATTCGGCGAGAAGCAGAACAGGTGCAGTATAACAGCCCGGAAATTTACTTGGTGTCCTGATTTCGGGACGGGGCGGATTGTAAGATATAACGAGCGCATAAGCTTATGGTTGACCATTAGAAAAACTATCACTGAAGGGTAATCTCCAGAGATACAGACATAGGAGGCAAAACGCATGGCTGCTTTAGACGATTTGATTAGCCAGATTCCGGACGAGTCCCTGCGTGAGCGGATTCGCGCAGAGATGAAGCGGGCCAATCGCCAGAAGAAATTCGGTCTGGTATTTGAAGAGCATCTGCCGGAGGCCACACCGCTTTACGATATTCCCGTGAAACGCAGTTCCGTCGTGGCCAAGAAGGACGGGCTGGTCACTGATATTTACTATGTAGAGAAAATCGAGGATGGGCAGGCGACCTGCTTCCACAAGGCGACGAAGGAGCGCGTCGTGCTTCCTTTGGACGCGCTGGTGTGCGTGGCCCAATTTGGTGAGCCTATCTATCCCTATCTGCAGCCACTGGACACTGTCTGCAATGCGCCGGACAGTGACCTGTGGCACACGCTGATTGAGGCGGACAACTACCATGCGCTCCAGCTTTTGGAGTACCTCTATGCCGGAAAGGTGGATTGTATTTACATCGACCCACCCTATAACACAGGGGCGAGAGACTGGAAATACAATAACGACTATGTGGATGGCAACGATACCTATCGGCATAGCAAGTGGCTTTCCATGATGGAGAAGCGACTGAAACTTGCCAAGCGCCTCCTGAATCCTGCCGATTCGGTTATGATAGTCACCATCGACGAGAAAGAGTACCTGCATCTTGGGTGCTTGTTGGAAGAAATGTTTCCTGAAGCAAGTATCCAAATGGTTAGCTCAACAATCAACGGAAAAGGCGTGGCTCGCGGGGGCGAGTTTTTCCGTGTAAATGAGTACATTTTTATTCTACGCTTAGGAAACTGCCAAGTCTCAGAATTGGCTTTGCCTGATGAATGGCTTGGAAATGTTAAAACTTCTACGACAAAGCAGGTTCGGTGGGGCAGCTTAATGAGAAGTGGAACAGGTGCTTTGAGAACTGATTCCCCTGGCTGTTTTTATCCTATTTTTATCAGCAAAGATAAAAAACACTTTTGTGGTGCAGGAGATGTTGTTCCAGTTGGTGTAGATAGAAATACTGTAAAAGTACCTGATGATGTCATTGCTCTTTTTCCGGTGCATGACGATGGAGTGGAAGGACGATGGCAATATTCACGCGATAAATACCTTGAAATTCAGGAAAAAGGATATGTTCGAATAAGTGAACAGACAAAAGGCGGCAAAGAAGCAACGCTACGTTATATTTCTGAGGGTTGGCAAAAGCGTGTTGAAAGCGGTGAAATCAAGGTGCTTGGGAAGGCCGAAGATGGGTCTTTGATTTTTGATGATGGTGAATACCAACAAAAATACATTCCCAGCAACCAATGGTGGATTCCTTCTCATGACGCTACAGAGTTTGGGAGTAAACTTATCCAAAAGATAATCGGAAAGCGTTTTTCATTTCCAAAATCTTTGTACGCAGAACATGATACGATAAGGTTTTTTGTTGCTAATAAGCCAAGTGCCCTTATTGTAGATTTCTTTGCCGGTTCCGGCACCACACTCCATGCTGTCAATCTGCTGAACGCGGAGGACGGTGGACATCGGCGCTGCATCATGGTCACTAATAATGAGGTTTCCGTGGACGAAGCGAAGTCCCTTACTGCAAGAGGATATCAACCGGGAGACGAAGAGTGGAGCAAGCTTGGCATTGCCCGCTATGTGACATGGCCGCGAACTGTCTGTTCCATTGAAGGGCATGATGTGAACGGAAAACCGCTCAAAGGAGATTATATTACCAGCGGCGAGGAACCGATGCATATGGCTGACGGCTTTAAGGCAAATGCAGCTTTCTTCAAGCTGGGCTTCCTTGACAAGAATGCCGTGGCGCTAGGTCGCCAGTTTAAGGAGCTGCTTCCGGTGCTCTGGCTGAAGGCCGGTGCCCATGGGCCTTGTCCCGCTCTTGAAGACGCAGCAGAAGTACCTGCCATGCTGGTACTGCCGGAGAACCACTTTGCTGTACTGACTGATGAGTCGCAGTATGAGGCGTTTGCCGCGCAGGTGAACGGCGAGGATGCCATAACAACGGTTTACATCGTGACCGATTCCGAACCAGGCTACCGGGAGATGATTTCCGGGCTGCATGTTGAGGACACCTATCAGCTTTACAGAGACTATCTGGATAACTTCCGGATTAACCACGCAGGACGCTAAGATGAAAGTAGAATTATTTCCTTTCCAGAAGATGGCGCTATTCCAACTGCGGAGAAAGACCGCTGAGGCTCTCGGTTCCTACCAGCG
>JABLTN010096418.1_pt1 | contig 10795 bp, 9 predicted proteins | sample 7160141 | NCBI WGS metagenome assembly JABLTN01 (sample SAMN14651226, study PRJNA627086) | human gut metagenome | isolation source: feces | host: Homo sapiens | reverse complement strand
TGGTCCGAGTGGCGAGAATCGAACTCACGGCCTCTTGAACCACATTCACGCGCGCTACCAAAACTGCGCTACACCCGGATATCGCATGTGGCTCATCGCTCACAGCTCAATTAGTATACCCGATGCAGGGTGTTTTGTCAAGCGCTTTTTTCAAGTTTTTTCGATTTCTTTTTCGTCTTCCTCCGCCGTTTCCGCAATGGGCTGGCTGCGGGACGGTAGTGCGTCAAATTCCACGGTAGCCAGCGCCACGGCGAACACGCTTTGGGCCCCGGCATCCAGCAAAGCCTGCGCACAGGCGGCTGCCGTGGCTCCGGTGGTGATGACATCATCCACCAGCAGCACCCGCTTCCCGTCCACGTTGTCCGGTTCCAGCACCCGGAACGCGCCTGCCACGTTGACCAGGCGCTCGTCCAGCGAGAGCCCGGCCTGATGGCGGCCAGTGCGGGCACGACCAAGGGCGTTGGCGGCCAGCGGGACACCCACCGCCTTTGCCAGCGGCCGGGCCATCCGCTCCGGCACATTATAGCCGCGTTTTTTGCTGGAGGCCGGCACCGGGACGATGGCGTCATAGCCAAGGCTCAGGCCCTCCACCCGCTGGGGTGTGGGCTCCGCGCCGCGCATGAGGATCTCGCTGCCAAAGAGCAGCCGGGCCATCTCGACGCCCAGCTCCACGGCCGTCCACGGCTCGCCCTGGTACTTGGCCCGCAGCACCGCACTGCGGACACAGCCCGTGTAGCGGTAGGGTGCCGCGGCCCCGCTCAGGGTCCCCAGATAGTGCTCACTTTCCTTGAGCCGCATGGGCATCCGGCGGAGCGGTTCCAGCCGTTCCGCGCATTCCGGGCAGGTTGGCACAAAGCCCAGCACCCGGCGGCAGAAAGGGCAGCGGCGGGGATACAGCAGCTGCCGGGCCTGCCGCAGCAGCCAGCACGGGGCCGCGTAATCCCCCGGCATCAGTCTTTCTTGACCGCGATGATGACGCGGACTTTCTTGCCCGCCGTGCAGCCAAAGTTATCGTACCAGCCGGTCAGGTAGTAATCATCCGAGTTGACGTATGCCAGCTTGGTGGCGTAATACTGGCCCTTGTACCACAGGTAGACCTGCGTGTCGTCGGCCATCTCATAGCGCTTATCGCCCGAGAGGACGGAGGCAGCGCCCACCTGATCGATCTTCATGGGCATGAGCTGCATCATGGATTTGACCGAACCAGACGCCTCCTGGCTGACGGCAATACCGCCCGCCAGCACCGGGTACTTGATGGAGGTGGTCAGGCTGGCCTGCTGGCCATTGATATAGCAGATGTAGTTGGCACCGCCGCCGATGAAGTTGAAGATGTTGCTCAGCGGAGCCCCGGTGATGGCACCGATCTGCCGGAAGCCGATGCCCAGCAGGCCTGCGGTGTTGCCCGTCAGGCGATTCCATGCCGTGCTGAGGATATCACCGCTGATGACGCCCCACAAAATCTCGCTCGTGGTGGGCACCAGCAGATTTTTCACCTCATCCACGGTGGTCTTGGTGGTCGTGTTGCCCGAAGAATCGGTGGTCACCAGCGTTTTGATGCTGCTGTAGTTGGCGGCCAGATTCTTCACATCGTCCAGCACGCCGTAGTTCCACAGATCGCCCGTGACGTCGTTGAGGATGAGGCGGTCGATCTGGCCGTTTTCATTGGTGGTGTAGTAGCGGACGTCAGAGCCCGAGAGCGTTACCCCCGATAGGCGGCTGGGACGAATCGCCCCAGCCGCACCTCCTGACGTTGTATCCATAATTTCCACATCGTCGGCCAGGGCAGCGTCGCCCAGAGCGGTGGCGTCCGCGTTCACGGTGCCGCTGACGGACCGGCTGCTGATTTTTTTCACGTTCTCTCCGTTGGCACCGTCCACGCTGATTTCTACCAGCCAACCGGTGGGAAAATTGAGGCTTTTGTCCACGTTGACGCTCCGGACGATACCGTCCGTGCACATGACAGAGACTTTCTGGAGCACATCGGCCCCGTTGTCCTCTTCAATCAGGTTGCGGGAGGCGGACTGGACAACGCCATAGAAGACGCTGTCGGCCTCTTCACCGGTGACGATGCCGGCCACCTCATTGTTCATGCCCAGCAGCAGGGTGACCACCTGGCCCACACCGCCGCCGTTGAGGGAGGACACCTGCGAGGCCACCGCCGTGCTGCCCAGCGTGTAGGTACTGCCCGCCACGGTGACCGAGGTGGGCGCGCTGGCCGAGGGAGACACTGCCGTGATGCGGCCGGCCGCGCGGCGGGTGTAGACCCAGATTGTGCGCAGGCTCTCGCTGTAATAGTACACGTCGTACTGGTTCAGCTCGCCCGAGGGGGAAACTTTATCGTTGCGGTAGACGGCTACCGGGGTAAAGGGCACCTGTGCCCCCTCGCCGTAGATAAAGGGGCCCTGCAGACTGCTGAGCAGGACAGTGGAGGCATCCACCTGGCCGTTGGAAACGGTAAAGCCCAGAGTGGTGCCGTAAGCGCCGCCCGAAGCCGTGTTGGCCGTGAGGGCGTTGTAGAGCAGGACCGCGGCGTCCTCATAGTTCATGGCCTCGCCCTGCTTGCGGTCCAGTCCGGTGCGCAGGCCGATCTCGCTGGCCTTGTTGAGCTGCGCGTTGGGGAACGCGCCGTTCAGCTCGGTCATCTTATAGCCCATCAGCTTGAGGACCGCCGTGCAGGCCTCCTCCAGCGTGACAGCGTTGTCCGGGCGGTAGCTGCCGTCCGTGTAGCCGTTCAGCCAGCCCTGCTGCACCGCAATGCGGATGTAGGGAGCCCAGGGCGAAGTGCCGGGCACGTCGGTATAGAGGGTGCCCACCGTGCCCTGTGCACCCACGCTCTCCCGGAATGTGGAGAACGAGGTAAGCATCCGGGCAAAGGCACCACGGGTGACCACGGCGTTCAGGGCCCCGGTCTGGTCGGTATCCATGGCCCCCAGGGTAATGGCCATCTGGACCGCGGTGTTGTTGGTGGCAGCCGCCGAAGCCGGGAGCACCAGCATGGAGGCTGCAATGCACACCGCCAGCAGCAATGCAAGGATTCGTTTTTTCATGGCTTATCTTCTCCTTTTAATCATACCGCAGGGCGTCGATGGGGTTGAGCTTGGCGGCACGCTTGGCCGGCAGGTAGCCGAACAGCACGCCGATGCCCGCCGAAATGCCGAACGCCACCACGATGGAGTCGAACGAGGGGCTCACCGTGATATCCATGCCGTCGGTGAACATGGGCAGCACCCGGTTGGCAGCCATGCTGACGATGTACCCCAGCACGATGCCCAGAGCGCCGCCCAGAGCGGAAGTGGTAGCGGCCTCGGTGACGAACTGGGCCAGGATGACCCGCTCCTTGGCGCCCATGGCCTTGCGGATGCCGATCTCTTTCGTCCGCTCCGTGACCGACACCAGCATGATGTTCATGATGCCGATGCCACCCACCAGCAGCGAGATGCTGGCAATGCCCGTGAGGATAACGATGACCATGTTGATCATCTTGTTCATCTCTTCCAGCCACTCACTGGCCGAGTAAACGTAATACGCATTGTCACTTTTGAAGAGATTATACAGTCCGTTTTCCATGGCAGCCTTGGCCTCGTTGGCCTGATTCTCGTCTACCATGATGCAGATGTACGAATCCGCGGTGCTTTTCTGCGACAGACGCATGGCGGTGGTATAGGGCAGGTAGATGCAGTCATCGTCATTGCCCTGCTGCATGGTGGGGTCGCTGATCTTGGCGTTCAGCACACCCACGATGCGGAATTTGTAGGGGCCCAGCTTGATGGTCTTGCCCATACCGTTGCCGCCAAAGGCGGTGCGGTTGATGTAATCGCCGATGACGCAGACCTGCTTGTCGTCTTTCATGTCCATGTACTGCAGGTTGCGGCCCTTGGCCAGGGTGTAGTTTTTCATCTCGGTATAGTCTTCGTCCACGCCGTACAGGTTGGTGTAACGGTAGGTGGTGGTGCCCACCTTGGGCGTGTTGCTGCTGAAATCGATCTGCGGGGAGATGGACTCCAACAGGTCGGGGTTTTTCTGCACGATGTTATACACGTCATCCACCGAGGCGGTGCGGGAGCCGTAGCCCCAGATGCTGACAGACAGGGTGTTGGTGCCCATGGCCGAAAAGCTGTCCCGCATACTCTTGGTCATGCCGTTGCCCAGGCCCACGATGACGATGACCGCCATGACGCCGATGATGATGCCCAGCATGGTCAGGAACGTGCGGAGCTTGTTGCTCCAGACGTTCTGGATGGCCTGCCGGAAAGTTTCAATGATCATGCCTGTGCCTCCTCGGTCTGGGATTCCTGCTCCGGCAGCAGGGTGGGCTGAACGACCGCCTCCGGGGCGTGGGAGTCGCCGTCGTAGACGACACGCCCATCTTCCAGCCGGATGATGCGTTCCGCCTGCACGGCAATGGAATTGTCGTGGGTGATGAGGACCACGGTGTGGCCCTCATTGTGGAGCTCCTGCAGCATTCCCAGCACCTCGCGGCCGGTGTGGCTGTCCAGAGCGCCGGTGGGCTCGTCCGCCAGGATGACGGGCGGGTTGCGCACCAGAGCCCGGGCGATGGACACGCGCTGCTGCTGGCCGCCGGAAAGCTGGTTGGGCTTGTTTTTGAGCTTATCGCCCAGGCCCACCTTTTCCAGCACCTCTTTGGCACGCTTGTGCCGCTCCGCGCGGGAGACGCCCGCGTACACCAACGGCACCTCCACGTTTTCCATCAGGTTGAGCTTGGGCAGCAGGTTGTACTGCTGGAAGATAAAGCCCAGCATCTCGTTGCGGATGGCGGCCAGCTCGTTCCGGTTCATCTTGCCCACGTCCCGGCCATTGAGCAGGTAGGTACCCTGGGTGGGCACATCCAGGCAGCCGATGATATTCATACAGGTGGACTTGCCCGAGCCGGACTGGCCGACAATGGCTACAAACTCCCCTTTTTCGATCTTCATGGAGATATGGTCAGCCGCCTTGACGGTCGTGTCGCCCATCTGGTAGTATTTGCACACTTCATCAAATTCGATCAGAGCGCTCATGTTCAGCCCTCCTCATCAAAAGGAACTGCTTCCGTCATCATAGAAACCGCTTCCGTCATCATAGTAGCTGTCACTCACCGAGTTGGGATCGTAAGCAATCGTGTCTTCCACCGTGATGCCGTCGAGGATCTCGGTGTAATCGTCGTCGCTGACGCCCGTCTTCACGTCCACATAGACATAGCCGTCCGGAGCTTCCATCTCCGGGTCCGCATTGGCCGCGCTGGGCGAATCCTTGGTCACCAGCACATAGCCGCCGCGGACGATGGCCGCGTTGGGCACGCAGAGGGCGCTGGTGGACTCGGCCACCACGATCTCCGCGTTGGCGTTCATGCCCGGGCGGAGGCCGTCGATGGAGTCGATGCGGATGGTCACGGGATAAGTCGTGGTGCCGCCGGAAGAGTTGCCTTTCATCGAGACACGGGTCACGGTGCCCACATAGGTCTTATCGGCCACCGCGTCCGCCGTGATCTGCACTTTCTGGCCCACGGAAAGGGAGCCGATCTCCAGCTCGTCCACATTGATGCTCATTTCCAGGTAGCTCAGGTCATACAGCACACAGAGGCTGGTGCCAGAGGTCAGTGCGTCGCCCTGCTTGACGTCTTTTTCGATCACGGTACCGCTGATGGGGGCCGTGATGGTGTAGTTGGCCATCGTGTCCTGCATATTCTGCATCGAGATCTCGGCACTGCGCAGGGTCTCGGAAGCAGACTGGACGGATTCGGTCAGTTCATCGCCCGCCAGCTCAATGAGGATGGCGTCCTTTTCCACCGCGCTGCCCTCCTGCACATTGATGGCGGAGACGGTGCCGGAAGAGGGAGCCGTCAGGGTACGCTCTGCCTGATAGGCAAAGGTGGCAGAGGCAATGGAGCTGACGCCATTGATGCTGGCCGTGGCTGCCTGGGCCGTGGTCAGGCCGCCCGCGTTCCGCACCGCGATGGTCACCGTACGGGTGAGCAGGTTGCCAGTGCTCAGTTCATCGGTGCCAGTCACAGCGGTAATGGTGCCGTCCAGCGTCTCAAAGGTGCCGTCCAGCACCACCTGCGCACTCTGCCCCACCGAGAAGTTGGCGGCGTCGGCCGCCGGGAAGAGCAGGCTGAGCATCATCTTGGAGTTATCCCGGATGACGGCCACTTCCTGGCCGCTGGTCACTTCATCGCCCTTGGCCACTTTCAGGCTGCTGACAGTACCCGCCACCTCAGCACGGACGTACTGGCGGTCTACCGTCTTATCGTAGCTGCGCTGGGCCTGCTGGAGGGCGATCTCCGCTTTTTCCAGGTTGGTGGAAGCGTCGGAGCTGTCGATGGTGTAGAGAATCGTGCCCTCTTCCACGGTGTCGCCCTCTTCAAAATCAGCGGTGAGCACTTTGCCGTCCACCAGAGATTTCACGGTGTAAGTATTGGCCGGGTTCAGGGTGCCGGTGCCGCTGAGGGAGTTGGAGACATCCCGCTCCTCAGGCGCCGTTTCCACATAGCTGGTGTCCACATTGGCCTGCTTGTCCTTGGCGGGCTTGAGCAGGAACACCCCTCCTGCAAGGACGACCACCGCCGCCGGGACCAGCCATTTCCAGTTCTTCCGGGCAAATGCTTTGGCCCCGGCAAGCTTCCCGGCGGTCTTATCGTTTGCAGCCGCTGCCGAGGGGTCGTTCCCCTGCATGGCCGCGTTCTTCTTTTTCCAGATCATGCTTTTCCTCCTCGCTGTGCGGCGCGGGGGGCAAGATCCCCCTCCCGCAGAAGTGTCTGTTATAAGGTAGTGTATCGCATTTCGGGAAATTAAACAAGCGTCCAAATTTCATTTCACGCATCTTTGACAAATATTCCGGCAGTTTCTCCCGGTTTCCGCCCCCGGAGCACCGCTGCCGCCCGCCCGAAACCCGGCCTGGCAGGTGGATTTTTCCAAATTGTAAACCTGCTGCATATTTCAAAGTTGACGCACCCGGGAATTTCTGGTTTAATACGGGGCAAAGCGCAGTTTTTATGCGATGTTCCCGGCCCGTCCAAAACAGCGGGCCGCAAATAGAGGAGGATTTTTTATGAGTCAGGCAGCTGCCAAAAACACCCAAAGCTCGAAATTTTCGGTCCGCGATATCTGCTACACCGGATTGTTCGCCGCCGTCATCGCCGTGATGGCCCAGATCTCCATCCCGATGCCCCTGGGCGTCCCCATGACCATGCAGACGTTCGCCATCACCCTGGCCGCTGTGGTGCTGGGCTCCAAGCTCTCCGCCATGGCAAGCCTCGTGTACCTAATCCTGGGTGCCGTGGGCGTGCCCGTGCTGGCCAGCTTCTCCGGCGGTATTGACAAATTCGTCGGCCCCACGGGCGGTTTCCTCATCTCGTTCCCCCTCATGGCCTATATCATCGGCCTGGGCGTGGAGCACCGCAATGCCTTTAAGGGTGCGTTCCCTCTGGCCGTTGTCGTGGGCACCGTGGTCAACTACATCGTCGGTGTGATCCTGTTCGTCATCGTGGCCCACAGCACCGTGGCCGTGGCTATTTCCGCCTGCGTGCTGCCGTTTATCCCCACCGCCATCATCAAGGCTGTGCTGGCCTGCGCCATCGGCCTGAACATTCGGAAACGGATTCCGGGGCTCAAGGCATGATCGTACTCCGCCCGCACCATCTACTCTGCACCCAGGGCTACTCCGGCCACGGCTACGACGACGCCTTTGTGGAGCACATGAACGACGTGGTCCACCAACTGCGGGAGGTTCCCGGAACGCAGATCCACCTCACGTTCTCCACCGACACGCTTTGCTCCTGCTGCCCCAACAAGCTGGGCGAAGACCTGTGCGACACCCAGGAAAAGGTAAAGCGGTACGACCGCAAGACCGTGGAATACTTTGGCCTGGAAGAAAAGGATTATGTCTATCAGGACCTCATTCGGGCCATGGATGCCAAGGCTACCCCGGAGATGCTGGCGGATATCTGCCGCGACTGCTGCTGGTTCCCCGTCAGCGCCTGCTGCAAAAACATCTGCAGCGGCAAATATGTAAAATAACCTCTGTTTTTCCCCTGCAAAAGGGCCCGTACCGGCATTGGTACGGGCCCTTTTACCGTTTCAGCACGCAAAAAGAGGCCGCTCCACGGAAAATTCCCAGTGGAACAGCCTCTTTTTCGATTTACTTACCGCGTTTTCTGCTCACTTCACCGCAGCGTCATCCGCCGCATAGAGCTTGACATATACCCCTGCGGGGACGCAGGCGGCCCAGGCGTCTTTCTGGCTCAGCCAGCCGAATTGCTCACAGACATGGTCCGGGCACTGGCTGTCCTGAAAGGCGATGGCACCGTCTTTTACCTGTAAATGCACAACGTAATCGCCCACATCGTACAGATAATCGTAATCTTTGTCCAGCGGGATGGTCTCGGTGATGCCGTCGCCGAAATCGGCTACCGCCACCAGCGCTTCCCCCTGTTTGCGGCCCCGCAGTGCCCAGAAAAGCACCACTGCAGCCAGCAGGAGCACTGCCGCAAAGAGCAGATTTTTCTGCAGCCGGGTCAGGCGTTTCATGCAGCGTAATCGCTGGCAGCCTGGCCTGCAATGCGGCCAAAGACGGTAAAGTCGGCCACAGCGTTGCCGCCCAGACGGTTTGCACCGTGGACGCCGCCGGTGATCTCACCTGCTGCAAACAGGCCGGGGATCACGTTGCCATTGGTATCCAGCACTTCCGTGTTGGTGTTGATGGTCAGGCCGCCCATGGTGTGGTGGACACCGGCAGTGACCTTGATGGCATAGTAGGGAGCGGTATCCAGCGGGTTTGCAAAGCTGGTACGGCCAAACTCGGCGTCGGCCTTATCGGCCACGCACTGGTTCCAGTTGTTCATGGTCTCGGCAAAGGTCGCCTCGTCCACGCCAATGGCCTTGGCCAGTTCCTCGTAGGTAGCGCCCTCCGCGGTATAGCCTTTCTTGATGTAGCCCTGGATGACGCTGGAAGCATCGGCCATGGCCTGATCGACCACCAGCCAGCTGTAGCTGCCCGGCTGTGCGATCTCCGCAGCGGAAACCACGTCACGGGTGCCCACTTCGTCAATGAAGCGCTTGCCGTCAGCGTTGACCAGGATAGCGCCATCGCCGCGCAGGCCCTCGGTGATCAGGGCAGCGGTGTTCGCCTCCACAGTGGGGTGGATCTGGATCTGGTCCATATCCACGGTACCGGCACCGATGGCCGTTGCCATCTCAATGCCCTGGCCCAGGATGCCGGGAGCGTTGGTGGTCATAAAGCCCTTGAGCTCAGGCTTGTACTTCACGACCATGTCCAGGTTGGCACCGAAACCGCCGGAAGTCAGGACCACGGCTTTGGCGTTGACGGTGACGGTCTCACCGGAAGCGCCGGTGGCCTTAACGCCGCAGGCTGCGCCGTTGGCATCGGTCAGGATCTCGTTGGCGGTGGTGTTCAGCAGGATCTGAACACCGGCCTTTTCGCAGTTCTCCTGCAGCAGGGGGATCATGTAAGAGCCCACAGAGAGGGTCTTGCCCTCTGCGTCCACAGGGCGATGGATGCGCTTGACAGAAGCGCCGCCAAAGCTGGAAACGCTGTGCAGGGTGATGCCGTTCTCATCCAGCCAGTCGATGGCATCGGCACTGTTCTCGCAGAGAGTCTCCACCAGAGCGGGATCGTTGATGCCCTTGCCGCCGATCATGGTATCCAGCTCCATCAGCTCCACAGAGTCGAAGTAGCCGGTGGGGTTGGCCTGATAAGCAGCCCACTGCTCGGCCACGGTAGCAGCCAGAGCGGTGATGGTCTCATTGTCAGCATACTTTTCGGCAGCGGTCTTCAGGGTCTTCTCGACACCTGCGGACTCGCCGAACTCGTTCTCGTCCTGATACACGGTCTTGCCGGCGTTCATGCCGCCGGTAGCGCGGACAGAGTTGCCGCCCACCATGGCCTGGCTCTCCAGAATGACAACGCTCTTGCCCTCGTTGGCAGCGGTAATGGCGGCAGTCATGCCGGCGCCGCCCGCGCCCACGATGACCACATCGGCGTCCACCGTGGAGTCCTCAGCGGGCTCGGCGGTGTTGTCCACAGCGGTCTTGTAGTCGTCGGGGTTCAGGCCGGCCGCGGTCAGGGCGGCAGCGGCAGCCTCCTTGATGGCGTTGGAGGTGACGGTTGCGCCTGCAACGCCGTCCACCGCAATGCTGCCGCTCTCGGCGATGGCGCCGGGCAGCTGGTCGATGGCCGTGGAGCCCACGCCCTCGGTCTCGTCCTTGCCCTCGGCGGTGCAGCCGATGATCTTGCCGTCGGCAAGGGTCAGGGTAACGGTCACATCGCCGCCAAAGCCTTTGGCAGTGCCCATGCTGGTGGTTTTGCCGCTGCTATACACCAGCAGACCGGCTGCCACCACCACCACCATCGCCACAGCGAGGAGGATTTTCTTCATCTGATTCTTCATGGTTATTCCAATTCCTCAGCAGATTCGAGGGCCAATGCCCTCGGTTTGTTAATGCGAACATATCAGCAGAAAAAGGGGGCTGCTCATTCGGAAAGCAGCCCCCTTTGCCGAACTAAGAGAAAAAATCAGGCGTTGGCCTGTGCAGCAGCAACTGCGCAGGCAACGGTTGCACCGACCATGGGGTTGTTGCCCATGCCGATCAGGCCCATCATCTCAACGTGCGCAGGCACGGAGGAGGAACCAGCAAACTGAGCATCGCCATGGACGCGGCCCAGAGAGTCGGTCAGGCCGTAGCTGGCGGGGCCAGCTGCGACGTTATCGGGGTGCAGGGTACGGCCCGTGCCGCCGCCGGAAGCGACGGAGAAGTACTTCTTGCCGTTCTCGATGGCC
>JABLTN010107138.1_pt1 | contig 10797 bp, 4 predicted proteins | sample 7160141 | NCBI WGS metagenome assembly JABLTN01 (sample SAMN14651226, study PRJNA627086) | human gut metagenome | isolation source: feces | host: Homo sapiens | reverse complement strand
CGGATCTTTCCAGATTTCACTGTGATATAGGCTGTTCCCTTTTTCTTTCCGGTGATCACACCACGGGAATTTACCGTCACGATCTTCTTATTCGAAGAACTGTAGGTAACTTTCTCCTGGGAAGTGATCGGGCTGATGACCGGTTTCAGCGCAAGTTTTTTATTCCTTGCAACGGTCACTCTTGATTTCAGTCCGGTGATCTTTGTTGTTCTTACTGTTGTTTTTTGCACAGTAATGGAAATGACCTGTTTCTTGCCGCTGGCCAGTGTAATGGTCACTTTGGCTTTTCCGGCTTTCAAGCCTTTCATCGTTCCCTTTCTGTTTACAGAAACGATTTTCTTATTGCTGGAAGTCCAGCTTTTAACGGAATCACCCTTTGCAAGTCTAGAAACCTTTATTTTGGAAGTAGACTGTTTTACTTTCAGCTTAATGCGGGTAGCCGTTACCTTGATCGTAGGTGTCAGTTTTTTGCCGACGGTCCTCTTTTCCTTGCGGCCCTTGTTGCTGGTACGCATCTGTACAGCCGGTGAAAATACCGTGGCTGCAGAGATCGTTTTCCATGGTCCGAACACCTCCGGTACTTCTGTAGGTGTTGGTGTCGGAACGTTTTCTTTCCGCTGTATGGTAAGAAGATAGTCTGTTTTTCCGCTTCCGGCAGCTGTTACCGTGATCTTCACCTGTGCTTCGCTTGCATCTGTTTCCCAGTATACATTTACACGTTTCGTTTTTCCGTTTGCCACAACCGGCATGGATACTTTCTCAACACCTTTTACTTTCTGTACCGTTACCGTGGCATCCCCATCTGAAGGTTCCACATAAAGGCGGAGGAACTTTTCCTTATTTTCCTCTTTGTCTGCAAGATACGAAACGGTATAGCTGGTTTTGGTGCTGTCAAATACCGGTGATAATGTAAGATATTTTGAAGTATCTGTAAAAGTATTGCTGGTACTTACCACCAGGTTTGCCAGGGAGGAATTTCCAAGCCCGCTGGTAAGGTGGAAGATATAATCCCTGCTCTTTCCGTTCAGTGTTGTTTTAACCGTAACATCTGCCTGTCCGGATCTTACATCTGCCACATAAGTTCCATTGGAAGCTTTTCCGTTGACAGTCAGGGTACATCCGGCAGGTGCTTTAAATGTCAGGGTCACTTTTGTAGCATTTTCAGCAACCCTTAAGGTATGCTCTTTTTCCGAACGCTGGAATGCTTTTTCCCAGTTGACCCGGCCAGTATCTGCTTCTGCTGATACACTGTCAAGGTAAGCTCCATTTGTTTCCAGTGCCATCAGATAACAGGAGTCATTCTTATAATAAAGTGTCCCATCCCTGTCTACGCAGATCGGACTGATGCAGTACTCCTGCTGTGCGAGTACCGGACGGAAGAGTTCTTTCGGTTTTCCGGAAGTCTGGCCCGGCTCATCTGTCAGCATATAGATACCGCCAGGTTTTGCATTGTAGGTAAAATACAGATAAACACGTCCATCCGCTTGGCCATCTCCATTAAAGTCCTGGTTTTCATAAGCGGTCGAAAGAAGCGGTGCTGCCTGCGGATATCCCGGGATAGAGACTTTATATGCAAGGGAAAGACCGGAAGCAGATTCTGTCAGGACATCAAAATGGTGTCCCCCATCCGCATTGTACTGTCCGCCGTTTCCGCAGACACCTACATAGATTCTTCCTTTATAGACGACCGGTGTGGATGTTGCCGCACCGCCCAGGTTATAGCTTGCCACTGCACCGAAAGTACCATCTGCATTCATGGCAACCCGGTAGAGATAGCCGCCTTTGGTCGTAAAATAAACATATCCGTTGTTATAAACAATGGTGGATCGGATATCGCCGATCATGTCCGTGCGCTTGTCGATCAGCTGTCCGGTGTGCGTATTAACTGAATACAGGATAGAAGTATAGGCATCACCGGCCCCGTCATCAGAACCAAACACCAGATAATTTTCGGACGCATAAGCACCTGTCCAGTAAAAACCGCCCTTATGGTTATATTTCCAGGTACAGTATTTTATCTCATCACCTTTTGACGGGTCTTCATCTGTAACAGAAAGGCAGAAGTAAGAACCAGGGGTTGTATCCGAAGTCCAGGTTCCGGTATAAATATATCCATCCTTATAGGTGATCGGGGAAAGTGTCTGGCCTCCCAGGCTCTCACTGATCCAGAGGGATTTTAAAGAAGTGGCACTCAGTGCCTGGATCTGTCCGCCGCCGATCTGTGCAAAAAGCATTCCTTCCGCATAAGCAAGCGGGATCATGGCATACTGCATATTTCCGTGCATCTGTTCACTGGTCTGCACGATATCCCCGGTATTTTTATCTATTTTATAGATGAACTGTCCGGATGCCACGTAAAGATAGCCGCCCAGGATCAGTGGAGGGGTAAGTGCTGCATCCCATCCCTTTGCATCCAGATGCAGGGACCATTTCTGCACCGTTGTATCCTTGCTTGCCGGCGTGGAGGTATTGGTGATCCCGTTGTTTGTTTCACTGTTCCGGTAACTGCTCCAGTCATTATCCGTGATCTCTGGCTGCGTTGCCGTCTGCTGTTCCAGTTTTACCTGGATCTCTGTTTCCTCACCTACCGTAAACTTCTCTCTTCTGGAGATATATCCATGTCGTGACACATTCCAGGTATACTCATCCCCGTAATAAAGAGAATCATACACAGAAGCATCTTTGGAAGGTTCCACACGCTCCCCTTTAGAATCATATACACTGACCACTGCATCCGATGGATCTGTTACAAAAGCGATCGAGGACTTTGCTTTTTTATGTACAGTGATCGTATAGGTGCCTGTGGATGTATAAGTGATATCCTGATAAGCCGGATCCTGATAAGTCCCGTCTTCTTTCATCTGGAAAGTGATCTTGGTCTCAGAACCGTCAAGAGGGATCTCAATGGCATTGCTGCCGGATACTGCCTGTCCGTTTACGGTAAGGCCATACCACTTGTCATTAAAGGCTTTTGCAGAAACTTTTACAGATTCTGTATTCTCACCCCCTGTCACATCATAATCCCTGGTGATACCGGCACTGTCAAATTCTGAGATCAGGTTTTTGGCCATGTCCGTGTCCGAGGAAAGGTAACAGCCGATCATGGAAAGATCCAGCCTCCGGAGCACTACGATCTTGTAAGTCTGGCTGTCTGTGGCTGTACCGGCTGTTACTGTGTAAACAGCCCTTTTTCCATTATCTTTTGTAAAAACATTTGAAAAATTATAACGTTTTCCATCGGTATATCCGGTTGCAATGATCTCACTCTCAACCGTCTTTCCATCAAGATCGCAGGCAGATAACCGGATCGTTGATCCCTCCGGCGCATCGGCCCCTAGATCTGCCGTTACATAAAATCCGGTAGAATTATAACTGGATCCGATCTCAACGGTATAGGTTTTCCCGCCATAAGTTTCATCCAAATCTTCCCTGCGGCTGATCTCCAGAGGATCCTTAACGCCATAGCCGGAATACACACTGAGATCCTTGAGATATTCTTTCGTACTGTTCTCCCCGGCAGATGGAGCATCCTCAAAGGTAAGTTCTGCAGAATCTTCATCGTCAGAGCCGTCCATGACCAGTTCCTCCTGATCCTCGCCGTTAAATTCCCCCTCTGAGGATTCCGCATCTTTTGGTTCCTCTGTTTCCGGTTCTTCGGTGATCTCCACGTCACTGTCTCCCGGCTCTTCTGTGATCTCTGTCCCTTCCTGGACATCCGGCTGTGCTTCCGTCTCTGCTGCCCCGGAAGAAAAATCACTTTCCATGGATATGTCGGCTCCATAGACCGGAGCTGTCCCTGCCAGCATGCTCACCGACAGAAGGACTGCCAGCCATTTTCCTAGTCTTCCTTTCATCTGATGTTTACCTCCCTTTTGGATTTTTTACTGCTGAAGCAGTGGATTCCTGCTTTTTATTTTTCTGAAACTGCGTCTCGCTCCTGTCCATAAGAGCAGGTACAAAACTCCTGCCAGTGCAAATAAGGATAGAATCCTGGTAAAGAGTTTCATGTGCGTCCAGGTGTCTGTTACTTTACTTCCTACCAGTTCCGGGATACTTTTTCCTTCGTTTTTGGAGGAAGCGGATGCTGTCCCGGATGTAGTCTCTTTTTCTTTGCTTTCAGTCAGTTCTTCTGTGGATGACGCTTCTGTTTTCTCTTTTGTTTTGTCTTTTACGGCATCCGCTTTTTTGCTGCTTTTCTTTTCACTTGATGTACCGGAACCGGAGCCTTTTTTCTTCGTGCCTGCATAAGCCGTCAGTTTCTTTTCCTTGTTTTCTTCCGTGTTGTCCGATCCGTTTTTTCCATCTGACGTGCCTTTTCCGCCAACCGTTTTCAGATTTGCGAGGGATCCTTCCCCATTATTGCCTTTGCCCGGGACTCCGGCTTCACTTTTATTTCCACCATATCCGGGTCTCTGGGCGATCGAACCGGAATTTCCATTGCCCCCATTTCCCGCTGTCCCGTTATTCTTCTTTCTGACATCAGGGATCCGGATCACCATCGGACTGCTTACATTGCCTGCAAGGTCTTTTACCACGATCACCACATCTTTTTCACCTTCTGACAGGCCTGTAATGGTCAGGGTATCGCTTCCTTTCAGTACTTCTCTTCCCTCTTTTGAGGTATCCGGGGTCTGTACTTTCGCACCGGCCTCTATAACACGGTAATAGCATTGTCCCCTTTCACTGGTCTTATATACTACTGAGGCCTGGTCCACGGATATCCTGCTCGCACTGATCTTTTTCAGTTCCGGCGGGGTCTGGTCCGTAATCCCAAGTGTCAGGTAATAATCCCTCCGGGTGCCGTCCTGTGCGGTTACCTGCACCCGGACCATAGCTTCCTTTTCCTGGTCTCCGAAATGGATCTTCCAGTAAACATGCCCCTTTCCATCGTTGCTTTCTTTGATGGTCTCATCTTTTTCCACGGTAGAATGCTTCACTCCGCTCAGCGCATAGATCTTGACCGTGGCATGTTCCTCTTCCGCTGTCAGCCAGATGTTCAGACTCTGGCGTTCCCCGTCATAAACCGCCTTGTATCTGTCACGGTCCTTGTTTAATGCGGGATCTAGTTTTAAGATCCCTTTTCCCCAGGTATCGGAGCTGGATATATATAATTCTTTCAGATCCGCATTGCTGCTTTTAACTTCCGGAGTGACGGTCGGTTCCGGTGTAACAGAAGGCTCCGGTGTAACGGATGGCTCTGGAGCTGCGGTTGGTTCCGGTGTAGCGGTCGGTTCCGGTGTAACAGAAGGCTCCGGTGTAACGGATGGCTCTGGAGCTGCGGTTGGTTCCGGTGCAGCGGTTGGTTCCGGTGCAGCGGTTGGTTCCGGAGTGGCAGTTGGCTCCGATTCTGCAGTCGGCTCCGGAACGGCGGTAGGTTCTGCGGGTACCGATGGTTCTGCCAGCGTTTCCCCTTCCGAACTCTCTGTGCTGTCTGCTGCATAAACTTCCCTGACAAAGATCGCATCTGTTTCTGGTGCAGCCCCTCCTGCCAGAAGTCCTGCAGAAAGGGTCCCGATAATAAATTTGTTAATGATCGGTCTCTTTAAATTGTTTTTTTTCATTACCAGTCCCCCCATACTTCGCCGTTATCCCCGACACCCAGATCTGCTCCGGAATACAGGGTAAAGCGAAGCCTTACTTCGTCACCGTCTGCCGGGAAATAGCCCGACATTCCAATGTTCATATATTCACCGTTTACAAAATACATCCAGCCGGAATTCATGGTAAAATCAAATTCTCCCAGCCAGTTGGCATCATGCCCGGACAGCTGGCAGTTTACTTCTGTCAGATGCGCCATCAGGTCATCCGGGATCGAAGCTCCGGAAGTGATGCCGCCGCGTCCGATAGCTTTCAGGTAAAAACCTCCTGTTGCACTTCCATCATTCCTCCAGTCAAACCCGCTGTTCTGCAGAAGCCTTAAGACCACGGAGGAAAGCTGTTCGCCCTGATAAAAGTCGATGGATGTCGCCGGCAGGATTGTCCCAAGTCCGACAGTCCCCGCCTCAATGCTGACCGTGATGGAGCCGGCAGGTTCTTCCTGGCTCTCATCCCCTTTATAGATGGTAAACGTTGGAAGCGTGGTACTCCATCCCTCATCATCCGTTGCCTTGATATCCACAGTGTTGCTGCCCTCATTCAGATCCAGACGGTAAGCCAGGATTCCCGGCGAAGGCTCCCCTTTTGAAGAAAGTCTTTCACCGTTTCCATATACTTCCAGTGCCGTAGAGGATAAGCTATTCCCGTACCAGTCTACCGCCTGTACATAAAATGTACGGTACGCGGCATTTACCGTTTCCCCGTCAGTCAGGTCTGTGGCGATCGTTGGATAATGGTCTTCCTCCGGTTCCTGTGTCGGTTCCGGCTCCGGAGATGGCGTCGGCGTTGCACTGGGCGGTACCTGCGCTCCATCCTGGTTCCGGTCATCGTCCTGGTCCGGTGTTTCTTTCCGGCTGTCATCATCCTGGTCACCATTTTTGTCATAATGGATGGTATTGTCTTTGGAGCTGTCATTATCCTCTCCTGTGGAGCCGTCTTTAGGATCGGTATCCCCTTTTTGGGTATCTTCCTTCTGGCTGTCCGGTTCCGGTGTCTGGGAAGCTTCCGGCTCTGATGTCGGCTCCGGGGTGACAGTCGCCTGTGCCTCTTCCTTTTTCTTTTCCGGTTCTTCCTCCGGTTCATCTTCCAGGATCTGTGCCTGTTCTTCAAAGGAAGATTCTTCACCCGTGGAAGCATCTTCCTGGCTTCCGGCATAAGCATATCCCTTTCCAAGATAGCCCTTTAAGGAGCTTTCACTGTTCACCCCCTGTACCGGATTTTCACTTTTCTCCGGTTCATAGTTTTTCATTCCCAGAAATAATACTCCAGCAAAAAGCAGGAGACAGACAATAGCTGTCAGAAAGGAAAGCCGGTTATTCTTTTTTCTCTTTTTCATGGTCATTTCCTCCTTAATACAGCCTTTCTATATATTTCATGATCCAGTTTCCATACCAGCTTCTGGCTTTTTTCAGTTCTTTTTTCATCTTCTGCACGCACAGAGCGGTATCCTTTCGTTCTTCTTTTGATACAGCATGGGGACTGAACGCAGCCTTTTCCCCGATAACGCTTGTTTTTCGGTAACACTTCATGGCATCTTCCGAATAAAGCTCAGGGCCATGATAATAAAGAAGCCGCGCATATCCGGCCATGGCACGTACCGCCTGGCGGTCATCTTCATTTTCAAACAGTTTTCTCCGTCTTCTGTTTGCGTGGATGCGGAGCACACAGACCGTAAAGATAAATATCAGGCAGAAGAGGTCAAATACCGCAAGCAGGAGGATCAGAAGCTTTTCGATTCCGAACAGTGCCAGTTTTAAGCTCCAGTGTGTCTGGATGTTCTCCTGTGCAGGCGGTTCGTCCTGTGCTTCCGGGATGGCAGCTGCTTTGGCTCCTTTTGCCTCCAGGCCTGCCGTGAGGTCTGCTTCCTCCATGACATTATAGTATTCCGGTGTCATTTCTACCGGTACCCATCCAAGGCCGTCCATATAGATCTCGGTCCAGGCATGTCCATTCTTTCCCGGGACTTCTATCGTATCCCCCGGGTTTTTATCTTTGATATCTTCCGGTGTGATCAGATAGCCTTCCACATAACGGGACGGGATCCCGTAATAACGGAACATCAGTGCCGCTGCCGTGGCATAATGGACACTGTGGCCGATCCTGGTGTTTGTCAGGAAGTCCTCTGCAAAATCCCCCTGTCCGGTATACGGATCGGCTGCCGTGCTGTAAGTCAGGTTCTTTTCCAGATAGGAACGGATCCTGCTGATCGCTGTATAGTAATCGGTATGCCCCTGTTCCCGGTTTCCACCGTCCCCCAGTTCTTTGCGGAACAGGGTTTCCAGTGCACCGGACAGCTTCGTATCCTGTCTGTACACAAATGCGTTGTAATAACTCTCATCATCACGGTAGGAATCCCCTTCATCCCTGGCAAGTGCCTGATAGACCCTTGCCCCCAGCACCGTAAAATCTTTTACCAGGTTTCCATTTGCCTGATAGTGATAGTTTCTTGCTCCAAAGAGTCCTTTTGCTTTTAACATACTGTCAGCAAACGGTGTCTCTTTCCTGTATCCGGCAGGCAGTTCTGTAATCTCATAAGGGGTATAGAGATAACGGCTGTCTGCCTTTTCATTTTTTATGTCCACTTCGGATACTTTGTCAGAAAGGGTATCATCATCTGCAAGTGCCCTTGCACGGCTTAGCTGGGTCTCCCCATAAAATCCATCCTGATGGAGCCAGTAAAAGAGCGTCCTCTGTTTATAGGCATCCTCCGTATCCAGGCTTTCCCAGGAAGAACCGTCATACACGCTTCCCACAAATCCTCTCAGGTAGAGAGAATCCGGATTTTCCATGGTAACGGAAAGTGCCGTATCGTCTGAGGCACTCCAGGCACCGCATTCTTTCAGCTTTCCATCCGGAAGGGTATTGATCTTTCCTTTTTTGTACCGCAGGCTGCTGATCCCGTCCAGGGCCTCTTTTTTAGCTTCTGTGACAAGTGTCGAGGAACCATAGTCTTCGGACGGCATAAACTGTTCCAGAAGGATCCCGGCTGCCAGCATTACCGCACATGCCAGGATGCTTCCTGTCAAAAATGCCCGGCTGCTCTCTGCCCGGTGGCGTTTCCTTCCAGAACGGGAAAGGATAAGATTCAGTTCCAAAAGGATCCCCATGTAAAAAATAACTCCTGTGCCTGCATCCGGTTCGATACCAAGGATTCCCGAAAGGACAGGAAGTACCAGAGCCCAGGCAAGCACCAGTAGATAAAACTTCAATTTCAGGATAAGGAATCCGCAGACTGCCGCTGCCATTCCAAGATAAATAAGGAATACCATGCGGGCGGCATCCCCTCCCTGTATCCCGGCAGTCTCAAACCTTTTGAGGTAAATTCCTGCCCGGCTTCCCAGGATGTCTGCCATATCATTCCAGTATAATGCCATGCCGTCTAAGAGCTGTCCATGGAACAGGAAGATCCCTGCAATGGAAACCGCTCCCATTCCCATCCGTCCATAAAGCCCATATCTTCCCATTCTTTCTGTTGCAGTACAGAACACTGCCATAAGAAGCACGCTTCCAAAAATCGGTGCCATGCGTTCCTGCTCAGTAAGGACACTCATAAAAAGCAGGAGCCCTCCGCCTGCACTAAGCCAGATCAGTGCAGTTTCCAGCAGGATACCGGACAGTTGTTTTCCATATGCTGTTTTTGACTGTCTTTTGGATTCTGTGATCCGTATTTCCATAATACCTGTTCTCCTCCACTGTCTCTGCCGCCTGTGCCGCATCCTACGATAGTCACTTCTCCCTTTGCTGCCAGGAGTTCTGCTTCTTTGTCCTGCGGGTCGCCGGTTATATATACATAGTTTGCAAAATTCTGTATTCCCGGGTCTTTCAGATATTCCCGTACTGTGACCGGTGTTTTTGCATCACTTCCATAACGCAGGAAGCGGTACAGGATGTTTTCGCGGTCCTCTTCTGTACGGATCTTCTCCAGCCGGAACTTCCCAGTGCTGTGGTCATAGACTCCGGCCTGGCAGGAGATCTTCTTTTCCATAAAGCTCTGAAGGACTGCTGAAAAGACTTCTGCCACCGTTTCCGCACGCTGCGGATCCCGGTCTGCCTGAAATGCTTCTGCCAGGATCAGTACCGTATCATCCACCGGGAAGCTTTTTTCCCGGATCATGATGTCATCCAGCTTTCCGGACAACTTCCAGTGGATCTGCCGGATACTGTCACCGGAACGATATTCCCGGATGTCATAAGTTTCTCCCGGATCATCCCCCGGGCGGCTTCCGGAATAGCGGAAACTTTCCATGTCGAATCCTTCCCTTGTAAAAAGGGAAAGCTCACCTTTTTGTCTTTCCGGCATTACAACGGTATAAGCGCATGTATCAGCCTTCCTTTTTAAAGAAAAGACACGGAAAAAATCCTGGCATTTCCAGTCAGAAAAACAAAATCTGATACAGCCGCACCAATTGCTTCCAGCCTCAAATTCAATGACCTGCTTTTCCTTTCCTCCCAGGGAAAAGGAAATCGGGATCACCCCTTTTTCCCCGGTAAAAAGATTTTCCCACCGGAGCACTCCTGCTCCGCCAAATACCGGCCATGCAGACTGATTTTCCAAATACATTTTTCCATGGAAACACTCCATTCTCTCTGATGCCTTTGGGAGATGCAGTTTGATAACGGCTTTTTTTCCGGACAAAACCACACTCCCTGCAGAAAAGATCAAAATAAGAACGGTGAGCAAAAGAACCGCTGCAAAAAGCCATGTGCCTGTAATTACTGCTGCTCCTGCCATGCAGACCAGCCACAAGAGCCACAGGATCCTGTCCTTTATCATCCTTCCACCTTCGGTTCCGCCACGTCTGCCAGGATCTCAGAAAGGATCTCACGGGCAGATTTTTCCTGATACCTCGCCTTGGAATCCAGAATCATCCTGTGTGCCGCAACGTCCTTAAAGACATCCTGTACGTCCTTTGGAATAACATAATCCCTTTCTTTCATATAGGCAGCTGCTTTTGCCATCCTTACCAGTGCCAGGGTTCCACGCGGGCTTAATCCCAGTGTGATCAGTTCATGATTTCTCGTAGCCTCTGCAAGATGTGCCACATAGTCGAGCACCTGGTCTGCCACATAGATCTCCTGTACCTGTTTCTGGAGTTCCAGCACCTCCTCCCGGGTGACTACGGTCTTTGCATTTTCCAGGGGATTTTCCCTCTGCCTGTCCCTTAACAGTTCCACCAGGCTCTGGTGATCCGGGTACCCCAT
>JABLTN010051870.1_pt1 | contig 10799 bp, 5 predicted proteins | sample 7160141 | NCBI WGS metagenome assembly JABLTN01 (sample SAMN14651226, study PRJNA627086) | human gut metagenome | isolation source: feces | host: Homo sapiens | reverse complement strand
GTTAGCTACGTAACGTCTTGCTTCCCCCTTCGGGGGAAGTGCCGAAGGCAATAGGGGCATGCTAGCGGTATAGCGTGCTATGTTGAATAGTCCGATACTATCGATATTCCAACACTTTCACGCAATACCGCTACGTAGCCCCCTCACCCCTTCGGGGAGCTCCCCCGATGGGGAGCCAAGAACGTTCTGCCGCTTAACTTAATGGCCTTCCCCTCTAGGGGAAGGGGCCCGAAAGGGGCGGATAGGGTGACTATGGCATGAAAGACAGCTGGGATAAGGTTTCCCGGTCACTCCTATGAGAGCTGCAAGTCCCCCGCGGCAGATTGAACGCGAAAATGAGATGATCGTTATTTCACAACGCCTGAAATTGGAAAGCAGGGATGAGTGGCTAGAGATTAAGGATTAGGGGGTCAAGTGACTAGTGACTTACATGCCACTTTCGGGCATCGCCCCGTTTCGTCATCCTGAGCGGCGAGAAACGTCGTATATGAGATAACGAATGCCAGAACAGCTGCGACCAGAGCCATCGATCGCGGCGAAGCCGCCACCTTCATTCCTCATTCCTAATTCCTCATTTGTTTTCCCCTTCTCCATACGAAATAATACACCGCTCCAGCAAGCGAAGAGACAAAGCAGATCCCGCCGTACATGAAAGAATAGCCGAAAGCCTCTGCAAAAAGCCCGAGGAAGGCCGCCGCAAAGCCCACACTGATATCCAGCGACCAGAAATAGGTCGACGTCGCGACGCCCGCTCGAGAAGAAGGGGCGCTGCTGACCGCGATGGTCTGGAAGGCAGGCGCCAGCGCGCCGAAGCCGATCCCCAGCACCGCCGCGGAGAGGAGCAGGAGGAAAGGCCCCTCGACCTGCGAGAAGAGGAGAAAGCCCGCCGAGAAGAAAAGGAAGCCCGGATACACCGTATAGTCCGAGCCATGGTGATCGAAGAGGTAGCCGACAAACGGACGGGATACGACGATGACGAGCGCAAAGACAAGGAAGAAGAGACTCGTGTAAGAGCCTATACCAAGGCTTCTCGTGTACATAGGAATGAATGTCAGCACACCACCGTAGGCAAAAAAGACAAGCCCGCCCAGGATGACCGCCGGAAGCGCCTTCTTTTCAAAGAAATCCGAAAAATGAAATCCGCGGTGCTTTTCTCCCGAAGGACATACCACGCGCGCGGGCAGCCGTTTCCCATTTCCGGAAACGATCGCACACGCAGCCATCAAAGAAAGGAAGACAAACAGCACCGACGCGCCGAAATGCTCGATGAGGATGAGCCCCACCAGGGGCCCCACGACCATCGCCATATTTCCACAGACCGCAAAGTAGCCGATCCCCTCTCCCTTCCGCCGGCTAGGAAGCACGAGCGCCGCCATCGCTGCCGAAGCCGTCGTCCCCAGCGCGAAGACAATCCCGTGAATGAGTCGCAGCGAAAGCGCGATCTCCAGACGATACGCAAGGAGAAAGCCCGTCATCAGGAAAAAGAGCAGCACGGAAACGATGAGGAGCAGACGCTGCTTATTCACCGCATCGATCACACGCCCTGCGAGCGGGCGGGACACCACCGTGCCGATCTGAAAGCAGGTCATCGCCATCCCTGCCTCCCACTCGCCGAGCCCCAGATCATCCATGATGTAGACCGGCAGCGCCGCGATCATGATGTACTGCGACATGAAATAAAAGAAATTCGTGAGACCCATACCGATGAACTCACGGGTCCATAGTTTTTCCCCCATTCGTTTGTTCTCCTTGTTTTTCTTATAAAATAATCTTAGTATTATAACATATGAAAGGGGATTGGGTTTAAGGGTTTAAGGGTTCAGGGTTCAAGGTTGAGGAAGCGGCTTCGCCGCGAGTATATATGGGCGATGCCCGCTTGAGACGTTAGACGTCAGATGTCAGATGTCTCCTAGTCTCTTAGCCTCCCAGTTACGAGTCACTTGGCGCTTCTAATCCCTAATCCCTAATCCCTAGCCACTAGTCCTTCACATCCAAAGGAGCCTTCTATGAGCCTGCATTTTATTTTCGGCCGCGCCGGCACGGGAAAAACCACCCGCTGCTGCCGCGAGATCCAAGACTATCTGAAAAAAACACCGGGCGGCCGCGCCTACCTTCTTGTCCCCGATCAGGGCACCTACACAGCGGAGTACCTGCTCGCCAAGTCCTTCCCCTGCGCCGGCTTCATCGATGTGACGGTGTGCGGCTTCTCGCGCCTCGCCTACCGCGTTTTTCAAGAGCTGCACTCGCCGGTCGCCGATGCCCTTTCGCCGCTGGGCCAGCAGATCATCCTGCGCCGCCTTCTGGATGCACACAAGGACGAGCTGCAGGTGATCCTCCGCGCCGCATCACAGCCGCATTTCTCAGAGAAGCTGACCGCCTTCTTCCATCAGCTCGACATGTTTCTCGTCACGGAAGACGACCTCCTTGCCGCCTCGAAGCGGGAAGGCGAGACACCGCTTGGGAAAAAGCTCGCTGACCTCTCCCTCTTATATAAAGCGTACCACGACTATCTGCGTATGCATTTTGCTTATGAAGGGAGCCTCTTCGACCTTCTCGCAAGGGAGATCCCCAAGTCAGAGAAGCTCCGCGGCTCCCACATCTGGATCGATGGCTTCAACGGCATGGCGCCGCAGAAGATCCGCATCGTGTCCGCGCTCGTTCACACCGCTGAGGAAGTCACCATGACACTGCAGATGGACAGTCCGGAAGAGGCGGCGGAAAATCCGAACTTCGCCCGGCCGTATCAGCTCTACAGCCAGCTGCAGGGCGCGATCCGCCATTCCTCCTCCATCGTGCTCACGGAAGAAAAACGCTTCCGCGCCAGTGACCTTTCTCTCATGGCGCGCCATTTCTTTGAACGCCACGCGCGCCCCCGCCCGGAGGACGGGCGCGTAAAGGAGGGGCTCCACCTCATCACCGCAGAAAGCCCGAAGGAAGAAGTGGATCTCATTTCACGCACCATCACATCGCTCGTCCGAGACAAGGGCCTTCGCTACCGTGACATCCTCGTCCTCTCGCGTACGCCGGAAAACTACAGCGACCTCTTTACCCGCTCCTTTGCCACTTACGGCATCCCTGGCTTCATTGATGAGAAGCATCCCATGAATAACCACCCGCTCGTGATGCTCACCTCCTTCCTGCTGCAATTTCTCGCAAAGGAAACAGGCAGAAGAAACGCAGGCTGGCAGCGTCTCACCCTCTTTCGTCTTTTGAAGACCTCGCTCCTGCCTGAATTCTCACAGGAAGAGATCGACCGACTGGAAAACTACGTCCTTTCCCGCCGCATCCGGCCTTGGCAATGGCATGACAGCTGGGAGCAGCGCAGCTGCCGCGATCTCGATGAGACGCCCCCGCCGCTGTCCGAGGCCGAGCTCGCCGAGCGCCGCCGCGTGAATGAATGGCGCACGCGCCTCACCTCCCTTCTCGATCCGCTTTCCGAAGCGTGGAGATCCGCTGTCTCCGCCAAAGACCGCGCGGCCATACTCTACCGCTTTCTCCTCAGCGAGAAGGTGCCTCACACCCTGTCGGCATTGGATGAAGCCGCCTTTGAAAAGACAGGCCTTCGCCCCCACCTGCAGGTCTGGAAGAAGGTACTGGGCCTTCTGGATGAGATCGTCCACGTCGCAGGGGATGAGGCGATGACAGCGGAAGATTTCCGCGCCCTCTTCGAAGACGGTCTCTCTGCCCTCACCTATTCCACCATCCCTCCGACACTCGACCATGTGACCGTGACAGGCATGGACCGCGGCTATGCGATGGAAGCGAAGGTCGTCTTCATTCCCGGCGTGATCGAAGGCGAATTCCCCAAGCGCGTCGAAGAGAGCGGCTTCTTCTCCGCATGGGAAAAGCAGGCTCTCTCTGAAAACAGTCAGCTCACCTTCGGGAATGATCTCATGCAGATGATCCATCAGGAGCAGTTCTTCGTCTATCTCGCCCTCACCCGCGCCTCCGATGCGCTCTACCTCACCTCCCCATCGCTCGGAAGTGACGGAAAAGAATGCGAGCCCTCCTTCCTCGTCCTCCAGCTTTCCAAGCTCGGCTACAGCTCAGAATGCGCCACCGCTCACGCTCCCACGCCGGAGGATCCCGACCACAGCTTCTTTGCCAACCCAGAGGAAGCCCTCTCGCTCCTTCCCCGCCTTCTCCAGGAAGGCCTGCCTGAAAGCACCTCACCCTGGCTCGCACTCGCCCGCTGGGCGATGGCTAGTCCCCACTGGCAGCGCATCCTTTCTGAAAAGCTTCGCGCCCTCTCCTACAGCAATGCCCCCGACGCCCTGCCGCAAGAGCTCGCCCGCGCCCTCTTCCAGCCCGGTGGGCGCTACGTAAGCTCCATGACACGTCTGGAGACCTATCGCAGCTGCCCCTACAAGTATTTCCTCCAGTACGGCCTGGCGCTGGAAGCCCGTGATGAAGGAGAGCTCCAAAGCCTGGACCTTGGCAACTACCTTCACGCAGGTCTTCACCAGTTCGGCAGCACACTCACCCGGCAAAAAAAGCAGTGGCGCGACGCCAGTGATGAAGACATCCGCGAGATCTCCTCCACCATCGCAGGCGCCCTCTCCGAAAAGATGAAGTACGGCATCCTCTCCTCCGATGCCACCTCCCGCTACACGAAAAGAAGCCTCGACCGTACCTTCCGGGAAACACTCACCTTCCTTCGCTCGTGGAGCCAGCGAAGCGAATTCGATACCAAAGACCTTGAGAAAGCCTTCTTCTTCCACCTTGCCAAGGAAGATGGCGAAACACTCACCATTTCAGGAAAGATCGACCGCTTCGATGTGAAGGACGATGCCGTCGCCATCTTTGACTACAAGACCGGCCATACCGAAGCCACGCTCGCAGAAATCGTCGCCGGACTGAAACTCCAGCTCCTCACCTATCTTCTCGCCGTCGAGCAGGAACATCCCGAAGAGCAGCTTCTCCCCGCCGCGCTCATGTATATCTACCTGTCGGGCAATGTCACCAAGGTCGAGCAGGTCCCGCCGAATGGAAACGTCAACCTTTCTGAAAAGGATCACGCCTCCGGCTACGTCCTCGCAGATCCATCCCTCCTAAAGTCCCTCGACAAGGACGCCGGCGAAAGCGACTCCTGCCTGCCCGTGAGATTCACCAACGACGGCAGCCTCCACAAGGGATCTGCTTCTGCCCTGACGCAGGAGCAATTCTCCGCCCTCCTTACCATCGTCAGAAAAAACATCCTCTCCCTCCACAGCCGCATGATCGCAGGCGACATCTCCATCTGCCCTGCCAGCTATAAGGGCATCACTCCCTGCAGCTACTGCCCCTACCACACCATCTGCCGCTTCGATCCTGGCCGAGAGGAAGAGAGCTATGACTACGTGCGCCTCCCCAACGACAGCACGCTGAAAAAAGAGCTGGAAGAACGCGCGAAAGAGTGACTGGTAACTAGGGACTAGGGACTAGGGACTGGTAGCTAGGGATTAGGGAAACACTGATTAAATCGTTGTCAGATTTTACTCTTGGATTTTTATGCATAGCGAGGAATAACCTGACGCGAATAGCGAGCTATTTAAGGAGGGCTATGACGAAGCTATGTATAAAAATTCTTGTAGAAGCTGACTCTGCGATTTAATCAGCGTTTCCTTAAGTTTGCGATACGAGAAAACCGTTAGCGCGGCGCTTCATGATTTTTATGCGCCGCACCAGCATTCCTCATTCCTCATTAAAAAAAGGAGTCATCATGAGTTGGACACCCCAGCAGGAAGAGGCCCTGCGCATCCGAAATAAAAACCTCCTCTTATCCGCCGCCGCAGGCAGCGGAAAGACCGCCGTCCTGACGGAACGCATCACCCGCCTCGCGGCAGACCCCGAAAGTCACACAGGCATCCATGAGCTCCTGGTGCTGACCTTCACAAAAGCCGCAGCCAGCGAGATGAAGTCCCGCATTTCCGCCTCTCTCACCCGTGAGCTCGAGGCCGCAGATGCCGCCAAGGACCTCCCGCTCGTCCGCCACCTGGAGCGACAGATCTCGCTCCTTTCGAGCGCGCAGATCTCCACACTGGACGCCTTCTTCCAGTCCCTCGTGCGTCAATATTTCTACCTGCTCGATCTTGACCCGAAGACACGCATCATGGCCGATGAAAATGATGCGCGTATTCTCGCCGATGATGTACTGACAGAAGTCCTCGAGCGCTGGTATGAGAAGGGAGATCCTGATTTCCTCACCACCTGCGACCTCTTTGCAAGCGGCCATCAGGACCAGGCCCTGCGCCAGATGATCCTGCGCATGCACAGCTACGCCTCCTCCATGCCCTTCCCGGACGTCTGGCTCACGCGCCTCCCTTCCGCCTATGAGATCCCCGAGGATGCCACACTCGATACCCTCCCATGGACGCAGCCCATCCTATCCGAGCTCATCGACACCGCCGGAAAGATCTGCGACCTCTACCGGCAGAGCTTCTCCCTGCTGGATCTGCATCCCATCGCGCGCGATGTCTACGGCGAGACGCTCAGCCAAGAGTACGCCTTCTTCTCCTCCCTCGCCCAAGTCACCACCTGGCAGGCACTCTACGCCATGCCCTCCTTTACCCCGAAAAAAATGCCGGGCCTCTCCGCTGCCAAAGCCAAAGCCTACGGCATCAAGTCCACGGATTTTAACAGATCTCCGGAAGCGGAAGCGATCAAAACTCTTCGCGACACGGCCAAAGACATCTATAAGAAAAAGCTCCTCCCCTTTCTCTCCATTACGCCCTCGCAATGGATCAAAGAGACCCGCGCCATGGCCCCGGAAGTCAAAGTCCTCTCCGCGCTTGCGCTCGACTTCGGACGCAGCTACCTTGCAAGGAAGAAACAAGAGGGCGTGATGGAATTCAATGACCTCGAGCATTATACGCTCTCCCTTCTGCTCGACACAAAAGATCCTGACTTCACCCCCGAGCACGCCGAAGACTTCCCCTCCGAAGCCGCACTCTCCATCCGAAGAAACTACAAGGAAGTCATGATCGACGAGTATCAGGATACGAATGGCATTCAAGAGCTCATCACCACCCTCCTCTCGAACGGGCATAACCGTTTCCTTGTCGGCGACATCAAGCAGAGCATCTACCGCTTCAGGCAGGCAGACCCCACGATCTTCCTTTCCAAGTACCACCGCTTCCATCAAGAAGTCGAGAGCGACCAGCGCATCGACCTGAACCGCAACTTCCGAAGCGATGCCGCCGTCCTCTCCTCCATCAACTATCTTTTCCGGCAGCTCATGACAGAGAAAAATCTGGAGCTCACCTACGGCGACGCCGAAGCCCTCTACCCGGGACGCTACGAAGAAACACGCCCGGAAAACTACGTCGGCGGCCGCGTCACGATCGAACTCATCGATGGCAGCGAACTTGCCGAGACGGACCGGCCCGAGCTCAAGGAGATCTCCACGATCGACGCCGAAGGTCGCCTCATCGCCAGCCACATCGAGAGCCTCATCCAAGAAGGACGGCAGGTGATGAATAAGGACGGCACCTTCCGTCCCATCCGGTATGGAGACATCGTGATCCTCCTCCGCTCCATCGCCTCGAAAGGCCCCGCCCTGCTCAAGATCCTGAAGGAGCATCACATCCCTGCCGTCTCCTCTCGAGACGATGACTATGTGAAGAATCTGGAAGTACAGACACTCATCGCTCTCCTTCAGATCCTGGATAACCCGCTGCAGGACCTGCCACTCACCGCCGTGCTCCGCTCCTTCTTCGTAGGGCTCACAGAGACAGACCTCGCCCGTCTCCGTCTCCTCATGAAAGAAAACGAGGCAGACCATCTCTTCCCGCTCCTCGAAAAAGCCGCGCCCCTGCTCTCCAGAGAAAAGGCCGACGCCCTGTCCGCCTTCCTCACCCACTTTAGCGCATGGCGCGAGCATGCCGTGCAAGGCGGCATCGCACCACTCCTTCAGGAGATCTGGGAGGACACCGACTACCTCACCTACGTCTCCGGCCTTCCCGGCGGACATGCCCGCCGCGCCCACCTGCTTTCCTTCTATGAGCTCGCCCGCGCGCGCGACACAGGCACGCACAACGGTCTCTACCCCTTCCTCACAGAGCTGTCGAGCCTTCTCAAGGGCGATGGCCGTTTCCAGACAAAGACCGACGCCGTCTCTTGCGATGCCGTCCGTATCATGACCATCCACAGCAGCAAAGGACTGGAATTTCCCGTCGTCTTTCTCGCCGACCTCGCGAAAAACTTCAATGCCTCGGACATGACCGGCATCGCCCTCTGCCACAAAGGGCTCGGCCTCGGTATCCAATACTTCGACATCGAAAGACGCCTGCGCTGGCCCTCCCTCTACTGGTACGCCGTCCGCGCCGCCTCCGAGCGTGAAAGCCGTGCCGAAGAAGCACGCCTCCTCTACGTCGCCATGACCCGCGCCCGCGATACCCTCTACCTCACCGCTTCCGTCAAGGACGCGGAGAAAGTCCTCGCTGCCTGCATGACCCCGCTCGCCGGCAGCGGAAATGATACGCCGCTCCCGCTCCCCTCGCACCTCATCTCCCATGCCCGCTCCTACCTGGACTGGATCCTCCCCGCCGCGCTCCACCACAGAGATCTCTCCCCTGTCTGGAGCCGCCTCGAGAAGATCCCCTCCTTCCAAGGCGATGCTGCGGGCGATCACTCCCACTTTGATTTCCGCATCATCTCCCAGAAAGATCTGCTCACAGAAAGCGAGAAAGCCCTCCTCGAAGAGAGTGAGAAGCCAGAAACGACGAAGGAAGAAAAGGACACATCCCACGCCTTCGATAGAGAGGCCTTCCTCGCCCGTCTTCCGGAAACCGTCCCTGACTGGCTCTCCCGACAGCTCACCTGGCACTACGCCTTCCCCGGTGCGACAGCGACCCCGGCCAAACTCACCGCCACCGCCGCCGTCAAGCTCCGCGAAGAGGCAGAATATGCCGGAGGCGAGGCGCCCTACGCATCCTCTATCCTTGCGGGCGACCTCGATGGCGCAGCAAAGACAGAAGATCTTCCTGCTGACTACAGCACGCCGCCCGCCTTCCTAAGCGAGGACGCCCCCCTGTATAGCGGCACCTCCTTCGGCACCCTCATGCACAAGGCGATGGAAATGATCGACTTCACCGCCCTTTCCCCCACCGAAGACGCTCTCAGAAAACACATCCGCGCCCTTTCTGATAAGCACGTCTTCACCGAAGAGGAGACGAAGGTCCTCCTCTCCCATCGAAAAGATCGCAATCCCGTAGAAGCCCTCCTCACCTTTGCCCAAAGCCCCCTCGCCGCTTTGATGCGAAGAGCCGCTGCCGTAAGGAAGGAAATGCCCTTCTCCATCCTCCTTCCCGCCCGTTCCTTCTACCCGCAGTGCGAAAAGGGCGAGACCCTCTTCCTGCAGGGCATCATGGACTGCCTCGTGGAAGAAGCAGACGGCCTCACCATCATCGACTACAAGACCGACCGCACCATGACCGAAGAAGAGCTGAAAGCCCATTACAAGATCCAGCTCCAGGTCTACGGCGAATCCGCCGAGAAATTGCTGGGAAAACCCGTCAAGCACCTCTACCTCTGGTCCTTCACCTTCGGGAAAGAGATCGAAGTAGCGCGATGGGAGACTAGGGACGAGTGACTCGTGACTGGTGACTGCTAGCTAGGGATTAGGAATCTCAAGTGCAGGGAAGACTAAGAGACTAGAAGACATCAGTCTCTCTCGTATCGTCATTTCGAGCGAAGCGAGAAATCTTTGTCATTCTCGTTCAAACGGCTCCCATCAGACAAACGCAAACGGGAAACCTGCTACCCGCTCACCTTCGAGCATCGCCCGCCTTTATACTGCGGCGCAGTCGCTTCTCCAAGCATATCCTTTTGATTTCTCGTGGACAAATCGCATACCGCTTTATATAATATGTACATCATTTTATGATTATACATTTTAGAAGAGGCGATAAGAATGAAAACTTGGAAAAAGGGATTGGCACTGGCCGCAGCGGCCGTGCTCGCACTCGGACTTGCATCCGGCTGCGGCAGCGAGAAGAAGGCAGACTCGGCATCGGGCAAAGCCCCGCTGAAAGTCGCTACGAATGCGACGTATGTGCCTTTTGAATTTAAATCCAAAGATGGAAAAGACTATACCGGCTATGAGATCGACGTAGTGCGCGCGGTAGCGAAAGAACTAGGCCGCGATGTTGAATTCAAGAACATTGCGTTTGACGGACTCATCCCGTCTCTGCAGTCGCATGAAGTCGACATGACGGCTTCCGGCATGACAGCCACGAAAGAAAGAGCCGGCAAGATCCTCTTCGCCGCCCCCTTCTATGCGACGAAGCTCGCAGTCGTGACCCCGAAGGACAGCCCGATCCACTCTGTCGAAGACATGCAGGACGGCAGCGAAGTCGCCGTACAGATGGGTACGACAGCCGCGTACTATGCCCAGGATAAGGGCATGAAGATCCGCGGCTTCGACCATGCATCGGATATCGTGATGGAACTCAAAGCAGGCGGTGCGAAGTCGGGCATCCTCGACAAACCTGCCGCAGACTACTTCGTCGCGACAGACGGCAAGGACAATTTCCGCGTGGTCGATGTGCCGGACTCAAAAGTCCAGTACTTCGCCTTTGGCTTCAATAAAGACAACAAAGAACTGCAGCAGCAGGTCAATAAAGCCATCGCCGACCTGAAGCAGAAGGGTACCCTGAATGAGCTCCACGAAAAATGGTTCAAGACGCCCGTACCGGAAATGCCAGCCACCTGCGAAGAAGCACTGGGAAACACTGATTAAATCGTTGTCAGATTTCATTCTTGGATTTTTATACAGAGCAAGGAATCATCTGACGCGAATAGCAAGCTATGTAAGGAAG
>JABLTN010033925.1_pt1 | contig 10806 bp, 10 predicted proteins | sample 7160141 | NCBI WGS metagenome assembly JABLTN01 (sample SAMN14651226, study PRJNA627086) | human gut metagenome | isolation source: feces | host: Homo sapiens | reverse complement strand
TCGCAATCCTCAAAAACATTCGTAATCCGCTCATTTTTCTTTGAAAAATGGCTACTTACTCATGTTTTTGGCGGGTCAAGAGGTCAAAAATCCTTTTGCAAGCAAGCTTGCATCTGCCTTCTGACCTTTTGACCCTGGTATCATACTCATATTATTAAGAAACTAAAGAGGCGGCAAAGCAATGGAACAACAATTAGACAATTTTATACATTATCTTGAAGCGGTCAGGAAATCCTCCCGCAATACCATTTTATCCTACAAGCGGGATCTTGAGAAGTTCGCGGCTTTTCTTGACGCTCAGGCTGTTGTCGATCTGACCGATGTGAATGAGACGACCATGAATGCTTATATTCTCATGATGGAACAGAAACAGTTTGCCACATCCACCATTTCAAGAAATATTGCCGCTCTGAAATCTTTTTTTGATTATCTTGAACGATATGAGAACCATCAGGGCAACCCTGCAGCAAGGCTTAAGGCCCCGAAAATCGAGAAAAAGGCCCCGGAGGTATTAACTGTTGCCGAAGTAACAAGGCTTCTGGAACAGCCTGCTGGGCGCAATAACAAGGAGCTTCGTGACAAGGCTATGTTGGAGTTGATGTATGCAACAGGCATCCGGGTCAGTGAGCTCGTTTCCCTGACAATTGATAACATCAATGTACAGGCCGGTTATATTCGCTGTTCCGAGCGTGGAAGAGAGCGCATCATTCCCATTGGCAGTGTTGCTCGCATTTCCCTGCGTCAGTATTTGAAGCAGGCACGTCCCGCCATGATTTCCGATGACAGCAGCGCAATTCTCTTTCCAAACTACAGCGGGCAGCCAATGAGCCGGCAGGGATTTTGGAAGATTTTGAAACAATACGCTGCAAAGGCCGGCATTGAATCAGATATCACACCGCATACGTTGCGTCATTCTTTTGCTGCGCATCTTCTTGAAAATGGTGCTGATCTGCGTTCCGTTCAGGAAATGCTCGGTCATTCCGATATTTCTACGACACAGATTTACCTTAAGATGAACACCGGAAGAATCCGGGATATATACAGCCATACGCACCCAAGAGCCTAGACTCCCGGGTGCGTATTTTTATCTTCCCATAGTATTACCTGTACCATAAATCAAACTATCCATAGTAACCGTTGTCTTGGATGTTCCGGCTTTCAATGTATAACTTTCACCCTGAGCAATTCCAGGACAGCTAATCACAACGGAAGTGTATTTCTTAGAAGTCTGCCAGTTTATCAGCTCTGTTCCTGATGCATCTGTCAGAACGATATCTGTTCCTGCCTCCTGACGATCCATGTTCACCAGAACAGACCCCTGCGTCGAATTATTACCAAAATTCACCGCCATGCCTGAAGAACCTGCTGCAACTAAAATACCGCCTGTAATGACTGCATCGGTTTCATAATCAAGGGCACCGTTGCCATCACCTGTAGGTCCGGAAACATAAGTTTCACCGCCGGAAACCGTCAGGATTCCGTTAGCATCAATACCATCACCTTCTGCATCTATTTCCGTATGGCCGCCGCTGATTTCAATCGTATCACCATTGAAACCGTCATCACTGGATGTAAGTGTAATCTGGCCGCCGACAATCAGAACCTTTTCATTACCTTCAATACCTTCATAACTTTCTGAAATAGCAATCGTGCCGTCATTTACTATCACCTGACCGTCCGCGTGGACACCATCATCTCCGGATGCAATCGCCAATGTACCACCATTGATTGTGATATTGCTGTTTGAATGTATGCCATCATCAGCCGCGTTAATCGTATATGTACCTCCGGAGATAATTAAATTGCCTTTTGCTTTGATACCTTTTGTACTGGTTGTTTCTTCTGTTTCAGTTTCTTCATCTGTTTCAGTTTCTTCATCTGATTTGTCCGGTTGCTCCATCATCTGTCCCGATGGCTGCTGATCGTCTGACGACGATGTCGGCCGGTTATCTACTGATTCTGAATTATCCGATGATGTATCGTCCCGACTGTTATCTGAAGGCGGCATCATCTGGTCGTTGTCCGACATTTCACCACGGCTCCCCTTCGGACGTTCTCCAGAAGTCATCATGTCTTCGCCAGGGTTATCCATGTCGTCTCTCGGCTCTCCCTGACCCCCTGGGCCGCCTTCCTGATGGTCATTGCCATTTTCACTGCCTCCGCCTGTTGTCATAGTATATGTGCCATCCAGCAGCGTCATATTTCCTGATGCACTGATGCCATCCACAGATGCCGTCAAATTAAAATTACCACCTGCAATATAGACAAATCCTTTTTCTGCATTGTCTTCATTCTCCGAATGGAGCGCATCTTTACCTGATGCAATCGTAAACTCGCCATCCAGAATACGAATGCTGTCTTTGCCCGAAAGCCCCTGACTAGCCGCTGTGATAGCATAAGTACCGCCTGTGATTACTAAATCATCTTTTGAAACAATACCATGCCTCGCCTTAGCCGTAACCGTCAGGCTGCCGCTGCCATTTAGTGTTAAATCTGATTTTGAAAATATCACGCTGTCAATATTATTATCATCAACAGCTTCATATGTACCGCCATTACTGAGCATATTCTCACTGTCTGGCGCAAGAGTGATAAAAACCTTATCTGCCGATTGAACATAAATAGCCGCTGAACTGTCATTATTAATGACAACACCGTTGAATATCAGACGAACTTTTACATTTTCATCTGTTGCAACAACCACTGAGCCATTGGACAGAGAGCCAGAGAGAAGATAAGTACCTTCTTCTGTGATGGTTATTGTCTGGCCATCTATGGCAACTGATGTATTGTCACAGCTGCTGCCATCATCTGACAAAGTGATAGCCACACATTTCTCCTCATCATAACCTACCTCTTTATCCCTGTCCGTAAACATACTGTCTATATCTGTATCACTCTGACTAACCGCTGATTCTTCAGAACCCGACTGTTCTGTCACCGCCGAAGAATCAGCTGTATCTGAATTGACGTTTCCTGCTGTTTTCCCACAACCGGAGAGCAGCAGCAATGCAATGCAGCAAGCCGCCGCTGTTTTCCTCATTCCACGTTTCATATATTTCTCCTTGTTTAAATTCTTTCACCATTTCTTATATTTAAAACATTCATCTCTAATACTTCATTCGTTTATCACGCTTTCTATAGTTCGGCAGCAACTGTATCCTGTCTGGATAAATTAATTTCCAGATTGCCGTTACGGCAGCGGATTCTATCTATCATTTCTTTTTCTTTATCTGTATTTTGCATGGTCAGCTGATATGTCAGCTTATATAAACTTCCCATGTTTGTTGTTTTTACATTGACAAGTTCCCATTTTTCAGCATAATCTGCATAAATTTCATCAAATACGCCCGTATAGTCTAAATCCTCTGGTATCGTGACATGAAGGGTTTTATATTTTGCCGCATTTTTTCTTTCACCGAAATCTATTCTATTATAGATCAGGCTCATGCCGCCAAGGAGCACTGCAAATAATACCGCATAAGCCAGATATCCCATACCGGCAATCATGCCGGAACCCATGGCAAGAAAGAGGGCACCGATTTCTCTGGCACTGCCGGGTACGGAACGAAAACGGACCAGGCTGAAAGCACCAGCGACTGCAACCCCTGTTCCTACATTGCCATTCACCATCATAATGACTGCACACACAATAGCAGGCAGCAGTGCAAGGGTTGCCACAAAGCTTTTTGTATATCGATTCTTATACATATACATTCCTGCCAGAATCAACCCTACAACAAGCGCACACATCATACAGAGCATAAAATCCGAAAAGGAGATCACACTCACCAGTTCACTGTCAAAAATTCCACTAAATAATGTTTCCACTTTTTAAATCCTCCTGAAAATGCTATTTTGTTTTTTATTTTTTATGTACTGCTGAAATTATTACAGGCAGAAATTCTTTACACTGCTGCCATCAGCATTTGCTGATAAGCTGTTCCATATTTAGAGTAGGATGTTTTGTAAAGATGCTGCTTTGTCAGACACTGTGTCATCCACAAAGGCATACCGCCCGGTGTTTTAATCTCCATAATCGACATCCCTTTTGCCAGAATCGGCTGACCACCTGGTTCTTCATCCAGGGAAAGCCTATCTGTCCGGCTCAAAATCTGTTCATCAAAAGTGACACGAAAATCACTGCCATTCGTAGCGTAATAGGCTTCACGCTCATAAGAAAGGTAGACCACCGGCCTCAGTGACTGATAATAGTCACAAAAATACATGATTTCCTTTTCAATCTGGGAATCTGTTTGAATGTCGGATGGATTGTTAATCAGACCAAAAGCTTCATTCTGCGGCAGCAGAATTCTTCGTTTATAAACAACAGACTGATACTTTTTCTTCAGTTCCAGAAATACATTGTCATTTTGCCCGGCTTTCCGGTAACTGCGCATTCTGAGTTTTTCTTTATAAACAGGTTTTTCTATGGAGCGACGGACCAATCTGTAGTTATCTGTATCAAAATAGATATTCCTGATCACCGAATGTCCAAAATCATCCAGCTGCATATAAGGTTTCATTGCCTCCTGAATAGACAGTCTTTGTTCTGACGTCAACAGGTATTTGATTTCATATCTTTTAAATATCATCTGATTTTTCAATAATATCAACTCCTCCGTTTTTTAAGATGACATTATTGTACAGTGCGAACCTTAAATGAAACTAAAAAAGAAAATAATTTGACATTCCCGCTCAAATGACCTATCATTGAGAAAAAGAAATGAAGGAGATAAACATCATGCGGTTACTCTTTGCAGAAGATGAAAAATCCCTCTCCAGGGCCATTACCGCCATTTTGAAAAATAATCATTATGAAGTGGATGCTGTCTATGACGGTGAGGAAGCCCTTGCTTACCTTGAATGCGGTACTTATGACGGCGCCATTCTTGACATTATGATGCCCAAAAAAGACGGCCTGACTGTCCTAAAAGAAATACGTCGTCAGGGCATCAACACACCTGTTTTGATGCTGACCGCCAAGGCTGAAATCGATGACCGCGTTCTCGGTCTGGACAGCGGAGCCAATGATTATCTGACAAAGCCTTTCGCTGCACCGGAATTACTGGCGCGCATCAGAGCCATGACCCGTACACAGATGACGCAGAATACATCCTCCCTGTCTTTCGGCAATCTGTCACTTAATCAGACTTCCTTTGAATTATCTTCACCTTCAGGCTCATATCAGCTGACCAATAAGGAATTTCAGCTCCTTGAACTTTTAATGGCCAACCCCGGACAGGTTATTTCATCTGACCGTCTTTTTGAAAAGATATGGGGATACGAGAGTGATGCAGACCCGAGTGTCATATGGGTCTATATTTCTTACCTGCGCAAGAAGCTGACTGCACTGAATGCTTCCGTCCGTATACGTGCCATCCGCAACGCCGGATACAGGTTGGAGGAGATCCAATGATTCGAAAACTGCGTTTTAAACTGATTTCAGCCGCCATGATATCTCTGTTTATCGTCATCACCATAATCATTGGCATCGTAAACATTTTGAATTATCACGGCATTGTACAAGATGCGGACGTGATTCTGACGATTCTTCAGGACAACAACGGCCGGTTTCCTCAACAGAACACACAGACGGATATTACCAAACAATCCCCTGAAGCTACAGCGCCCGTTTTTTCGCCGGATGGCCCTGGCAGTGAATCCGATTCAATAGAGAATGCATCCGGCGTGACACAGGCAGAGCCTCCAAAGGGAAATAACAATCCCCGTCTGCAGTCCCCGGAACTTCCCTATGAATCCCGTTTTTTCTCGGTTCTTCTGGATGAAAACGGAACAGTTCTCTCAACAGACACAGGCAAAATTGCCGCTGTAAACAGTTCAGAAGCAGGAGAGTATGCGAAAGAGATCTTACAGTCCGGCAAGAGAACAGGCTTTTTCAGTGCTTATCGTTATCTTCGGACAGAAACAGACAGTGACAGCCACACCCGCATCATTTTCCTGGATTGCAGCAGAAGCCTTAACAGTTTTCGCAATGTCCTGCTTATCAGCTGCGGCGTATCCGGCCTTGGACTGATGATGGTACTTGGACTGATGATTTTACTGTCCAAGCATATCATCAAGCCTTTTTCCGAAAACTATGAAAAACAAAAACGTTTTATTACGGATGCCGGTCACGAAATCAAAACACCGATTACCATTATCAATGCAGATACGGAAGTCCTGGAAATGGATACAGGTCCCAATGAATGGATTGATGATATTCGTATCCAGACGGAACGTCTCAGCAAATTGACAAAGGATCTCATCTATCTGGCCAGAATGGAAGAGGGAGAGAATCAGACGCAGATGATCGATTTTCCACTGTCAGAAGTGATCAGTGAAACTGCCGCCTCTTTTCAGGCGCTTGCTCGAACAGAATCCAAACAGCTTACACTGAAGATACAACCCATGTTGTCTTTTTACGGGGACGAAGACAATATCCGCAGGCTGACTTCCATTCTCCTTGATAATGCATTGAAATATTCCGATGAAAACGGCTTCATTCAGTTAAATCTCGAAAAAAAAGGCAAATATATCCGTCTGCTTGTCGTGAATACAACCAGAGACGCGCTTAATAGGGAACAACTGACACATCTGTTTGACAGATTTTACCGCATGGATACTTCCAGAAACTCTGAAACCGGCGGTTACGGCATTGGTTTATCCATCGCTCAGGCGGTTGTACAAATGCATAAAGGAAAAATATCCGCCGCCGCAGTGAATGACCACAAGATTCAATTGTCCGTATTGCTGCCGATCCGCTCCGGCAGAACATCCTAATAATGACTATCTGTTTCGATGAAGACTTCTGCTACCAAACGATCGGACATTTTTAATTCTATTAGTTAGTAGATTAGTAAAAAGAAGTGATTATATGTACTGGGACCTTTTAAATGAACTGCTGCATAAAGACTGTCTGCAGCAGCTAAAAAAATTCAAACAACATCGGTTCACAACAACCTATGAGCATTGCAGACATGTCGCTGTTATGAGCTATCAATTAGCAGAGAAATGGCATATCGCAGTCAATGAAAAAGCGCTGGCTGTAGCTTGTATGTTTCATGACTATTATCTGTATGACATAAAGGACGAGCATCTCGGGCCATGGCATCATGGAACACGGCATGCCAGCATTGCCATTAGAAATGCTGAGAAAGTTTATCCTCTGAACAATCTGGAAAAGGAGATTATCAGAAGCCATATGTGGCCTCTGAATATCACCCAAATTCCTGCATCCAGAGAGGCCTGGCTTGTCTGCCTGGCCGATAAAGTCTGCGCAGTGGAAGAGATGTTCCCGTTTCTGGCAACTAAAAAGTCGCATCTGTCAGATAGCGGCAATTCTTAACATCCTGTCTCAAACTCAGCTTTCCCTGAGTTTGACAACATTAGCAGCCATCCGGCGTCTATGTTCATCGATGGCTGCATAATGTTTCTTGGTGGTGTTGACATCCTTATGTCCAAGGGTATCCGCCACAAGATAAATATCCCCCGTTTCCTGATAAAGCGCTGTACCAAAGGTGCTTCGAAGCTTATGAGGGGTTATTTTTTTGACTGTGGTGACAAGTCTTGAATATTTCTTCACCAGCCGCTCAACAGACCGAGTTGTAATACGTGTCTTATTTAAAGAAATAAAGAGCGCTTCTTCGTGTCCGGCAGCAGGCTCGGCTGTCTTTCTCGGTCCGTTCATATAAGCCTCCAGCGCCTGACTGACCTCATCACCGAAGTAAATCAACGCCTCATTACCACCTTTTCGAATGATTCGAATGGCACCATTATTAAAATCCACATCCTCAAGATTCAAACCGACACACTCTGACACACGAATGCCTGTTCCCAAAAGCAATGTCAGAATTGCAACATCTCGAACTTTTGTTTTCTCATGGGACGCCAGCTGGCGTCCGGATAATTTCTCACCGGATTCCGCCTCATCCAGGAGCTGCGCAATTTCATTCGGATCCAGACGGATAATATTCTTATTCTTGATTTTTGGCACATCTACCTGACGAGGCGGATTGGTCCTAATCAGGTTCTTCTTGAAATAATAGTCATAGAAAGACTTCAGTGATGAAAGTTTTCTCGCCTTGCCTTCCTCACGGTTTGTATACAATTTGCCATCCTTTGTATAAGATTCAAGATAAGAAAGATATTCCTCAACATCCATAGCCGTGATCATATCAAGGACCTCAATAGGCAGCGTATGTATGTCTTTATCCTTAAAATAGGGATTATTGGTCTTAAGAAAATAAAAAAATACACCCAGATCATAAGCGTAGTTCTTACGGGTATTTGTGCTTTTACGGATTTCCAGAGATCTGAAGTATTCACCGCAGAATCTTGGCAAAATCTGTAAATGTTCACGAATCTTTTCAATGTTCTTTAAATCCTGTTGATCCTTATATGATAATTCAGCCATCCGTTAAACCTCCAAAAATTTATTCACTATAATTCATTAAAATTATTCTGCCTGCGTTATACAGTCAAAGAAGCAGTACACAAATATGAAACTGTTCAAAACATGCAAATAATTGCAATAGATATAAAACAGTTTACCATAAAAATATTATGTCAATCAAAACGCCTTTTTGGGATTGAATAAAGTCATTATACCTTAAACTCCTTTAAAAGGCAATATCATGTCGTAAAATATTGATTTTGCGACATGATATCTGTCACTTCTATTTGTCTTTGACAAGGTTGTTTTAGCTGTGTATAATCAAAGAATCGGTAAAATGCAATGTACAGAATAATGCTGTCATTATAAATACATTAAATACGAATTGTCACATGCTGCTATGATTCACCATATGGCATCATGTACTCTCAATTGAAAGGAACAATCTAAAACTATGAAACTGCAGCAATTATACAGCTATACACGCCGGGCCATTGATACCTGGAAAATGATCGATGAAGGTGACAAAATCGCCATCGGCGTATCCGGTGGCAAAGACAGTTTAACTATGTTATATGCCTTAAAAGGCCTTCAGCGCTTTTATCCAAAGCATTTTGAACTTGAAGCTATAACTGTTGACCTTGGTCTCGGTAACTTCAATATGGATGCCGTTAAAAGTTTATGTAATGAATTAAATATTCCTTATACCATTGTATCCACAGAAATCGGCCCGATTATCTTCGACCAACGTCACGAAAAGAACCCCTGTTCGCTATGTGCCAAAATGCGCAAGGGTGCGCTGAACAATAAGGCACTGGAACTCGGCTGCAATAAAATCGCCTACGGACATCATCGCGATGACCTGGTAGAAACCATGCTGATGTCTCTCATCTACGAGGGCCACTTCTATGCATTCCCTCCGGTTACAAAACTTGAACGGACCGGTCTGACGGTTATCCGTCCGCTGCTGTACATGACCGAACCGGATATCATCGGCTTTGCCCGAAAACAAAATCTTCCTGTCGCCAAAAGTCCATGTCCCGCCAATGGCCATACCCGCCGCGAATATACCAAAAATCTGATGCATCAGATCAACCGAGAAAATCCGGGAGCGATCGATAAAATGTTCACCGCGATTCTGAACGGCAATATCTCCGACTGGCCGCAGTCAATGCCAAATCCGCGTTATCACAGTCCGGAACATTGATCATTCAATACATAACCTTCCGAATGCATACACAGCCGTCCGGTTTCCTACAGAAAGTATAAAAAGTATAAAAATAAAAAGCGGATAACTGCCTGATTCACCTTCTTCCGGTCGATCACCTGTTTATCCGCTTTCGTAATTATAACTGCTCATTCATCCTATATCTTCATTCGCGATCTGATCTGCTTATATGCTCAATGGCTGCCTGCATCGGCATCTCTAACATCTCTAATCCGGTCAGTTTCTCATATCTTCACCTACTGCCGCCATCTGTGTATTCTCTGTCACATCCCCTTCACATGGAATGATCAACAGCTGTCCTTCATAAATCATCGCCTGATTCATACCATTCGCACGCATCACATCATGGATATAGTCCTGATGATTCTTAAAATTCTTCCCCATATAGCTGTCTGCCAGCCCCCATAATGTATCGCCATACTGAACAACATACGTCTTGTACTCAATCTGACGCATATTCTTCTCACTGGCTGCCACCTTAAAGTGGCTGATAGGAATCACCAGAATACCGATCAGGATCAATATAAACGCAGCGATCACCATACGAATGCGTCTCTTTAAAACCATTTTCCTTCTTCTCATCACTTCATCCCTCCACATTTTATCAAATGCAAACAATCGCTCCGAACACATTTTCCAAACATTCGTTTGTTATGTCTGTATTATACAGAACAATAGTTCGTTTGTCAATAGAATTTCTTTACATTTCTATTAAATTTCAAACATTTGTTTGCAAATATACGTTTGCCGTGTTATGATAGTATCAGTGATAAAATAGTTTGTTATCCATACAGGAGGTATTGAATATGTCAAATGGTAAAATCTCTGCCAAGCAGCAGGAAATTCTTGAATACATAAAATCCCAGTTATTAGCGAAGGGCTATCCGCCTTCAGTCCGCGAGATCTGTGAAGCAGTTCATCTGAAGTCCACATCTTCCGTTCACTCTCATCTCGAGACTCTGGAGAAGAATGGTTATATCCGAAGAGACCCTACCAAGCCAAGAGCCATCGAGATCCTTGACGATGAATTCAATCTTGCCAGACGCGAGATGGTGAACATTCCAATCGTCGGTACTGTTACTGCAGGCGAACCGATTCTCGCTGTTGAGAATATCACAGGTTATTTCCCTGTACCAAGCGAACTGATGCCGAACGCAGAACTGTTTATGCTGGCTGTCAGAGG
>JABLTN010049577.1_pt1 | contig 10808 bp, 8 predicted proteins | sample 7160141 | NCBI WGS metagenome assembly JABLTN01 (sample SAMN14651226, study PRJNA627086) | human gut metagenome | isolation source: feces | host: Homo sapiens | reverse complement strand
GCGCGATGCCCGCCGGGAGCTTCTTGCGCGTGGAGCGCATGACGTTGGCGAAGTTGACGAAGATGCCCTGCGCGGTTTCCGGGCGCAGATAAATCTCGTTCTCCGGCGTTTCCATCACGCCCGCATGGGTCTTGAACATCAGGTTGAACTGGCGGATGCCGGTGAAATCCTTCTTGCCGCACTTCGGGCAGACGATGTCGTGCTCGGCAATGTACTTCTCCAGCTCAGCGTTCGTCCAGCCGTCACCGGTTTCCGCGCCGCCGGTGAAGTCCTCAATCAGTTTATCTGCACGGTAGCGCGCCTTGCACGCCTTGCAGTCCATCAGCGGGTCATTGAAGCCGCCGACGTGGCCCGACGCCACCCACACTTCGCGGTTCATCAGAATAGCGCAGTCAAGCCCCACGTTGTACTTGCTTTCCTGCACAAATTTCTGCCACCACGCCTTTTTCACGTTGTTCTTGAATTCCACACCCAGCGGGCCGTAGTCCCATGTATTTGCCAAACCGCCGTACAGTTCGCTTCCGGCAAAAATCAGACCGCGGTTTTTGCACAGCGCAACCAGTTTGTCCATCGTCAAATCAGCCATCGTGATTTCCTCCTGAAAAAGTGAGAATCTAACAAATGTAATGATAGGCGCAAACGCTCACTTTGTCAAGGCTGGAACGCATTTTTTCCACCGAAAACGCTGATTTTCCGTGCTGAAATCTGCTGATTTTCCCGCAAACGATATTTTTCGCAAATTTCCCGAAAAAAATTTCATTTTCCCTCTTGCATTTTCCGAAGAAGTGTGCTATTATATCAATGTTGTCAGTGCGATTCACTCGCCGGCACACGGATGCTGATATAGCTCAGTTGGTAGAGCGCATCCTTGGTAAGGATGAGGTCACCAGTTCAAATCTGGTTATCAGCTCCATAAGCCTTGCATTTTGCAGGGCTTTTTTCGTGTTTTGGGACAGATTTTGCATTTATAAGCAGAACGCATTGCAGCCTCGACGTTTTTCCTGACCTCATCCCTATTTTTCTGCACCTGCCGCTTCCTTGACGGTGAATTTACCCCCCAAAAAAGCACGGTGCGCAGGTCTGCCAATCGCCTGCGCACCGCGAGGTTCACTTATTTTCCTCCACTTCTACCGTCTGTACCGACTCCTCCTCCCGCCACGTCTCTTCCTTCACCAGCGTCGCGAACCAAATGCAATCCCCAACCATGCGGTTCTTGTGGCTCGATGGCGAGTTAATCTTTTGATTATTCAGCGCAATCGTGCTTGATGAGCCGCCGTCGAGGTTGTAGGCGTTGTTCAGCCCAAACTGCACGCACAGGTTTGCCATCTGCACAAGGTCGAAGCCGACGGATTTCGGGGCGGTGCTTTCCGGCCCCTCGTTCGTCAGTATCAGGTATTCCAGCTTGCCGACCTGCCCGATGACCATCCGCTGGGCTTTCTTGGCTTTGCCGTTGTCGATGGTCACGTCATCAAGGCTCGTGAGCGGAACGCCGTCCACCACCAGCGCGGGGCCGAAGCAGAAGGCGTGCAGGACGGTGCCGCCGCCGGCAATGTACTCATCCCACTTCGCCTGCGTGGTGCAGGTGATGAGGTGGAAGTCGCCATTTTCGTCCACAATCAGCTCGTCGCGGCCCTTGTGCGGGCGCATCCGCAGCGTCTGACCGTTGCGGACGACGATGCCTTGCTCATGGTAGAGGCAGTAGTCGCCGTCGATGCCCATGACGGCGTTGAAGCGCTTCGTCATGTCGTTAACGTGGCGCGCCTGCTTCGACGGGTACTTGTTCGCGAAGCCCGTGCGGAACTGGCTCACGTCGGTCAGCTTCACGCGCGCGGACATGACGGTTGTTGTGCCTTCGCCGGGAGCATCGACCTGCTGCAAATCCTGCGTCCAGTAGGTGACGTTAATCTGGATGTCGATGGAATCATCGTGGTAGCCGCCGTTATTGGGCAGGTAGCAATCCGGGTTCGGCAGGTTGGGGGAAACCTTGATATCCCACGGAATTGGCTCGAAATCAGGCGCGTCCTCCGCCAAAGCGGGAATAATCAGCAGCGCGCAGAGCAAAAGCGAAATCAGGCGTTTCATCGGGAAATGTACCTCCTACGGTGTTCTACTTATCAGACGAATCAAAAGGGGAAAACGTTGTCATGTACGAAAATTTAATTTTTTTGTAACAACTTTGCGGATGCGCGCCATTTCGCCCAAAAGTTGAAATTCCCTCTTGCATCAGCGCGCAAAATGGCGTATAATAAGCCTGTCAAATGACCCCGCTTGACGGGAGAAAAGCAGCTTTTGTCCTTCCAGAGAGTCGCCGGATGGTGCGAGGCGGCAGGGCGCGGGTGCTTCTTCCACTCCTGAATGGGGGCAGACGAGGAGTCTGCCGGGTTCGCCCGATACAGCGAGCATGAGTGGTCTGACGTGCGTCAGGCAAACTGGGTGGCAACGCGAGCTTCTCGTCCCGGAATTTTACGGGATGGGAAGCCTTTTTGGTTTCCGCCAAGCAAAAAAGGAGGATTTTTTCCGATGCTGGACATCAATCTGCTCCGCACCAATCCCGAATTGGTGAAGGAGAACATCCGCAAGAAGTTTCAGGACGAAAAGCTCGTCATGGTCGACGAAGTCGTCGAGATGGACAAGGAGTACCGCGCCGCGATTCAGCAGGCGGACACCCTGCGCAACCAAATTAAGGTTGCGTCCAAGCAGATCGGCATGCTGATGGGCAAGGGTCAGAAGGAAGAGGCCGAAAAGGCGAAGGAACAGGTCGCCGTTTACAAGGCGGATCTGGAGGGCCTTGCGGCGAAGGAAGACGAATTGCAGGCGGAAATCCGCAAGAGGATGCTTGTCATTCCGAACATCATTGACCCGTCTGTGCCGATTGGCAAGGATGACAGCCAGAACGTGGAAATCGAGCGCTTCGGCGAGCCCGTCGTGCCGGATTTCGAGATTCCGTATCATGTGGATATCATGGAGCGCCTGCACGGCATCGACCTTGACAGCGCCCGCAGGACCTCCGGCAACGGCTTCTATTACCTCATGGGCGATATTGCTCGCCTGCACTCCGCGATTCTGTCCTATGGCCGTGATTTCATGATCGACCGCGGCTTCACCTACTGCATTCCGCCGTACATGATCCACGGCGACGTGGTGACGGGCGTGATGAGCTTCGCCGAGATGGAGAACATGATGTACAAGATTGAGGGCGAAGACCTCTATCTGATTGGTACGTCCGAGCACTCGATGATCGGCAAGTTCATTGACACGATTCTGGACGAAAGCCAGCTGCCGCAGACGCTGACCAGCTATTCCCCCTGCTTCCGCAAGGAAGTTGGCGCGCATGGCATTGAGGAGCGCGGCGTGTACCGCATCCACCAGTTCGAGAAGCAGGAGATGATCGTCGTCTGCAAGCCGGAGGACAGCCCGATGTGGTTCAACCGCCTGTGGCAGAACACCGTCGATTTCTTCCGCTCGATGGACATCCCGGTTCGCACGCTGGAATGCTGCTCCGGCGACCTTGCTGACTTGAAGGTGAAGTCGCTGGACGTGGAAGCGTGGTCTCCGCGCCAGAAGAAGTACTTTGAGGTCGGCAGCTGCTCGAATCTGGGCGATGCGCAGGCGCGCCGCTTGAAGATTCGCGTCAAGGGCGACGACGGCCGCAAATACTTCGCGCATACGCTGAACAACACCTGTGTTGCGCCGCCGCGTATGCTGATTGCCTTCCTCGAAAACAACCTGCAGGCCGACGGCCGCGTCCGCATTCCGGAAGCGCTGCGCATGTACATGGGCGGGAAGGAATATATCGGCTGATTGGGCTGAAGGGAAAATTGCAAAGGGACGGGTGCAGGGGGGATGCTCCCTGCACCTGTTTTGTATACACAATTATTCTGCATTGAGCAAAGGCAGTTTCACGAGCGAAGCTACTGCGACAACAATAAATTTGCTGATATTTCCGTTGATATTTCTGCTGATTGATGATATAATATTCGTGTGAGAAAGGAGTTGACCACGATGACCTCTGTTATGAGCGCAATCAAGAACACTGTTCCGATTACCCAGTTCAATCGGGGACTTGCAGGAAAAATCTTTGAGGAAGTTAAGCAAACTGGTGCAAAAGTTGTCATGAAAAATAACACGGCAGAATGCGTTCTGCTTTCGCCGGAGGAATATGTACGGCTGATGGACGAATTGAACGATGCGCGTCTGCTGGCTGTGGCATCGGAGCGCATGGCGCACTACGACCCGTCGAAACTGATTTCCGAAGAAGAAATGAACCGTCGCCTTGGCGTTACTGAGGATGACCTCAAGGATTTTGAAAGCGTGGAAATTGAATGAACTGGAAACTTGAATACCTTCCGGAAGCCGAGGATGACTTCAAGGCGCTTGATGGCAGTCAGAGAAATCTTGTCCTGAAAGCAATTAAGAAGGTACAGCAGAATCCGTTGCCTGCGGACGAAAATGGCTATGGAAAGCTGCTTGGCAATCAAAACGGAAAAAACCTTGCTGGATTGCTGAAAATCAAGCTGCGCGCCGCTGGAATACGCGTCGTTTATCAGCTTCAGCGCACGGAAACGGCTATGCTGGTGATTGTCATCGGCGTGCGTGCGGATGAAGAAGTGTACGAAATTGCACAGAAAAGAGCCGCAAAGCATCATTTACTGGGGTGAACGCACAAGCGGGGTGCATGGAGCGCATTTTGCTCCCTGCCCCCGTTTTTTCTTTTCCCCGCGCCCTTCTTTTCCGCCGCCCGCCCGCATACCATCCATCAGCCGAATCAACGGGCAAGGAGGCGGACAAACATGAAACTTCCCAAACTTCCGAAACTTCCATCCCTCAAATCCCTTCATCTCCCCAGCCGCATCACGATGGAACGGCTGCTCATTGTCTCCGCGGCGGCGCTTGTAGTCGTCCTCGCCGTCCGCGGCGGACAGCAGACCCAAACCGCCATGCAGCAGACTGACTTCACCCCCGATGTCAGCACCCAAACCATCGCGGACGCATCGCCGGATGTCGAAGTGACCTCTACCGTCTGCTGGTATGAGGACGGCGAGGGGTATCTCGTGCCGGTCACGCGCCAGATTCCGCTGCAGGACGGCGTGGCGAAGGCGACGCTGAGCCTGATGGTGAAGTCGTCCGAGAACGACCTCGCGGCGGCGCGCATGGGGCTGCGGAACGTTATTCCAGAGGGCGTGACGTTCGATTTGGACATTTCCGGCGGCAAGGCGCGCGTGGACTTGAGCAAGGAGGCGCTGAGCTGCCAGAACGCGGAAGAAGAGCTGCTGATGGTGCAGGGGACGGCGGCGGCGCTGTGCGGATTTGACACGGTGCAGGAGGTAACGTTCCTCTTTGACGGTCAGAAGCGGTCACAGTTGACGCACGGGACAGACGTATCCGGCGTGTTCAAGGCGGACAGCGTGAATCTGGAAAGTGTGGAAACGACGGCGAACCTGACAAATGCGTCGCGGGTGCAGCTGTATTTCCCGTCGGCGGACGGGCGGCTGATGGTGCCTGTTACGCGGACGGTGTTTTCCCCCGCTGACCTGACCACGGCAATGCTGGAACTGGCGAAAGGCCCGGAGAAGGACAGCGGGCTGGAAATTCCGCTGCCGAAGGACTGTGGTCTGCGGTCGGTGACGCTGAAGAACGGTGTCGCGACAATTGACTTCACAAAAGAATTTGCATCCCTTGCGACGGCGGAGGACGCGAGCGCGGCGACAAGCCAGGCGCTCCGGGCGATTGTGTTCACGGCGAGCCAATTTCCGGGCGTGAAGAAAGTCGAGGTGCTGGTGGAAGGAAAGCCGTTTGAGGCGCAGCCGTCGGCAGTAACGACGTTCGTGAATCAGGCGGACGAAGTGATGGCGCAGTATCCGGGGCTGATTACGGTGGACTGATACTATGATTACGGTGGACTAATACTATTTCCTGCATTCGCCTGCGCCTTCTGCTTGCGCCGCGAATTTGGAAATAGTATAAAAAGGCGGGTGCGCGGAGCTTCAAACTCCATGCACCCGCTTTGCGTATATCAATAATTACTTCTTGTTTCCCCCGAACAGACCCGTGATTCCGCCCAGAATCCCGCGCGTCACCTGCCGCGTCACTTCGCGGGTTGCGGTGCTAATCGCCGTATTCTGCACGCGCCCCAGCAATGAGTCGTTCTTCCGGGCGCGCGCGGCACGTTCTTCGCGCAGTTCATCCGCGTGCTTCCGGCGTTCTTCCGCCTGACGTTCCTTCTCGGCTTTTTCAGCCGCTTTGCGCTGCTTCTCCGCCTCGCGCTCCTGCGCCTTCGTCGTTGTCGGCGCTGCTGCGGGCTGCGCCTGAGCCGGGACGTAATTGCCCGTCGCGGGGTCAAGCTGCATCGGCATCATCTTCTGCACATACTGCCCACTTGCCGGGTCGTAGACCATCACCAGCATGTTTTGCACCTGCGGCTGCTGCACGGTCAGCACCGGGACAGGCTGCGCCTGACCTATCGGCTGCTGCTCCTGCTGATTCTGCCACGCCGGACGTGCGGGTTCGTCCGCCGCCATCCACGCGGGAAGCGGCGTGCTGCTCTGTGCGGCAGGCTGCGCCTGAGCCATCGGCTGCGCCTGAGCCATCGGCTGGGCAGCCTCGCGCTGAACATAATGCCCTGTCTGCGGGTCGAACACGAGGAACGCATCGGGGCGGCTGACCGTCGGCACAGCGGGCGAAATCTGCGGCGCGGCGGCTTCCGGCGCGGGCATCTGCTCCTTCTGGAACGCACTTGCCAGCATTTCGTAGGCGGAAACGCGGTCAACCGGCGTGTCGTAAACGCCGCGGAAGGGGCTGGATTCGATGCACTCCTGCCGCACATCGCCGTCGATGGCGTTCATGGCACTCTGCGGGGGGAGGATGGTCGCGCGCTCGACGATGCTCGGCGCACCGTCCGCATCGAGGAAGGAAACCAGCGCTTCGCCTGTTTTGAGCGTGGTGATGGCTTCTGCCGTATCGAACGCGGGATTCGCGCGGAAGGTCATCGCAGCGGTGCGGACGGCCTTCTGGTCAAGCGGCGTGTAGGCGCGCAGGGCGTGCTGGACGCGGTTGCCGAGCTGCCCCAGAATGCTCATGGGAATGTCGCAGGGGTTCTGGGTGACGAAATACACGCCGACGCCCTTGGAGCGAATCAGCCGGACGACCTGCTCCAGCGTTTCCAGCAGCGCCTTGGGGCAGTCGTCGAAGAGCAGGTGCGCCTCGTCGAAGAAGAACACCATGCGCGGCTTGTCCAAATCGCCGCATTCGGGCAGCAGCTCGTACAGCTCCGAAAGCATCCACAGCAGGAAAGTCGAGTACAGCCGGGGTTTGCGGTAGAGCACGTCCGCCGCGAGGATGTTGATAACGCCGCGCCCGTTTTCATCAAGCTGCATCCAGTCGGCGATGTTCAGCGCGGGTTCGCCGAAGAAGGCATTGCCGCCCTCGTCCTCCAGCATGGCGACGGCGCGCTGAATCGCACCGACAGATGCCATGGACACGTTGCCGTAATCGAGCGTGTACTCCTTGGCGTGTTCCCCGACGTAGGCAAGCATGGCCTTCAAGTCCTTGAGGTCGAGCAGGAGCATGTTCTCGTCATCCGCGACGCGGAAGAGGATGCTCAGCACGCCTGCCTGCGTGTCGTTGAGGTTCATCAGCCGCGCGAGCAGTGTCGGCCCCATTTCGCTCACGGTTGTGCGGACGGGATGCCCCTCTTTGCCGAACACGTCCCAGAACACGGTCGGGAATGCGCGGTACTCGAACGTCGGCACGCCGCACTGCGTCAGGCGATTGGCGATATTGTCGCTGTGTGTGCCGGGCTGCACCATCCCGGCGAGATCGCCCTTGATATCCGCGAGGAACACGGGCACGCCCATGTCCGAAAATCCCTCTGCCAGCACCTTGAGGGAGACGGTTTTGCCCGTGCCGGTCGCCCCGGCAATGAGACCATGGCGGTTTGCCATCTGCGGCAGCAGGCAGACGGGGTGTTCACCCGCTCCAAGCCAGATTTTGCCTTCGTAGAGCATGTGTGTGAATCTCCTTTTACCTTATTATATGGTGATTCTAAAGCAGGGGAGACGTTACTCCCTTTTCTCCATCTCCGCTGTGCGTTCCGAAATAATATACCGCGGACGCTGCTTGACTTCCAAGTAGATTTTGCCGATGTATTCCCCGATGATACCCAGAAACAGGCACTGCATCCCGCCAACGAAGCATACCAGACAAGCCAGCGACGCCCAGCCAGCCACCGAATGCCCGGCAATCGCGGCAATCACTGCCCAGATAATGCCGATGAATGACAGAATCGTGATAAACAGGCCGGCGAAGAACACCATGCGAATCGGTTTGACCGATAGGCTTGTGATGCCGTCGAACGCCAGCCCCAGCATCTTCTTCAGCGGATAGTGGCTTTCGCCCGCAATGCGCTCGTGGCGCTCGTAAGAGACGCTGGTGGACTTGAACCCGACCAGCGGAACCATCCCGCGCAGATACAGGTTTACTTCACGGAATTTCGCCAATTCCTGCAGGGCACGGCTGGAAATCAGGCGGTAATCCGCGTGATTAAACACAACCTCCGCGCCCATTGCGCTGAGCAGCTTGTAGAAGCCTTCCGCCGTGAAGCGCTTGAAGAACGTGTCGGTATCACGCTTGGAGCGCACGCCGTAGACGATTTCGCAGCCGTCAAGGTACGCATCCACCATCGCGTCCATGGCGTTGATATCGTCCTGCCCGTCGCAGTCGATGCTGATGGTGATGTCGCAGCGGTCTTTCGCCTCCATCAGCCCTGCCCAGACCGCCCTTTGGTGCCCGCGGTTGCGGCTCTGCGCAATGCCTTGGAAGCACGGGTCTTTCGCGGACAGCGCCGTGATAATCTCCCACGTCTTGTCCTTGCTGCCGTCGTTGACGAACAGAATGCGGCTCTCGTCGCTGATTTTCCCCGCGTCTGCGAGCTGACGCACCTTGTCGCGGAACATGCCGCTGGTAATCGGCAGTACGCTTTCTTCGTTGTAGCAGGGAATCACAATATACAATACAGGCTTGTGTGCCACGCAGAAACACCTCCAGTATGGTTGATTATGCCTTATTATAGCACATTTTCTCCTGCTTGAACAGGTTCTTTTTGCAACAGCTTCGACGCAATTATTGTTCACAAAATATTTACAAACACTTCCGACATTCGTTACAAAGTCGTGCTATGATACGGAAAGTACTCCAAGAGGGGTGCGGCTATCAAAGGAAGTGTGCTTATGAATCAGGCGGCAATTGGTCAGTATATCGCAGGCAAGCGCACTGCGCAAGGGATGACGCAGGAGCAGCTGGCGCAGAAAATTGGCGTATCGCAGAAATCCTTGATGCGCTGGGAAACGGGCAAACGTCTGCCCGATGCTGATGCGGTGGAAGCGCTCTGCACGGCGCTGGGGATCACCCTGCCGGAACTGCTCAACGGCAAGGATTCGCCGCAGAAGGAAGAAATGCAGCTGACGCACGACGCGCAGATGCTTGACCTGCTGCGCCGGATGCAGCGCACAGTCTATGAGCAGCATATTCTCTACGGCGTTCTGCTGATTCTGCTGGGCATCGCGAGCAACGCATTGTCTGCGCTGGTCGGCGGCAGCCATGTCAAGGAATTCTTTTCGGGTGTGCTGATGGGGATGTCCGTTGCGGAAATGCTGGCGGGGGTCGTCATCGTTGCCATCCATGTGATTCACGGAAAATGCGAGGAGTAATTAGCAATTAGAGAAATCATTGCGCATTGAAAAGCGGTCGCGCGACCGCGTTTTTCGTTTTGGGAAATCGCAGAAACATGCCTTTTTTCCTTGACCCCTTCGGCATTCCGATGTATAATAAACAATGGTGTATTAGCGCATTGAGCAGAAAGGGGTGAGTGTCCTGTACGCACAGGTAATTGTGGACATTGTGCATGAGAATGTTGCGCACACGTTTACCTACCGCATTCCGGACGGCATGACGCTCACCGCCGGACAGCGCGTGGAAGTTCCGTTCGGGCGGATGCGCAAGGAGGGGGTCGTCCTCTCCCTGACGCAGGAGACGGACGTGCCGCCGGAAAAGCTCCGCGACGTCCTCCGTCCGCTGGAGGATTATGCCGCTATCTGCCCCACGCTGCTGACGCTCGCCCAGCAGATGGCGGACGACGTGCATTGCCCACTGGCGGAAACGCTGCGGCTGATGCTGCCCGCCCAAATGCGCGGTGGACGCATTCAGGTGAAAACGCAGACGGTCGCGCAGGCCGCGAAGCCACGCGAAATGCTGGAAGCGGCGGCACTGGCGGAGAAACGCTCGCCGAAACGGCGTCTGCTGCTGACGGTCTTATCCGACGGGCGGACGCACCCGGTGGAGGAATTGAAGCTGCTCGTCCGCGAGCCGCTGCAAGCGCTGCGCCAGATAGAAGCAGCCGGACTAATTGCCCTGCGGGAAGAAGAAGTGCTGCGCCGGCCGGGCGGCAATACGCCGGACACCGCCGTCCCTGACCCGCCCCTCACGCCGGGGCAGGAGGAAGCGCTGTCTGTCATGCTGCCGGATTTGCGCAGTGGACAGGGGAAATACCTGCTCCACGGTGTGACGGGCAGCGGCAAAACCGAGGTGTTCATCCGCCTCGTGCGCCAGACGCTCGTGCAGGGGAAATCCGCCATGATTCTCGTGCCGGAAATCGCTCTCACGCCGCAAATGGTCATGTGGTTTCGGGCGCGGTTCGGGGCGGTTGCGGCGGTGCTGCACTCGCGGCTCAGCGCGGGCGAACGCTTTGATGAGTGGCGGCGCATCCGGCGCGGCGACGCGCGGGTCGTCATCGGCGCACGGTCAGCGGTGTTCGC
>JABLTN010023232.1_pt1 | contig 10811 bp, 10 predicted proteins | sample 7160141 | NCBI WGS metagenome assembly JABLTN01 (sample SAMN14651226, study PRJNA627086) | human gut metagenome | isolation source: feces | host: Homo sapiens | reverse complement strand
GAGGGCGAAGAGGGCAAGCGCGTTTGGGAGCACCATAAGGTTGTTGAAAAGGTCGGTGAGCTCCCAGACGAGGTCGTTGGACATCATCGTTCCGGTGAAAATGAACAGGAGAGCGACGATCGTATAGACTGCCGTGCTCCGCTTTGCGTTCTCACGGCCGAAGAGATAGATCACGTTGATCTTGCCGAAAAGGTTCCAGCTCAGCACCGTAGAGAATGCAAAGAAGAACAGGCACACCGCCACGAAAATCGCGCCGAAGCGGCTGCCGAACACGGTGCCGAACGCGGTCTGCGCAAGATTGCTCTTGCCGAGAATTTCCGTCACGCTGCCGGTGTAGCCGTTCGCGAGCGGGCCGTCGGGCGTGTAGAGCGTGGAGATGATGACGAGCGCGTTGAGCGTGAGCACGACGAACGTATCCATGAATACGCCGATCATCGCCACAACACCCTGCTCGTGCGGGGACTTGACGTGCGCCTGCGCGTGGGCGTGGGGTGTGGAGCCCATGCCGGCTTCGTTGGAGAAGAGACCGCGCTTCGCGCCCTGCGAGAGCGCCGTTTTCAGCGCGTAGCCGAAGCTGCCGCCGATGATGGCCTGCGGCTGGAAGGCATACCGGAAAATCATGCCGAACGTTGCGGGGATATAGCGGATGCGGACAACGAGCACGACGAGCGCGCCCGCGAGGAAGATCGCCGCCATGACCGGCACGATCTTTTCCGCAACGGCGGCAAGACGGCGCACGCCGCCGAGGAAGATGGTGCCGCAGAGAATGACGAGCGCAACGCCGACGCCCCATGCCGGCACGCCGAACGCCGTCTCAAACGTGGAGCCGATGGAGTTGGACTGCACCATGCAGCCCATGAAGCCGAGCGCAAGGATGATGGCGACGGCGAAGAAGCCCGCGAGGAACTTTCCGAAGCCGCCCTTAAAGGCCGTCGTGATGTAATAGACCGGGCCGCCGTGGATCGTGCCGTCCTTGTCGATCTGCCGGGTGGTCAGCGCGAGCGTCGCCTCGGCATAAATGGTGGCCATGCCGAAAAAGGCGATGATCCACATCCAGAAGATGGCGCCGGGGCCGCCGGTCAATATAGCGCCGGACGCGCCGACGATGTTGCCGGTGCCGACCTGCGCGGCGATGGCGGTGGCGAGCGCCTGAAAGGAGCTCATGCCGCTTTCATGCTTCTCGCCGCGGAGCGTGAGATTGCCGAACACGCGGCGCATCCCCTCGCCGAAGCAGCGCACCTGCACAAAGCGCGTGCGGATCGAGTACCAGAGCCCGACGGCGATGAGAAGAAAGACGAGAACATAGTTGGAAAGGTATGTGTTGAGATCGCATACCACGGGGTAGAGCGCGTTTTCGATGGCGGTGAACATGTGCGGGATCCTCCTTAGAGCGTCGATTGACAAGGGAACGCGCGGTTCGGCCGGGCGGAAATGCCCTCATATGGCGTCATAGCCCTTGAGAATACACAAAGTATTCCCTGCGGGCTCTTCCTAATCTGAGAGCATTTCTGCTCCGGCAGAACTGCTTCGCATCGGACAGCCTTGGATTTTCGAGGGATTTTTGTTCTTCTTTGGCGACGACGGGCTGTCGCCCGCCGAGACAAAAAGGGCAAAAAAGCGCCGAAAAGGCTGGCTGTCCGACGTGCGGGCCCTTGTTAATCGACGCTAGAAAATAGAAAAAAGCTGCCGGTTTTTCGGCAGCTCCGGAGAGAATATGCAGTTTCGGAAATACCCCGTACATTTTCGCGGTCTATCACGATTCTGCCCTGTCCTTTTGCCTGAGAGTTTCGGCCCGGCATGCGAGCCTTGCACCTTCGGCACCCGATCAAACGGGATTCTCCAGAGTGTCCTCCACTTTCAGTTTCAAAAAATCCTGAAAGCTTCTATGGAATCCGAGTGTTACCTTACCATAGTTTCGCCGCACTGTCAACAAAAAGTTTCTCTATGGCGGACATTTTTCTTTATATTGAAAACTCCCTGCCAAAACCGGCAGGGAGTTTTCGTTTATTTTGCTGCCATGGCGATCTGCTCGGGCGTGATGGGGAGCTCGCAAAACCGCTTCCCGGTGGCGTTGTATACCGCGTCGGCAAGCGCTGGGAGGGGCGTATTGATGACAACCTCGCCGATGGACTTTGCGCCGTACGGCCCGGTCTCCTCATAGCTCGACTCGAACGCGACGGAGATGTGGCCGATGTCCTGCCGCGTCGGGATCTTGTACTGCATAAACGAGTTTTCCACCGGCATGCCGCGGCGGTCGTAGGTGACGTTTTCCGTGAGCGCCATGCCGATGCCCTGCAATATGCCGCCTTCGGCCTGTACGCGGGCGAGATTCGGGTTGATGGGCGTGCCGCAGTCCACGGCGGAAACGAAGTTTACGACCTGCGTTTCCCCGGTCTCGCGGTCGAGCTCGATCTCCGCCGCGCCCACCATGAACGGCGGGGGCGAGATCGGCGAAGTGTGCGTCACGGTCGCTTCAAGCGCGACCGTTCCGCCGCACTGCGAGGCGAGCGCAATCTCCTCGAGCGTGATGGACTTCTCCCCGTTCGCGCTCTCGGCACAGCTGCCGGTGAGAATCACATCGGCAGCATCACAGCCGAACTTTTGCGCGGCAAACGCCGCGATCTTTTCGCGCAGCGCAAGCGCACATTCTTCCACGGCCTTGCCGGTAACATACGTCGTGCTGGAGGCATAGGAACCGGAATCGTAGGGCGAGGAATCCGTGTCCGCGCCGAGAACGGAAATGTTCTCCAGCGGGCAGTCGAGCGCTTCGGCGGCGATCTGCGCGAGGATGGTATCACAGCCGGTGCCCATGTCTGCCGCACCGATGGAGAGGGTGTACCCGCCGCCGTCGTTGAGTTTGAGCGCAGCGCTGCCGACATCCACATTGTTGATGCCGGAGCCCTGCATCGCCATGCCCATGCCGACGGCGCGCACTTTGCCGTTTCCCATATCGCGGCAGGGATATTTTTCGTCCCAGCCGATGCGCTGCCGTACGCTTTCCAGACACGCCTCGAGCGCGCAGCTCGTATTCTCCTGCCCGTAATAGGCGGGCATTATCTCGCCCTCGCGGGGGATGTTGCGTTTTCGTATCTCAAAGGGGTCGATGCCGAGACGCGCGGCCAGCTCGTTCACGGCGGACTCCACGGCGAAGAGCCCCTGCGTCGCGCCGTAGCCGCGGTATGCCCCGGAGGACATGTGGTTGGTGTATACAACGTCGTACACGAACCGGTAGGCTTCGGTTTTGGCGTAAAGCGGGATGGATTTGTGACCGGATAGGCCGACGGTCGTGGGGCCGTGCTCGCCGTAAGCGCCGGTGTTGGAGAGCGTATAGAGATCGATGCCGCGCACAATGCCGTTCTTGTCCGCGCCGAGACGCACGTGCATTTCCATTTCATGGCGCGGGCTGCCCGCGATCATGCACTCGCGGCGGTCGAAAATGATCCTGCTCGGTTTTTTCGTCATCCATGTGACGAACGCCGGGTACACCGCGCTCACCGCCGTCTGCTTCGCGCCGAACCCGCCGCCGACGCGCGGCTTGGTCACGCGGATCTTCGAGCGCGGGATGTGCAGCGCGTTGGCCACGATGCGGCGCGTGTGGAATACGATCTGCGTGGAGCTCACAATGTGCAGCCGCCCGTAGGTATCGATCGTGCAGAACGTGCGGAACGTCTCCATCGGCGTCTGCTGGCAGGCCTTCGTGTGGTATACGCGGTCGATGACGATATCACAGTCACGGAGCACAGCGTCAATATCGCCCCGCCCATCTTCTTCGTGCGCGCAGAGATTACGCCGGTTGTCCGCGCCGACGGGGCACTGTGCCTCCCAGTTTTCCTCCGGGTGGACGAGCACGGGGTTATCGAGCGCGGTGTGGAAATCGAGCACCGGCTCGAGCACGTCGTACTCGACTTTTATAAGCTTCATCGCCTTATCGACGTATGCCTCATTCTGTCCGGCAAGAATGGCGACAACATCGCCCGCAAAGCGGACATGGCGGTCGATCACAAGCCGGTCAAGCGGACTCGGCTCCGGCGCGGTCTGCCCGGCCTGCGTATAGCGCCGGGCATTTTGCGGCACGTCCTTCCACGTGAAAATTGCCTCCATGCCGGGTACGCGCATGGCGCGCTCGGTGTCGATCTCACGCACGATAGCGTTTGCGTGCGGCGAGCGGAGGAGCTTTACTACGAGGCAGTTTTCGGGCGCGATGTCCTCGGTATAGACCGGCTGGCCGGTCACAAGCTGCATGGCGTCCAGCTTTCGCACGCCATGATTTACGGTGTTCATTCGCCCGCCTCCTTCGCCCTTTTCCACGCGAGGAAGTCCTGTATGCCGCGCAGCTGGCCTTCATAGCCGGAGCAGCGGCAGAGATTGCCCGCCAGATACTCTTTGATCTCGTCCTCGTCCGGGTTGGGGTTTTCGCGGAAGAGCGCGAGCGCATTCATAATAAAGCCGCTGTTGCAGAAGCCGCATTGCTCCGCGCCCTGATCGGCGAGGAACGCACCGAATTCCGCGGCTTCCTTCGGCAGCCCTTCGAGCGTCGTAACGCTTCGGCCCTGCACGCGCGCGGCGAGCGTTGCGCACGAGAGGACGGGCTTGCCGTCCAGATACACGGTGCAGAGCCCGCAGTTGCCGGTGCCGCAGCCGCGCTTGACGCTTTTGCAGCCGAGATGCCGCACAAGGTCGAGCAGCAGCGTGTCCGGCGAAATATCCGCGGACACGTTTTTCCCGTTGAGCGTGAATGTGAGATTCATTTCGCGCCTCCTTCCAGCGTTTCCGCGGCGCGGCGGACGAGCACGCGGGCGAGATGCTTGCGGTATTCGGCGCTGCCGCGAAGATTGGAGCCGGTCACGAGCTGCGCACAGACGAGCTCCGGCAGTTCCTCCGGCGTTCCCTGCGGTGCGAGCACAACCGCCCTTCCGGGCCGCGCACCGATGGCGAAGCGGTAAGCCCCGTCCGAAAGGCGCGCCGCCGCACAGGTGAGCGAGGGGAAGTCCGTTCTCGTCGGGCGCACGGACTGATAGAAAAAGGCAGCGCTTTCCTTCGGGATATGTACGCGCACGAGGATATCCCGGTCAAACGGCATTTCGGCAAACTGCGCCAGCGGGACGATACCGCCCTTATAGAGCTCAACCGAGGCGTTCATCGCGAGGAGCAGCGTGAGCACGTCCGAAAAGCCGAACCGGCCGTAGACGCTCCCGCCGAGCGTTGCGGTATTCCGAAACTGCACGCCGACGATGTGGCGCAGCGCTTCGCGCACGGCGCCGTTTGTATAGGCGTCCAGCGCCGCGTTCGTTTCGAGCGCGCGCAGCGAGACCACGGCGCCGATGGTGAATTCTTCCGGCGTCTCTTCGACCGTGTCAAGGCCGAGACCGGAGAGGTCGATCGCCGTGCCGACGGCGGCGTGCTGCATTTTGAGCCAGAGCATACCGCCGAGGACGCGGCTCGTGCGCTTCTGGTTGAGCGTCCACGCTTCCTCGAGCGTGGCGGGGCGGACGTATTCGCGAATGGTGATCATGGGTATAGATTCTCCGTAAAGAATAATTGTCGAAAAACGGCGGAAAGCCGCCGAAGCGGCTTTCCATATTCGTATATATGATTTGCGGCAGGAGCACGAACCCCTCCGGCACGGCGCTTCGCGCCGTGCCAGCTCCCCTATCAGGGGAGGCGGGTTTTGCCGCAGGCAAAAGCCGGAGGGGTTCCCGTACTGCGTTTTACTTCTTCAGAATGCCGAGCAGGCCGCGCTTGAGCATCTGCCCACCGGCGGAGATGAGCTGCGTTTCGATCTTGGAGCGGATACGCTCGGCTTTGCGCTTCTCCTCGGCTTCCTTCTTCTCCTTTTCGCGCTCAGCCTTGCGGCGCGCTTCGTCCTCGAGCTTCTGGGCACGGCGGCGCTCCTCATCTTCGAGCTTCTGGGCGCGGCGGCGCTCTTCATCTTCGAGTTTCTGGGCGCGCTTTTCGTCCGCCTCGGCCTGCTTCTGGCGCTGCTTTTCCTCTTCGGCGGCGCGCTTCTTCTCTTCCAGCCGCTCCTGCTCCTGCGCAAGCGCGTCCTCTGCGGCCTTCACCTCGTCGGCGAGCACTTCGTAGGCGGAGACGTTGTCCACCGCCTCGTCGTATTTGTCCATGCCGTCGCGGAGGATCGCCTTGGCGCGCATCATCGCTTCCGGCGCGCCCATCAGGCTCTGCGGGCAGATGATCTTCGTGCGCTGCACCATGGCGGGGATGCCGTCCTCGCCGAGGAACGACGTGAGCGCCTCGCCCACACCCAACTCCATGATCGCCTCTTCGGCGTTGAACGCGGGATTCTCGCGGAAGGACTGCGCCGCCACACGCACCGCCTTGAGCTCGGTGGGCGTATAGGCGCGCAGCGCGTGCTGCACGCGGTTGGAAAGCTGCGCGAGCACGGTGTTCGGCACGTCCGCCGGGCTCTGCGTCACGAAGAACACGCCGATACCGCGTGAGCGGATCAGCTTCACGGTCTGCTCGATCTTCTGCACGAGCACCGCCGGAGCGTCGCGGAAGAGCATATGCGCCTCGTCAAAGAAGAACACGAGCTTCGGCTTTTCCTGATCGCCGACTTCCGGCATGGTCTCGAAGAGCTCCGAGAGCAGCCAGAGAAGGAAGCTCGCGTACAGCGTCGGGTTCTGCACGAGCTTGACGCAGTCGAGCACGTTGATCATGCCGCGGCCGTTGGAATCGGTGCGGATCCAGTCGTTCACGTCGAGCGCAGGCTCGCCGAAGAACAGCTCGCCGCCCTCTTTTTCCAGCGGCAGCAGCGCGCGGAGGATGGCCGCAACGGACTGCGTGGTGATGTTGCCGTATTTCATGCGGTAATCTTCGCGGCGGTCGTTCGCGTAGTTGAGCAGCGCGCGGAGATCCTTGAGATCGTCCAGGAGCAGCCCGCGGTCGTCCGCAATGCGGAAAACGATCTGCAAAACGCCCTCCTGCGCCTCGCTCAGGCCGAGAATGCGGGAGAGAAGCTCGGGTCCCATCTCGCTCACGGTGGCGCGCACGGCATGGCCGCCGGTCTGGTAGATGTCCCAGAACGTGGTGGGGTAGCCCTGGTAGGCGAACTTGCCGGTGAGGCCGAAGCGCTCAATGCGTTTCTGCATGTCCTCGCTGTCTGCGCCAGGCGTACAGATACCGGCGACATCGCCTTTTACGTCGCACAGAAACACGGGCACACCCGCATCGGAGAGGGATTCCGCCAGCACCTTCATCGTGATGGTTTTGCCGGTGCCGGTCGCACCGGCGATCAGGCCGTGCCGGTTGCACATGGAAAGGGGAAGCTCCACCCGATCTTCGCCGGAAAGGCCGAGATAGATTTTGCCGTTATCGTACATATTCGTGCCAACCTCCGTATATGTAGTAATTTGTTTTTTGCTGACTTTCATTATAACCGCCGATTTGCCGCTGTGCAACAGAAAAAGCTCCCATCCCGGAGGATGAGAGCTTTTTTGTCGATAAAAAACCGAAATCAGTCGGTCACGTAAGGCAGGATAGCGACCTGACGGGCACGCTTGATCGCCTCGGTGAGCAGACGCTGATGGTAGGCGCAGGCGCCGGTGGTGCGGCGGGGCAGGATCTTGCTGCGCTCGGACAGGTACTTGCGCAGCTTGACGGTGTCCTTGTAGTCGATATACTCAGCCTTATCCACACAGAACTGGCAGACCTTTCTGCGCTTGCGGTTCTTCTGCGGGGCAGCGGACTTATCAAAAGCCATGGTTCAAAAACTCCTTTCGTGAGTGTCAAAACGGCAGCTGGCCGTCGTCATCGTCGATCGTCTGGAACGATCCGGCCTGCGCTTTCGCGCTGTTAAAGCCCTCGTTGGAGGGGGTACGGGGTGCGTACTCCTGACGGGGCGCGTACTCCTGCCGCGGGGCGCCGTCTTCCCGGCGCTTGCTTTCGCCGAAATAGACGTTGTCCGCCACGACCTCCGCCGCGGTACGGCGGTTGCCGTCACGGTCGGTGTAGTCACGGATCTGCAGCCGACCGGAAACCACGATCATGCTGCCCTTCGTGAAGTACTTGGAGACGAATTCCCCGGTCTGACGCCAGGCGGACACGTTGATGAAATCGGTCTGCTTTTCACCGTTTTCACCGCGGCCGAAATCCCGGTCAACAGCAACGGAGAAGGACGCGACGGGGACGTTGGAGCTGGTATAGCGCAGCTCCGGGTCCCGCGTCAGGCGGCCCATAAGAACGATATGATTCAGCATATCATTCCCTCCGCTTATTCGTAGCGCAGAGTGACAAGAGAGCGGATCACGCCGTCGGTGATGCCGAGGATACGATCCAGCTCGGCGGGAAGCTCGGGCCCAGAGGTGAACTTCACCAGCACATAGTAGCCCTCGGTGAGGTAGTTGATCTCGTAGGCGAGCTTGCGCTTGCCCCACTCTTCCATCTCATCGACGGTGCCGTTCTGCTCGATCAGAGTCTTGAACTTTTCCACGATGGCCTGGGTCTCTTCCTCGGTGAGGTTGGGGTTGAGAACGTACAGGACCTCGTATTTTTCGGTGGTCTTAGCCATTAGTTGTCCTCCTTCTGGACTGTGGCCCCCTGCTCAGGCAGGGAGCAAGGTGGATGGGATAAAGAAACTTACTTGAGTTCGACCTTCGCGCCGACGGCCTCGAGCTTGGACTTGATCTCCTCGCCCTCTTCCTTGGAGACAGCTTCCTTCAGCTTGGCAGGGACGGACTCGACGAGAGCCTTCGCCTCGGCAAGGCCCAGGCCCAGCAGGCCGCGGACTTCCTTGATGACCTTGATCTTCTCAGCGCCGAACTCGGTCATGACAACATCAAACTCGGTCTTCTCTTCGACCGGGGCAGCAGCGGCGGCAGCGGCGGGAGCAGCAGCGGCAGCGGCGGAAACGCCGAAGGTCTCCTCAAGGGCGTGGACGAGCTCAGCCAGCTCCAGCACGGAGAGAGCCTTGACTTCTTCGATCATAGCGGTAACTTTTTCGCTAGCCATTTGTAATTTTCCTCCTAAAATTGAATTGTGTCTGCCAGATTATTCGGCAGCGGCTTCGGCGGTCTCGAGAGAGCCGCCCTTCTGCTCCAGGATCTGACCAAGAACGACGGCCAGGCTGGTGATGGGTGCGAGCATGGTGCCGAGGACCTTGGAGTACAGGGCATCCTTGCCGGGAAGCTGAGCGATCTCGTCGATGTCGGACATCGGAAGGACTTTCCCTTCCATGAAGCCGCCCTTGACCTCGAACTTGCCGTTCATCTTCTTGGCGAACTCGCTGACGATGCGGATGGGCGCGATGGGGTCGCCCTCGGTGGTGGCCAGAGAGGTGGTGCCGTTGAGCACGGAGTCAAACTCGTTGAGATTGCACTTGTCAACCGCGAAGCGGAGCAGAGTGTTCTTCACAACGGTGTACTCAATGCCGGCAGCACGCAGCTCACGACGCAGAGCGGTATCCTCCAGAACGGTGATGCCCTTGTAATCCACAAGGACGCCCGCCGTGGCGTTACCGATACGCTTGGTGAGTTCCTCGACGATGGCCTGTTTCTCGCTGAGTACTTTCGCGTTAGGCAATGATTTCACCTCCGGGGTAAATTTCTGCGCCCGAAAGAAAAACTCCCTCTGCCGAAAGACAGGGGGAGACACAATACAAGTATCGTGCTTTCCTCGGCAGGATTTACGGCAAAATGCCACCTGCTGTCTTTGGAGCGCCATGACATAATACCATAAATCCCAGGAAAGTCAATACTTTTTTCATTTTTTATGAAGAAAACCTCTCCGTCAAAACCTGCGGTTTTGCCGCCTCCCCTAATAGGGGAGGCAAGTTTGTTATACGCAAACTTACTTGGCTCCCCTATTAGGGGAGCTGGCAGCCGTCAGGCTGACTGAGGGGTTTACGGTGCCCCATCCGTCATCGCCGCAGCAGCGCCTCCAGCGCCGAGAGATCGGAAAAGTCCGGCAGATACACCGCCGCTCTGGCGCGGATCGCTTCCGTATACTCCTTCATACTCTCGTCGTATACGCCGACGCCCGCGGCACCGAGCGATTCCGCCGCGGCAAGATTGCGCGGCGCGTCCTCCACGAGGAGCATTCTCTCATACGGCACGCCGAGCATCTCCCGGAAAAAGGCGTAGGGCGCTTCGGTGCGCTTGGAGCCGGTCTCCTCCTCGGCGTAAACGCCGTCCACGAGCGGCGCAACGCCGAGCCGCTCGATGGCCGCATCGAGCAGCGCGTGGCGCGTCGCCGAGAGAATGTATACCCGAAGCCCCGCCGCGCGCAGGACAGAAAGAAGCTCTTTCGCGCCCGGCTTGAGCGGGATATCGTGCGCATAGTGCGCCGCCATCTCCGCGCTCCATCGCGCAGCGAGCGGCGTTTCCGCTTCAAGCTGCGGGTACTGCTTCGTCATTTCCTTCGCGATCTCCCAGACCGGCACAGAGCGGATGTATTCCGTAAAACCCTCCGGCTGCGGCAGACCGGCAGCGCGGAGCGTATCCGCCGGCAGACGCAGCCAGTACGGCATCGAATCGGCCAGCGTGCCGTCGAAATCCACGAGCGCCAGAGAGAAGGACATGAGCGTTACCCCCGATTATTTCAAAATATTTGCCGTTTGGAACCAAACGACCTATATTATATGTTCCGCGGCGGCAGGATGCAATTGCTTTTTTCCCGCGGATGCGGTAATATAAACGTTGTATGTCGATTTCCGTCGGAAAGGAGGCAGGAGGCCAATGAAAAAGAACACGACCGTCCGGCGCGCCCGGTGGTGGGCAATCGCCATTCCGGCCGGGATTCTCCTTTTGCTGCTGCTCGCGGCGTTCATTATCGGCAACGGCGGTGCCTCCGCTTTCCGG
>JABLTN010006066.1_pt1 | contig 10822 bp, 14 predicted proteins | sample 7160141 | NCBI WGS metagenome assembly JABLTN01 (sample SAMN14651226, study PRJNA627086) | human gut metagenome | isolation source: feces | host: Homo sapiens | reverse complement strand
TTGCTGCCTGTTTCGGGAGGCTCTTTCAGCTAACGGTACAGTCTTAAAGCGGCATTCAGCAGTTCCTCACCGGGGGAGGTCTTGAAGTACCACCCCTGTCCACGCTCGGTCACATGGTAGGCAGCGTAGGTGCGGGTTGCTTCTTCCTCTGCACGCTGCGCGACATCTTCTGCGTAGATCTCGGCACTGATGCGCTCATACTCACGCTCCGGAAGCTGATTGCACAGCTCGTCCAGCACATCCTCCAGATGCTCCTCCAAGGTTTCATCCTTGAGATGCTTTTCAATGGCATCCTTCCATCGCCGGTCGATCCATAGCACGATTTTTTCCTGCCGTGCCATCTCAACCACCAACCCTTTCAGGAACGTCAGGCGACGTCACCGCGGAGGGAGGCTCCTCCCGCGGCTGCGGCTTCGCCGGTCTTGCCGGACGGCGGGGACGGGCAGCGGGCGCCGCGCGGCTGGCGAGGTATTCCCGCACCGGCTCCGGCACCTCGGATTCGTAGAGACATTTGAGCAGTTCCTCCAGCTGCGCCTGCACGCTGGTGTTTTTCTTTTTGAGCGAAAATTCGAGAGCGGCAAGCTGCTCACTCTCGAATGTGATCGTGACATTTTCCTTTTTCATGATCATACCTCCTCGTAGTAATCGCGGAGCTGAAAGCCCAGCGCCTCCATGTCGCTGTGATCCATGCCGAGCCCGTGACGCAGGATGTCATAGAGATTCCCAGCGTCGTAGCGGCTGCTGAGAAAATCCACGAGCTTCGCAACCAACTCCTGCTCACGTTCCGGCGTGATCGGTCTTATTGCAGTATTCATAATTAGTTTTCCTTTCAGCCTTTCGGCAGATATGCCCTCGGATTCGTCCGTTCCCCGTTGACGCGCACCTCGAAGTGGAGGTGCGGCCCGGTGGAGCGCCCGGTGCTGCCGGAGAGGGCGATGATGTCTCCCACCTGCACGGTTTGCCCCACTCTCGCCAGAAGCTGAGAGCAGTGGCCGTACAGCGTAACGAGTCCGTTGCCGTGGTCGATGCATACATAGTAGCCGTAGCCTCCGGCGTTGTACTTGGAGACCGTCACCGTTCCGCCCAGCGCGGCGCGGATGGGCGTGCCGATGGGGACTGCCAAGTCCGTGCCGGTGTGCCCCTTGCGCTTCCCGGTGATGGGATCGATGCGGTTGCCGAATTCAGAGGTGACACGGCTTTCCCATCTCGAACCAATGGGCGAACAGAAACCGTCCGCGCCGATAAACGGCACATCCGCGCCGGGTATCCAGTTCTCCGAACCTCCGGCAACGCCATAGCGCGCCAGATTGTACACACTGTCGGCGTTTGACTTCTGCTCCTCGGAGAGCTGTAAATGAAGCACGTTTTCAAGATTGCCGTACACGGCGGCTATGTCCGCAACAGGAATTGCCACGGTGTAGCTCTCCTCGGTTTCCGTTCCATCCTCATCGGTGACGGTGCGGGTACGTTCCTCGTAGGTCACAAAGCAGTCCACAAACTGTCGGTGCGCTCGGCGGCTGGGGGTGTCCTCTCCAAAGAAAATGGCGTAGAAAACAGCCTTGACGCGGATACCGTCAAGGCTGTCGCTGTTCTCCGTCATGTCATTGACGGCGGCGATGGCATCGTCCAGCAGCGTGAAGCTGCGGCGCATATCTTCAATGTATTCTACATATTCCGCAGGCGTTTTGCCCGGAATGTTGCCGCCGTTGAAGCAGAGCAGAACAGCGGAATTGTTATGCTCCGCGCTGCCGGAGAGCAGAGAGCAGATCAGCGCCAGCGTCAGGATCAGCGGTGAACAGATCGCTGCCACGATCCAGCCCAGCCTTTTCCGGGTGTCCTCATCCGAGAGAGCGGCAGCGGCGATCTTCGCCAGTGCAGCGACGGGTACTGCCATTACCGTCCACCTGCCGTTCCGAAGATGGTCTGCTTGTACTCCGGGGCCTGCACCTGCAAGAGATACCGCTCGTTGCCACACTTGTAGAGGCAGGAGCCGCGCTGCGGGTCCCGGATCAGGGCATATTCGGACTCCTCCAGCTGGAGGTTATCCATGAAGAATTTCTTATCCACGTTGCCGCCGTTAAAGATAAATTGATGGACGGGGATAGAAAAGAGGGGGCGTGTCAGCTCCCGTATCCCCGGTTGGGTGAAGTCCTCCAGATTCTGGCTGGCGAGAAACAGGGCGGATTCCTTTTTGCGCACCCGCTTGAGGGCATTGCGGATGTAGGTGATGACGGTGGGATCGGACAGCCACAGGTATAACTCATCGATAGCCGCCACGGAATTGCCCAGCGTCAGAAGCTGATCCGACATATAGGACAGCAGACTAAACAGCAGCGTGTTTCGCAGATTTTCCGCCATGTTATCCAGCCCCTTGACACAGAAAACAAGGAATTTGGAGTTCGTGATATTGGTATGCCCGTTGAAAAACCGGGAATCCGCGCCGCGGCACATGGAATGGAGCCCCAGCAGCAGATCCCGCAGCATCTCCCGCGGGTAGAGGCTGTCTGCGGCCTCGTAATGGTCGTAGCTTTCCTGAATGGCATCGTAGAGGTCGGAGAGGATGGGGTAATCCTCTGGTCGCATCGACGCGAAGTCCGTGCGGTCGGTGATGTTCCACTTTTGATAGAGCCGCTCCACCATCAGCTCCAGCGTGTCGATGTGGGGCGTATCAAAGCCCTTGTAGACGCGGAACACATCCCGCAGGAAGGAGATGTGCTGGGAGAGCAGTGTCCCCCGGAAAGCGTCCGGCGCGTCCGGGCCTTCCGGCCCGCTGCCATCGTCCCAGCAGCGGGGCTCCAGCAGGTTGATGCGGTACAGCCCACTCAAGTAGTCCAAAAAGCAGCCGCCCAGGGCGCGGCACTCATCCTCCATCTCATGTTCTGAGTCCAATGAAATGACGCTTTTGCCCGCCTCCCGCACATTGCAGAGCAGGAGCTTCAGAAGATAACTCTTGCCCTGCCCAGTGTTGCCGAGGATGAGGGCGCTGGCGTTGGTCTTGTCAGCGGCCCGGCGGTCGAAGTCCACGATGATGTTGGAGCCGAAGCGGTCCCGGCCAATGAAGAAGCCCTTGGAATCGGTTTTGCCGGAATAGTTCATGGGGTACAGATTGGCAACGCTCCTGGCAGGCAGAACACGTTCCGCAAAATTGGCAAGCTGGCTGCCGCCTGCGGGGTTGGCGGAGAGAAAGCCCTCCCGCTGGCGCAGGAGCAGCGGATCGGCGCCCATGCGGGAGCGCACCAGTTGGGCGGATACCGTGTCCCGCGCTGTGCGCAGCTTTTCCGTATCCGCCGCGGCAATGTCCAGATACACGCCGCAGTGGATGAGCGGCTCCTTTTCCTGCCGCTGCTTTGCCAGCAGCTCCGCCATATCCCGCAGGTTGGCCTCCGCCGTGACGCTTTGCTTGTAGTCGTTGGTGTTGCTCCGCTCCATGCGGCTTTTGTTGGTGGCGGCATGGAGGATGGCGTCCTCTTCGGCGGGCGTGACCTGCCGCGCCGTCAGGCGCAGGTTGACACCGCCCATATCGCCAAGGCCCCGCAGCAGCGCCAGCTCATCCGTCATGGGCGGGTAGCTTTTCAGCGCCATTGCCGTGTGATACCGGCTGCCGAGGATGAAGTGGTCGGTGTTAAACTTCACCGCCGCGGGCGCAATCATATCCAGAAAGTCCTTCGGGCGCTGAACCTGTTCCGGCATCTTCTTTTTCTTCTTCTGTTTCTTTTTAGCCATGTACATACTCCTCTCCATCGAAATCACGGAATACCTCCGTGGTGAGATCCTGCCGGTAGTAGATCGCCAGCAGGCGCTTGACATCCTGTTCCTCCGCCAGACGCACGCGGAGCCCGTGGTCGCAGATGGCTTTCTCCAACTGCCGCAGCGCGCTTTCATCCGCACCGGCTTTTTCATCCAGTGGGAGCACCAGCACAAATTTGCGGGAGGAGGCGGAGGAGAACTGGATGGCGTCCAGATGGGCCATGTCCCGCTCCAGCAGCTCCCGCACGGCAGGCTCCGTTTCCTCCTCCAGTCGCCGCAGGTAATATTCCTTGTTCCGCTGGAAGGACTCACGGGAGTCCAGCGCCAAAATCTCCAGCGAGGGCTGTGTGCTGAGAAGCATGGTGAGGGAGCGGACGCGGCCCCGGATGACCTCCGGGGACAGGACGGAGAGGTTGTCCGGCTGGATCAGGAAGAAGACCCGCTCTCCGGAATCTGTCACGATGCCGTGGTGCGTCACACGGACGATGCCCATGAGCTGCCGTGTCGACTGCCGCTGGCGCAGCTCCTTTTTCTGTTTCCGATTCATAGATCCAGCCTCCATTCATAGTATTGCTGCCGCAGAAAGAGAAAACAGGCGGCACGGCGCAGGAAGTCCAGAATGCTGCTGCCATCCACCTGAATGGTGAGGAAGGCATACAGCACCGTGACCACCAGCAGTCCCATGCCAAGGCCCTGGGTCAGCGCCAGCACAGAGAGCAAAGCGCCGATGCCGATCACGGCGATGTCCCGCAGCAGCCAGAGCCACAGCATGGGCTTGGCTTTCAGGTTTTCGGGGTAAATAAACATTTTGTTCCTCCAAAGCGAAACCGCTGCCGAAATTTTCAGCAGCGGTCCGCGCGATATATTTCTTATTCTTCGGCGGCGCCGGTGTCCTCCGCCAGCGCCTGCCGGATGCAGTCCAGGAAGAAGGCGTTCTGCTTGATGCCGTTCCGCTTGAGGTATGCCTTGAGCTGCTCAAACAGCTCGGTGGGCACCTGAAACGCCACCGTCCTCACATTGTCCTTGTCCATCTTCGCATTGTCCTCCATTTCATAAAATTTGGTAATAAGCACGGTCATGTACCGGCTCAGTGTCTCGCCAGATTCCGCCTGACGCTGCCGCACCTTGTCATGCAGCTCCACGGGGATCTGCGCGCAGAGGTTGCGCGTTTTTTCTGCCATAGCAGTTCCTCCGATCTTTTTAATGGTAAAGCTAAGATACCCGAAAGCAAGTGTGAAAGCTATTACCAAAGCCAACTAAAAATCCCATTCCAAATCAAGCGTAATGACCATAGCCACCCGCTGCATGAGGTATTCCACGCAGGGGATGGCAACGCTGTTGCCGAGGGCTTTGTAGCGCGCGGAGTCCGAAGCGCCGGGAACATCGGTCCAGCCATCCGGATAGCCTTGGAGCCGTTCGCACTCCAGCGGTGTGAGGCGGCGAATGAGATTCCGGCAGTCCGTATCCCAGGTAGAGGGCGGCTGGCAGACAAGGTCTGTAGCGTCCTTGTGCTGCCGCGCGCTCTCCGTGGAGGCGATCTCATCATCCCTGAACTGATCTACCCTCTGGCGGGCATAGACGCTGTGGCGATCCGAGGTGGTCAGGGTATAGGAAATGTCCCGCTGCCAGCCGAAGCCGTTGCCGCCGTTTTGTGGCTGGCGGTCAATGGCGTTGCCTGCAATGCAGATGACCTCCTCCTGCTGTACAAGGGGAATGTTGTTCCTGCCGGTCCCATAGCGGACGGACATGGTGGGCGCTACATCATGCGGCCCGGTGTATCTTCCGTCAATGCCGTGGTTTTCGTAAACCTTGGGTTCTGCTGGACGCAGAATCAGAGGTTGGTGTCCATGCTCCTGCGCCCGCAGGGTTCCGGTGACGTTCTCACTGCACTCCATGATCTGCCCGCCCTGATCGTTGATACAGAGGATGCTGGGCATACAGTTTCCGCTGGGGCTGCCTTTCAGGGTAGGCGATACGCCTTCCTGATATCCGATGGTTCCGGCGCTTGCACCTGCCCCGGCAGAGAAACCGGCAATAAAGGTCTGCATTTGAAGGTTCTGCGTTGCCATCAGAGCGCCGGACACACCGTCCAGGTCAATGTCTTCATTGCGCTGATTGATATGGTAGGCTTTCGCTTCGCCGGATATGGGCGCGGGCGGGTCAAGCCCTGCCTGCATACGCAAAGCTGCTTCCAATAAGGGTGGCAGCGATTTGCCGCGGCACTCTGCGCGGCGCAGAATACCCAGGCACGCTGTCTGGGATAGCGAGTATCGGGATGGCGCTGTAGCCTGCAAAATCTGCCACAAGGAACACTCGACGGCGTCTTTGGGGCACTCCGAAGTGTTGAGCGTCCCAAACGATCCAAGCCACGGAGGATCGTACTCCCAATATGCCCCCAGCATATTCCCAGCGCCCGGCCTCAGGTCTAACAGCATGAAGGTATGGTTCTTCAACTTGGAGGAACGCTTCGAGGACTTTTTGAAAATCCGCCCCAGGCTTTTTTTGACCCGTTTCAGCGTCCCGCCCACTTGAGAGAGCGCCGACGACATTTTCCCAAATCCCGAATCTCGGCCGAATATGGATTCCTGTCCTTCCAGATTTTCTGTCTGCATCTCGCATCTCCTGAATGATTCGTATTTGTTCCATAAAGAGGCCGGAACGCGCACCGTTCAATCCGGCGCGCATTCCGGCCACGCTGAGTCCTGGCACGGGCTGCCCCCGCAGATGATGTCCACAGGCGGCAGATACGCGCCGTTCAGTTTTGTGATGTCTCCCATCTGCTCCATGCGGGGGAAACGGATCTTTGATACCAGTATGGGGAACGGTTCGATCTCACTGGCCCAGATTGGCTCGATGCCGCACCGCACCGAAGCCAGAGGGAAACCGGAGATGCCATCGAACAGGCTACCCATCGTAAGTTTTCTTGTTGACTGTGTCATTTCATACACACCCTTTTATTTGATTGCTGCGGCGATGGTCCTCGTCACATTCACCGCGGACTGTGCCGTATAAACGGCGCTCGTAATATTGGCCTTTGTTGTGGTGTCCAGACCGAAGCTGCCGGCGATGCGGGGAACTTCGCCTGCGGAGAGCATGAGTCCAACGCCCATCAGCGCGTGGTCTTTGAACACCATAAGTCCCGCGATGAGGATGGTGGACTGGAGGAAGGCAGTCAGGCACAAGCCGATGACCTGCCGCATCCAGCCCATAAAGCCGTCCAAATAGCCCCGTGGGACGCTGAACATATAGAGGCTGCCCACCGCGATCTGGATGAGCAGGATGCCCCCGCGTTTCAGGTTGGCAAAAAACACCTTCAGCACCGCATAGCCCATAAGGATCACGCAAAAGAGAAGCATAATGGGGCTGGTGATGATGCCGAGTCCAAAGTGGGAGCTGTTCACCACATCGGCAAGTGTCTGGATCTCGCTGAGTTCGGTGATGATGTCCTGTCCCACCTCACCAATGCTCCGTCCATAGCCGGTGAGTCCCGCAGAAAAGGTCCCCTGCAGCGACACCGATAAGGCATAGAGGCGGACGGGGACAACGGTGAAGAGACTCACCGCCAAAAAGCCCTTGATGATATTCATGCCGCACTGCTGGAGATTTCCTCTGCCGGTGGAGTATTCAATGCCGCACTCAAAGGCGCAGACTACCACGCTGACGGCGAACAGCGCCCAAGCAAGGCGGGAGAAAAAGAGAATGATGGCGCTGACCCATTCCAGTTCAAAAAGTTCCACGCCCATATTGCCCATGAGGGCAAAGAAATTGCCGAGAAAGCCCACGATCTGCCCGTAGATCCAGTCCACCAGCTGATCCAAAACTGTCGCGGCAACAAAGTCCCAAATAAATATCTTCGCTCACCTCCTCGAAATGCAGAAAGCCGCCGCCCAGATGGGCGACGGCCTTTCATATAGAGTATTTTGTTTTGCATCTGACTGCAGCGCTTACTTGAGCAGCCGCGGATAATCTGTTGTGCCATTGACGATCGCATAAATGTAGACGGTGTCTCCAATCAGTTTATAGATGGCAACATAAGTCTTCGTCAGCACAAGTTTACGGTAACCGCTTGCCGCAAGGATCGGGTCCGGATGCGTTTGCCCCATCAGCGGGAAATCCCGCAGACGGTTTATGGTCGTTTTCATCGTACTGTAGATTTTCCGCGCGTAGGGAGTTCCTGCCTCCGTAATGTGATACTTTACGATCTCCTCAAAGTCGTGTTGAGCAGGAGGAAGATAGACCAGTTTACTTTTCGTAGGCACGGAACAGCTCCTCCATTCTTTCGTCAAGCTCCTCCGGCGTGCAGACAGGCTCTCCGCTCAATCTGCTGAGTTCCGCAGCATAAATTTTGTCGCGGTGTCGGAACATTTTTTCCCGCTCCTCGTATGCTGCCATGCTCATATAAACACCGTCATCTTCACCCTTGTTCGTGATGAAGATCGGTTCACCGGATGCCTTTGCCAGCTCGGAGATCTGCGTATACTCATTCCGCAGAGCAGAGGATGGTCTGATTTGCATAGAAAGCCCTCCTTATCAATTTCTTGATAGTATTATATCAAGATAACACTTTTTATGCAAGCTTTTTATGAGGCTCCTTGCTAAATACGGGGTGACACCATCTGCCTACTTCCTAATCCAGGACTGTCGCGGCAACAAAGTCCCCAATAAATATCTTCACTCACCTCCGGAAATGCAGAAAGCCGCCGCCCAGGCGGGGCGACGGCTTTCCTTATAGAATATTTTGTTTTAGACCATTATAATGTAGATCAATCGAACATGACTGCATCCGCTAAGTCCTGATTGGTATTGAATATTTCCGTGTCCACGATTGACACGGGAGCATTATGCTTCACAATTTCCGCTCCTGTGAAATTCCATCCACCACCAGAAGCAGCCTCGTTTGTATTCACCATGACCTCCATACCGTTATACATGAATCTTAACCAACCTGCCGCAGTCGTATCTTCTCCTAAATACTCATAATCGTCAACACCAATCAAGGAGAAGAAATCTTCAAAGGACATTTCATCTTCCATGTCCGGAAAGAGTATGCATGTGGTGGTGACAAAACCGGAACATTCCAGCTGGTCTTCATATTCGTTCATAGCCTTTTCAGCATCGCCACTCTGTGCGCCGAAAAAGCAGTAAAGATATTCCGACTCTGAGGCTCCAAAGCATATAGCAGCACTGTCTGGAAATCCATCCGGCCTTACAATCACGTTACCTTCCGGATGCTCGTTTTTCAATTCATCAAGCGTTTTCCCGAGGTCATTGAAAAACTCAGGCGTGCTTGTATTATCATAGTCTGAACGGCCCGTTGATGCACCATTCTCCGTAATATTGGAATCCTTTGATGTTTGGTCATCAGGAGTTACAGATGCACAAGCGGAAAACGTAAATAATACAAGCAAAAGCATCGTTGTAATGACGGCATTATGCTTCATAGTATTCTTGGTAGACACAGAACAATTCCTCCATTCTCATTAAGATTCTCTGGTACCTATCTCTCAAATGGTATTTATAGCAGAATTGTGCTTTTAACGCAAGGGTATCTTTGTGAAGCAACCATGTCTGCCTACTTCATCCACATACACTATCCATGCAACCATTGCCTCATCGGTTATATCCGGCAGGAGGGTCCTGATCCGGCTTTTAATTGTTCTCTCTTCTTGGCTCAGATGCCGATGATGTTCCAGATGTATTTCGGCGCGATCAGGCTGAAAATCAGGCAGGCAAAGAGGATGGCGGGGCCGGTCCACTCAAACTGTCCTCTCTGGCGATAATCAAAGTACGCGCCGCCAAGCTTCACAAAGAATGCGATGGCGAGGATCATATCCAGCGCAGGGAACACCACCTTCTCCACCACGCTCTTGATCTGTTTGGCCGCCTCCGTCCACGTCTGCTCCACCGCTCCCGCGACATCCCCGCCCGCAGCGAGCGCCGAGGTGCAGCAGAGAGAGGTCAGAAGCAGAAGCGTCAATGTCAGAATAATCATTTTTCTGTATTTCAAGAAATCTCAACCTCCTTAAAATGTGGATGCCGCCCCTTGCGGAGCGGCATCCGTTGTTAGTCCTTAATAGCCGGTGCGAGGCAGGGGCTTGCTGGGGGCATAGACACGGGTGACCCAGCGGGAGGTCGCCATGATCCACTGCCCATTGTAGACGCCGCCTGCATCCGACGTGTTGACGAACTGCGTGCCGCCGGTGAGCTTTGAAAGCACCTTGCAGTCCACGCGAGGGGCCTCCACCTGACGGAAGTTGGCGGGGACAATGCCGAATGATGCCATGAACTCCGTCACATACTCATTGGAAGCAAGTCCCAGCGCCGCGGGCGAAGCATCCAAGACGTAGTTTTGGGATGTGCTCAGGTTATCCGCCAGCGTGCGCCAGGTATCGCCGCTGAGATTGGTTCGGTAGACGATTTTATAGTTGCCGGGGGTATTCCACGTGCCGGTGTAGATCTTTTCAAGGCGCACCGCCTTGACGGGCAGGGTATCGCGCCAGTAGAAGGATTCCAGCGCCGTGGTGGAATTGTTGGCAATACCGGTGAAGTTGTAGCGGACAAGCTGCCCCGGCATGACCTCCACATAGCCGGTTTTCTTGATGGAAACGTTGGTAGACAGGCTCTTGTTAGTCATGCTTGCCTTGACGATCTGACCGGCGTACTCAATTTCCACCTCAATGGGTGTCTTATCCAGGCCGTAAAATTCCGCCGCCTTGGATTCTACGATTTTGTACCGCGCCAGAGGCAGAGGCTTACTGACCGCCAAGCCGTTTTTATCCGTCTTAATGGTATCCACCAGACGGTTGGTGCGGGCATTGTAAACTTCAAAGACGGTGTTGGGGATGGGCGTTCCGGCGGGCCAGCCGTTCATGGAATTATAGTCCGCCGAGGTCTTGGCGATCTGGATCTGACCGTTGATGGGCGTATTCTTCCATTCGATTTCCGTGGTTTCGCCGGACTTTACATACACGGTCTTTTTCTGCGTGTCGGGAATATAGCCCTCGTTTTCCAATTCACGCAGATAAAAACGGCCTGCGGAGAGGCCCTCAAAACGGACATAACCGCGGTCATCGCT
>JABLTN010048769.1_pt1 | contig 10831 bp, 10 predicted proteins | sample 7160141 | NCBI WGS metagenome assembly JABLTN01 (sample SAMN14651226, study PRJNA627086) | human gut metagenome | isolation source: feces | host: Homo sapiens | reverse complement strand
TTGATGCGGGTGTAGTTCAATGGTAGAACACCAGCCTTCCAAGCTGGATACGTGGGTTCGATTCCCATCACCCGCTTTTTTGCTACCCTTTTTTACGAAGGGAGTTAAGAAGCAACAGAGGAAAGAGTCGGAGTTCAGTCAGAAGAAAAAGGCGGCAGGGATATGAAAGAAGAGAAGAAACAGATCGTAGGGCATGTATTGGCTTGTGGGACGCAGATGATGTGGGGAGCAACGTTTGTGGCTACGAAGGTATTACTTGCCCATTTTTTACCGGTTCAGGTGTTATTTACCAGAGTAGTGATTGCGTTCCTGATGCTGTGGATATTATTCCCGCATACGTTGAAAATTGTGGATAAAAAGCGGGAACTTGCATTTGCGGGAGCGGGGCTTTTCGGCATCGTGTTGTATTTTATGTTGGAGAATACGGCACTTACAATGACTTATGCGTCGAATGTCGGAATTATTGTAGCGTGTGCACCATTCTTTGTGGCAGTGATCGTGGGGATATTTTTCAAAAATGAAAAGCCGGGTGTGAATTTCTTCGTTGGATTTGTCATTGCAATTGTCGGAATCGCAATGATCAGTATGAATGGAGCGAAGAGTCTGCATCTGAATCCGAAGGGAGATATGCTTGCGTTTACGGCTATGATTTCCTGGGGATTCTATTCCGCAATCATCAAGAAAATTGGTGAATGGGATTATCCGACGGCAGCGGTGACCAGAAGAATCTATTTTTACGGAATATTATTCCTGGTTCCGGTTCTGATGTGGCAAGGGGTGTCGTGGGATGTGACAGTATTTAAAAAGCCGGAGATCATACTTAATTTTCTGTTCCTTGGAGTCGGAGCAAGTGCTTTGGGATTCTTCTTATGGAATCTGTCAACCAAATGGATTGGTGCAATCAAGACCAGTGTGTATATCTATGTGTCACCGGTTGTGACGGTTGTGCTATCTGTGATGATACTGCATGAGAAGATGACGTTCATATCTGTGGCAGGAGCGTTGTTGATTCTGCTGGGACTGATCGTATCGCAGAAGAAAGTAAATCAGAAAAAATAAAAAAGAATACAGAGAACGTTCTAGCATACTTCGGTATCAGGACGGAGAAAAACGCCTGTAGAGGAAATGGACAATATGAACAGAGTCCGTTTTCTTCTACAGGCGTTTTGCAAATTCGAAGAGAATATTGTATGATGAAAAAAATGCGTAAGATAAAGCGTGAACGAAAAAGAGGATAAAGAGAAAATAAAAGGGAGAGAAAGCAGCATGATAAAAGCAATTGTATTTGACGTAGATGATACCCTGTATGACCTTGCGGGACCATTTAAGAAGACATGTAGGGAAATGTTCGGAGAGGATACGAAGATGGATATGGATACGGCATTTCTGGCGAGCCGTAAATACAGTGACGAAGTGTTCGAACTCTCGCAAAAAGGCGGCATGACGATGGAGGATATGTATATTTATCGTTTTCAGAATGCATTCCGTGATGTAGATGTAGAGATAGACAGAACAACAGCAATGGAATTCCAGACACGATATGAGAAAAAGCAGAAGAATATCCAGTTATCAGAAACAATGAAAGAACTGCTTACAAAGCTGGAAACCAGAATCCCGATGGGGATCATTACGAACGGACCGGCAGAGCATCAATGGGAGAAAGTCTATACACTCGGACTTACGAAATGGATCCGCAAAGAATACATCTTCGTATCCGGTGAGATGAAGGTATCAAAGCCGGACCGGAAGATCTTTGACGCAGCACAGGAAGTACTGGGGGCAGAACCTTCCGAACTCTTCTATGTAGGGGATTCCTTTGCAAATGATATCGAAGGGGCAGAGAATGCCGGATGGCATACCGTATGGCTTAATAAGAGAAATCATGATAAGAACAGCGGGGTGGAACCGGATCATATTGTGACCACGGAAGAAGCACTTGCGGAATGTCTGATGAACATTGTGGGGGATGTGCAGATTTTGTAAAAAAAACTTACTTTTCTTTTATCTTATGGAATTCTGGAGATTGGATTATGATACAGATGTAGCAAGGAAGTAACCAATCAAGGATGACAGACAAAGGGCCGGCCAACGTCTGACAGATAAGAAAAAGGAGTTTATATTATCATGAAAAAGAATGTAAGTATTACAAAAGCAGTACAGTTTGTTGTGAACGCAAAAGATGAAAGATACACAATGCTTGGTATCGGTCCTATGTCCGAGAATTTCTTAAGAGCATCTCTGGAGATCTCAAAAGAAAAAGATTTTCCACTGATGTACATCGCAAGCCGTAATCAGGTAGATGCTTATAAACTTGGCGGTGGATATGTATTCAACAGTGACCAGAAACTGTTCCGTGAAAAAATCGAATCCATCTGCAAAGAGATTGATTATGATAACGTATACTACCTCTGCAGAGACCACGGCGGACCATGGCAGAGAGATAAAGAAAGAAATGATCATCTTCCGGAAGACGTGGCAATGGAACTTGCAAAAGAATCTTACAAAGAAGACATCCTGAACGGATTCGATCTTCTTCACATTGATCCGACCAAGGATCCGGATGAGATGTGTAAAGTGGTTGACATCGACATCGTATTCAGAAGAACCGTAGAACTGATCGAGTACTGTGAGCAGGTTCGTAAAGAGTACGGAATCGAGAAAGAGATCGCTTACGAAGTAGGAACAGAAGAGACAAGCGGCGGACTTACATCACTGGATACATATGAAGGATTCATCAAGAGAATCAAAGAATACACAACAGAGCACAATCTGCCAATGCCGATCTTCATTGTAGGACAGACCGGAACACTGACAAGACTTACAAAGAACGTAGGACACTTTAACTATGAAAACTCTAAAGAACTCAGCAGAATCGCTAAGAAATACGGAGTTGGATTAAAAGAACATAATGGGGATTATTTGAGTGAAGCAAAGTTACTTGCACACCTTCCACTGGAGATCACAGCAATGAACGTTGCACCAGCGTTTGGTACGATCGAGACAATGGCTTTACTGGAACTGTTAGACGTGGAAGACAAGTTCAAAGAACTTGGAGTGATCAAGGATGCTTCTGATCTGAGAAATGTAATGACACATGCAGCAATCTACTCTATGAAGTGGAAGAAATGGCTGACAGACGAAGTTGATATGTCTGACCTTACTGCACTGGATGATAAGACAAAACTTCAGATCACAGAGTTATGTGGACACTATACATTCTCAAAACCAGAAGTAGAAAAAGAGATTAACAAATTATATGACAATCTTGCAGCAATCAAGATCGACGGAAGACGCTTTGTCATTGAGAAACTGAAAGAAGAGATGGAAAAACATGTAAGATGCTTTAACATGGAAGGTCTTACAAGCAAGATTGAAGCATCATTATAAGCAGGTAAATGTGCTTTAAGTTCCTCATAATTTGAAAGAAAATTTCACTTTGGAGGAAATGGGAAAATGGTAAAAGGAAGAATGCTGGAAATCGTCCGTTATCTGAAAAAAGAACGGATGGCGAGCTACAAAGAGATTGCGAGTGTTCTTGGAATGAAAGAGAGGACGGTTCGTTATGATGTGGATTGCATCAATAACGAGCTGTCACTCAAAAAAGCACCGCAGATCGAAAAATATGCAAAAGGAATGCTGTTTGTTCCGGATGATCTGGACTTTTCTGTGATCGCCGAAGACGATGAATTCGTATTTACACCGGAAGAAAGACGCAAGATCGTAAGAATGTGGATTCTGTTTCAGACAGAAAAGCTGAATCTGCGTGCGTTAAGTGAAAAGATGCAGGTATCAAGAAGATCCATACAGAATGATGTAGATGCCGTGCAGCAGGAACTTCTGGAAGACGGGATGGTACTGGAGTATGACAAGGGCTTCCATCTGACGGGAGAATCGGAGAAAAGCTATAAGATCAGGAGCCATGAGATATCTAAGATCACAGCCTTTCTGGATCCAAAAAGACGTCGCGGTACTTATGAGAAATACATCGGACAGATGATGGAAGAGATGTTCCTTCCGGTTGCATTAAAGGATGTATTACGATGGGCGGATGAGATTGCGGATCTTATGAACTGGGTGTTCAGTGACGAATCTTACCAGTGGTATATGGCCAATGTGATCGTATTTACATGGTATATCCTGAGTGGAAGAGAGCTGCCGCAGGAGAAATGGAAAAAAGACGGTGAAGACAGTAAAGGACTGAAACGGTACGAAGAAATCGTCGGAAAAAAGTTGACAGAGAAAGAAAAAAGCATCTTATCCGGATTTGAAAGATATACAAAACGATATGTGAATCTGGATGTGAACTTAGACCTGGTCGAGACAGAAGATGTTGCAATCCGTTTGGTAAGAACGATGGAGCAGAGACTTCAGATCAGATTCTCGAAAGACGGTATCCTGTTAAAGGGACTTCTGAATCATATCGGACCGCTTCTGGAAAGACTGAAATCGGGTGTGATGTTCCAGGATGAAGCGATATCGCTGATACCACAGGAATATGATTATGTATATCGTGCAGTAAAAGAAACGATTGAAAAAGATACTATATTGTGTAATCTGACGGAAAATGAAGTGGTATATCTCGTTATATATTTTCTTGGAAGCATCAGAAGAATGCAGCAGGAGCATTATAAGACAGTCCTTCTGGTATGTGGATTTGGATATGGAACGACCGCTGTTGTCAAAGATGCCCTGTTGAACGGATATCAGGTATACATCCGGGAATGCCTTCCGGCATACAGAGTGGAGAATTATCAGAACTGGGATGATATCGATATTGTTCTTTCTACAGTGCCGCTCGAACTTCCGGTAAAGAAACCGTTTGCCCAGGTGCATGTGATCTTTGAAAAAGAAGATTATGTAAAATTAGATATTCTCGGAATTCAGAGAAAGAACGTGCTCACGAATTATTTTGCAATAGAAAGAAGACTGGATTTCTTAAAAGACGAAGACCGGGTACGGGTCATGGACGTAATAAAAGAGGAGCTTGGATATAAAGAGGTGCAGATGCCGGCGAAATATTATAAGCTGACAGACCTTCTGGCAGAAGAGGATGTGTGCTGTGTGCCATCGGAAGCTGCATGGCAGGATGCCGTAAAAGAAAGCACCGGGATACTGATCCGGCATGGAAAGATCAGCGAATCTTATTATGAAAATATTATCCAGGGAATAGAGGTAAAAGGATTCTATTCGGTGACAGACAATGCATTTGCCTTACTGCATGGAAATGAAACGGCAGGAGTAAATGTAAGCTGTATGAGTCTTGTAATATCAAAAGAACCAGTCTGGTTTGGGGATAAGAAGGTCAATATCATCTTCTGTCTTGCCAGCCGGGATAAAAAAGAACATGTGCCGGCAATTATACGCCTGATGCGGATGGTTGCGGCGACAGGATTTATAGAAGAACTGAAAAAATGCACAACGACAAGTCAGGCATATCGTGTAATTGAAGCGTGCGAGAAAGAGGTGGAATCATGTTACCAATTATAAATAAGAATCTGATGCTGTTCGACATTGAAGCAGAAGATAAGATGGACTTGATTAAGAAAATGGTAGAAGCCTTTGAACAGGAAGGCTACTTAAGTGATAAAGAACAATTCACTGCAGATGTTCTGGATCGTGAGAAAGTATTTTCCACATACATTGATTACGGAATCGGGATTCCTCACGGTAAGAGCAGTGGTGTAAAAGAAGCCGGTGTCTGTATTGCCCGCCTCCCGGAAAAGATTCAGTGGGGAGAAGATGAGGAAGAACAGGCAGATCTGCTGATCATGATCGCAGTAAGAAATGAGACAGATAACAATCTGCATATGCAGATTCTGGCACAGTTATCCAGAAATCTGATGCATGAAGATTTCAGGGAGAAGATGAAACACGGTGATAAAGAGAGCATCTATGAAGTACTGGCAAAAGAGGTAGGAGGAAACTAGTATGAAAAAAGCAGCAAAAGAATTACAAAAACATCTGATGACTGCAACTTCCTACATGATACCGTTTGTAGTTGCAGGTGGTATTCTCTATTCATTATCCATTCTCCTTGGTGGAGAGGGAGCTGTACCGACAACCGGATGGCTGGCGAAGATCAATGAGATCGGTGCAGGAGGACTTGCTTTATTCATTCCGGTACTTGGCGGATATATCGCTTTCAGTATCTGTGATAAACCGGGACTGGCACCTGGATTCATCTCAGCATATCTGGCAAAAGAGATTGGAGCAGGATTCATTGGTGGTATTCTTGCAGGATTCATTGCAGGATACGCTGTAAAGATGTTAAAGAAGATCAAGATCCCGGCAGCATACCGTACACTTGGAACAATTTTCCTGTATCCTTTGGGCGGTACACTGATCGCCGGAGGAGCCATTGTATTCCTGCTTGGTGAGCCGATTGCGGTATTCATGAATGCAATGACTACAGCCCTGAATGGAATGTCGGGAGCAGCCAAAGCACCGCTTGGACTGTTACTTGGTTCCATGGTAGGTGTAGACATGGGCGGACCGATTAACAAAGTCGCATACACATTCGCGCAGACACAGGTAGATACGCTGCCGTATCTGATGGGAGGTGTAGGAGCAGCCGGAGCAGTAGCACCGATCGGAATTGGATTAGCAACAATTTTGTTTCGAAAGAAATTCACAGCAGAAGAGAGCAACTCCGGAAAAGCAGCCATCCTGATGGGATGTATGGGAATCACAGAAGGAGCCATTCCATTTGCAGCAACGGATCCGCTCAGAGTGATCCCGGCATATGTGATCGGAAGTGCAGCAGCCTGTATGAGCGCATTCTTATTCGGATGTGAGAACCCGGTACCATGGGGAGGTCTGGTAGGACTTCCGGTTATTACGAACAGAATCGGCTTCTGTGCATCAATCGCAATCGGAGCTGTGATCGTGGCACTGATCATAGGATTTACCAAGAAACCGGTTGTGGAAGAGACACCGGCAGAGGAAGAAGATTCCGGTGAACTGGATATATCATTTGAAGATCTTTAAGATGAAAATTATCAGGTATAGTATCAGAGCAAAAATAAAAGTGAAATTATAAAGTGAAAACAAAACGAATAAAAGGAGGAACTTATCATGAAGGTAGTAGGAGTAACAGCGTGTCCATCAGGAGTAGCACATACATATATGGCAGCAGAGGCACTTAGCCTTGCAGGAAAGAAAGCAGGAATCGAAGTAAAAGTAGAGACACAGGGATCTGCAGGGATTGAAAATGAACTGACAGCAGAAGAGATAAAAGAGGCAGCATGTGTGATCTTATCCAATGACGTTGCAATCCGTAACGAGGAAAGATTCAAAGGGAAAAAAGTAGTCCGTATGGGAACTTCAGATCTGATGAAAAAGGCAGATGCACTGATGAAGAAAATCCAGGATACATTTCAGTAAAAGGATGAAACGGCAGGACTTGCAAAATCTGTAAAAGAACTCTGTGAACAAATAAGAAAAGGAGAGAAAAGACATGAGATTTTTTATCGACACAGCAAACGTAGAAGACATTAAAAAAGCAAATGACATGGGTGTGATCTGTGGTGTTACAACCAACCCATCCCTGATTGCAAAAGAAGGACGTGTATTCGAAGAAGTGATCGCGGAGATCGCATCCATCGTAGACGGAGCCATCAGCGGGGAAGTAAAAGCTACAACCACAGATGCAGAAGGCATGATCGCAGAAGGACGTGAGATTGCCAAGATCCATCCGAACATGGTAGTAAAGATCCCGATGACAGTCGAAGGATTAAAGGCAGTAAAAGTACTCGCAAGCGAAGGAATCAAGACAAACGTTACACTGATCTTCAATGCGAACCAGGCATTACTTGCAGCACGAGCAGGAGCGACTTACGTATCTCCATTCCTCGGAAGACTGGATGACATCTCTGTAAGAGGCGTAGACCTGATCCGTGAGATTGCAGATATCTTTAGTGTAGCAGGAATCGATACACAGATCATCGCAGCAAGTGTACGTAATCCGATCCACGTAACAGACTGTGCACTGGCAGGAGCAGACATCGCAACGGTACCATACAAAGTCATTGAACAGATGACACATCACCCGTTAACAGATGCAGGAATTGAGAAATTCCAGGCAGACTATAAGGCAGTATTCGGAGAGTAGGAATCCGTATACATAGAAAAGAAACATTATCATTCTCTTGTTAAGTAAATAATATCTGAAAAAGCTGCTGTTGCCCATAGGCAGGATTTGGATATTGAATATCGTTTTAATAAAAAGAAGTCTTTTTACTGATAAATCGCTGTATCGGTGAAGAGATTTCTTTTTATAATGCCATGCATTTGTAAGAAGATGCGTGTGAAATATACAAATATGTATGAAAAAATATACAATAAAATATGAAAATAGCCATGTGACAAAAAAGGAAGTTTGTTGTAAAATAAATCGTTACAGTTCTCAAAATAATAGATAAGAAATGGAACATTTTATATGAAATCATGGTGGAGGTTTACAAATATATGGAAAACGAACTTTTTGAAAAAGCGCCGGTACATAAGGCATATTTTAATATGGCATTACCGCTGGTATTCAGTATGGTCATTTCACTGGTCTATAATATGGTAGATACATTCTTTATTGCAAGAACGGGAAATACCAATCTGGTAGCGGGTGTGTCTCTTGGAGCACCGATGTTCACGGCAATGATCGCACTTGGAGATATCTTCGGACTGGGTGGAAGTTCCGTAATTGCGAGATTATTCGGACAGAGGAAAGATGAGGATGCAAAACGCATCAGTTCCTTCTGTTTTTATGGAGCAATTATCTGCGGAGTGATCGTAACGGTATTACTTCTGATCTTCCGTGCACCGATGTTGCATTTATTAGGAGCGGATGCAAATACTTACAAGTATGCATCACAGTACTATACATATCTGGTGCTGGGTTCTGTATTTATCATTGTATCATTTACGCCGAACAATCAGCTAAGATCAGAAGGATTTTCGAAAGCGTCCATGGAAGGTTCGGTACTTGGAGCAGTGGTGAATATAATATTAGATCCGATTTTTATTTCGATACTGGGTATGGGAGCCGGCGGAGCCGCGATTGCAACGATCATCGGGTATATTGCGACGGATGCTTATTACGTGTGGATATATTTGAAAAAGAGTAAAAAGCTGTCGATTGATCCGGGACATATGCATATCAATATGAATGAATTCCGGCAGATTCTGGCAATTGGAATACCGGCATCAATCACGAACTTTATGCAGAGTTTTGCGGTCACACTGACCAATCGTAGTCTGCTTGTATATGGAAATAATAAAGTTGCGGCGATGGGAATCGTGATGAAAGTAAATATGATCGCGGCGTTGATTCTGGTTGGATTTGCGTTCGGATGTCAACCGCTGGTTGGTTATAATTATGGGGCAAGGAATAAGAAACGTTTGAAAGAGATTCTGGCATTCTGTTATAAATTCGAATGTGGTCTGGCAGTTATACTGGCAGTAATTTTATCCGCCGGTGCAAGACCTCTGATCCGTGTATTTATGAAGACCCCGGAGATTGTAGATTCCGGCGTACTGATGCTGCGTCTGCAGCAGGCAGGTATGATGTTCATGGCGGTCGTTCTGGTTACGACCTGTGTATTCCAGTCGGCGGGAAAAGCAATGGGAGCATTCTTGTTATCAGTCAGCCGTCAGGGTGTGATCTATGGAATTGTGATCGTTATTGCTTCGCATATGATCGGATATCATGGTGTGCTGGCCGCACAGGCTGTCTCTGATTTCCTGACAGCATTGCTGGCTGTTATACTGCTGAAACATGAGTTGTGGAGTGAATTAACCGATATAAAAAGGAATGAAGAAGCAGCATAGAAGTAGTATAATAGAAAAAGACAAAGCACAGGTGCAGGAAAGGAAGCATGAATCATGTCATTAGAGAAAGCAAAGAAGTATCTGGAAGAAAAAGGTTATGCGGATCACGTCATTGAACTGGAAGAATCGAGTGCGACAGTACAGCTTGCCGCAGAAACTCTCGGGGTAGAACCGGGAATGATCGCAAAGACGATGTCATTTCTGGTTGATGGGGAACCGATTCTGATCCTGACAGAAGGAACAGCGAAGGTTGATAACCGTAAGTATAAGGATCAGTTTCATGTAAAAGCGAAGATGATTCCATTCGATGAAGTAGAAAGATATATCGGACATGCCCCGGGCGGTGTGTGTCCATTTGGAATTAAAGAAGGCATTAAGGTCTATCTGGATGAGTCTCTGAAACGCTTTGAGACGGTCTATCCGGCAGCTGGAAACGACCACAGCGCAGTCAGACTTACGATTGCAGAACTGGAAGACGTTGCCGGGGCATGCGGATGGATTGATGTATGTAAAGAAATGTAAAGAAAGAAAGAGAGAAAGTGGATTGTCGGTAGATGATCCGCTTTTTTCTATGCATTTGCAAGGAACTGCCAGTGGAAGGTCATGTAGGTGCCGGATTCGCTGTATCTTTGAAAGTGGTATTGACATGATGTCAGAAAAGAATTACACTACAGGTAGTGACAACGTGTCAGAATGAAAGTAGGGATAGATTTGAAGACAGGTTACCGCCTGTATCATATCCGGTTTGAATAGTGATAAGTTCGAAGATGAACAGTCTGAATGTCAGAAAACATAAACATGGAGGAAAGAGGCATATGGAATATACGAAACTTGGAAATACAGATATCGAAGTATCAAAATTATGTGTAGGCTGCATGAGCTTTGGAAAAGCCGGAACCATGCATGACTGGACGCTGGATGAGAAGCAGACGGATGAGATGGTGGCACATGCACTGGATCTCGGAATCAATTTCTTACACTGGCTGTTCAGGCTGAAATCTTTTCTGGT
>JABLTN010066748.1_pt1 | contig 10836 bp, 8 predicted proteins | sample 7160141 | NCBI WGS metagenome assembly JABLTN01 (sample SAMN14651226, study PRJNA627086) | human gut metagenome | isolation source: feces | host: Homo sapiens | reverse complement strand
TTTGCGGATTTTGCCGCCCGGGAGCGAATGCGAGAGGCAAAACCCGTAAAACTCAAAAAAGTGGCATTCAGCCACTTTTTTGACACTCTGAAGCCCCGAAAAAAATCGGGGCCTGCTTTTTTCTTTTGCCGTGGTCAGCGCATTATCTGATATGTGGCGTCTACCGTGGCCGTCACCTTTATGGTGGGCATTACGGTCTGCGCTTCGGTCAACGCGTCCTCCGCGGGCGCCGCCGTAGCCTGCGGCTTGAGGGTCTTATTGGTATCGTCGTATACCACCGCGCTGTCTGCGCCGCCGTTTTCATCTATGGAAATGGGCAGGTTTGTCAGGCGCACTCCCGCACCGGCCGCTATTGCCCTGGCCTTTGCGCCCGCCGACTCCACCGCCATGCCGAGGGCCTGAAGGTATGCCTCGGAATCATCCTCTATGGAGTATTCGGGGCCGGATACGTCGCTCGCGCCGGCGGCGACGGCCTCGCTTATAAGGCTCCCCAGCACATCCATGTCCCTGACCTTGACGTTCACGGTGTGGTATACCTCATAGCCCACCACCTTGGAGGTATTCTTGCTGTAATCCCTGACCTCGTTTATATTGAGATAGCCGGTCTCGATATCCTCCTCCGCTATGCCCCTGGCCTTTATCACCTCAAGCACCGCCTCCATCAGCTTCGCGTTATTCTGCTGCGCATCGGATACGTCCTTTTCCTGGGCCCTTACGGTAAAGCCCACCTCGGCAATGTCCGGCTTTATACTTACGGTGCCGGTGCCGGTCACCCTTACGGTGCTTCTGGTATCATAATATCCGTCGGTGCTCTGAGTCGATGCCACTATATTCTTTTGCTCCTCTATCTGGTCCTGGCTCTTGCAAGCAGCGGCCGAAAGGGCCATTATCGCCGCGCAGAGCGCTATTGCCGCTATCCTTGCCTTCTTATTCATTTTCATTGTCACTTTTACCGTTACTCCTTTTTCTCGGTATTTTCTTTCTTATTGGCGCTGAGCTTTTCCATGCGTTCCCGCCGCTCCTGCGCCTTTGCCTCGCGCTTTACGGCATTCCTGGCTTTCCCCTTCTTTATGAGCTTCACTACGAGCACAACTATCGCGGCCAGCACCGCGATCACCAGTATCGCGGGTATTGCGCATACTATGGCTACCAGTGCGTTCTCGAGGAATACGCCTACCGCCACGAAGCTCTCCGAAAGCCCCGCGGACATACGCTCGCCCATGCCTTCCTTTGCGGCAGGGCCTTTGGCGAGGCGGTTCTCGTTGATAGTCACATAGACCGTGGTATAGTCCACCAGGTCGTCATAGCGGCGGAGCTGCGTCGTGTACTGCTCTATCTCGAGCGTCGTCTCGGATATGGCCTTTTCCAGCTCTACCAGATCCTCCATATTGCCGGTGGTCTTCATTATTTCCTTGAGCCTGTCAAGCTGATCCCGAAGCACGCCCAGGCGGGTCTCGGTATCAAAGTAGTTGAGGGTTATATCCTCGGTATCACAGTTGCTGTAGGTTATCTCTCCGGTACCCTGGGTAAAATCTACGAATTCCTTGGCCTTGGCGGTAGGAATGCGGAACGTCAGGTTGGCGGTGCGGCCATAGTCGGAGTACGTCTCGGGCTTTGTGCCGCTCACGCTGGAGGACTGCACATAGCCGCCGAGCTGCGCCGCCTTGTCCTGAAGCTGCTTGAAGTGGTTATCGAACTCATCGGTCCGCATCTCAAAGGTATAGGTGGTGATTATCTTGTGATTGCCGTAGTTTGGGTCGGCCTCGCCTGCATCAAAGCCACCGGCGGCGCTTTCAGACGCTTCCGTGGTCATCGCGGTTTCGGGTTCGTAGGCCGGCTCCTCGGCGGCAGCCGTATCATAAGCGTAGTTATAGCTTTCCTCCGTCGTTGCCTTCATAGAGGACTGCGAGGCAGCGCAGCCGGAAAGCAGCATGAGTACAAGCACTGCACATACTGTTATCCTTAACCTTTTCATCATGATAAATACCTCCGTTGTAAGCTTATGTGGGGATTGATGCCGGTTCCGATTCTCTTATGCCTATAAGACGTACAGGCAGGCGAAATGGTTGCGCTTTTTTGAACATTTTTCTAAAATAATTATATCAGGCGCTGCCGCCGCACTCAAGCGCTCCTTCGCTCCCGCACACCTATTATAACGCCGCATATTATGAGCAGCGCGCCTATTACGCTCATGAGCGTTATGGGCTCATGCAGGAACAGTGCGCCCGTTATAAGCGTTACAAACGGGTTTACATAAATATAGGTGTTCACCTTCACTATGCCGAGCCTGCGGGTCGCCATGTTCCATGTGGTGTAGCTTATCCCGCTGCCGAGTATGCCGAGGAACGCTATACTGAAGAGCTTTTGCGGGTCCGCGAACTCATACAGCGGCATATTCAGCTCCCCAGTAAAGCATGCAAGCGGCAGAGTGGTCAGTATTGCGAAAAAGGTCATTCGACGCATAAGAAAAAAGCTCGAAAACCTGTGTACATAGCGCGTCATCATCACGGAGTACAGCGCCCAGAATATCGCGGCGGCTATGGACAGCATATCACCCAGCGGATTGAATTTCAGCACCACTGTCCCGTTGAACACCACCAGCGCCACGCCCGCAAGGGCGATGAGCGAGCCGTACACCGTATTCCTCCTGAGCCTGTTCCCTTTTGTAAAGAAATGCGCCAGCACGGCAGTCCATATGGGCGCCGAGGCTACGAGTATGCTTACGTTTGACGCAAGGGTATACCTGAGGGCATTGTTTTCGCAAAGGAAATACGCCGTATCCGCAAAGAGCGACATGAAAAACATACCGAGGTTATCCACGGCCATAGTCTTTTCCGTCTTTGGATACATACACCACAGCACGGCATATGCCACTAAAAAGCGCATCAGCATTATCTGCAAGGGCGTAAATACGCTGAGCAGCGTTTTACTGAATATAAAGGTGCTGCCCCATACGCATATGGTGGCAAGCGCTATAAGGTGGCCGCCCAGCCCTTCCGTCCCCTTTTTGCCGCATTCCATGGGCATTTCTCCTTGTCGGTTGGTAAAACCCGCTGTTTTTGCAGTATTATATCACAGCCCTTATTATTTCGCTTTACTTTTCGCGAAAAAAACAGTAGAGTAGTATTTGGTGGCAGTTCGGCATAGCTGACTTACGAAAATATTTCCGCATGTTCCGGCAATTTTTTCCGGGCCGAAAGCCACTGTTTTTACGCGTTAATAAACCTTTTTAGGGAGGATATTTATAAAGTGGGTATTTTCTCTGTAATTTCACTTCTGGGCGGACTTTCCATATTCTTATATGGAATGGACATTATGGGGGACGGCCTGAAAAGCAGCTCCAGCAAAGCCCTTAAAAGCATGCTGGAAAAGGTCACCCACAGCGCGGTGCTGGGTATGCTCACGGGCACCCTCGTAACCAGCGTCATACAAAGCTCCACCGCCACAATAGTGCTTACCGTGGGCCTTTTGAGCGCCGGGATACTCAACCTTCGCCAATCCATAAGCATAGTCATGGGCGCGAACATCGGCACCACCGTCACGGCGCAGATAATCCGCCTTATGGATATAAACTCAAGCGGCGCGGCATTCATCGAGATATTCAAGCCCTCCACGCTGGCTCCGCTCGCCGTGCTTTGCGGCATAATATTCCTCAAATTCGTCAAAAGCCAAAAAACAAAGGGCATCGGCATGATGCTCATGGGCTTCGGAATTCTGTTCACCGGCCTTATGGGAATGACGGAGGCTGTATCGCCACTGTCCGAATCCCAGGCATTTACGGATGTTTTGCAGAAATTCTCCGATGTGCCGATACTTGGCATACTTACCGGTCTTATAACCACCTTTATCGTGCAGAGCTCTTCCGCCGTGATAGGTATGGTTCAAGCGCTTTCATCTACCGGCGCTTTCACCTTCCAGACTGTGTATCCCCTTATAATAGGCATCAACCTTGGCACCTGCATAACTACCGCCATTGTCTGCTCCATAGGAACAGACAAGGACGCCAAGCGCACCGGCATTGCACACATATTATTCAACTGCATCGGCACGGTGCTGTTTATGGCGGCAATACCCCTGCTGCACCACGCCGGGGCGCTGAACTTCATATGGGGCAAGCCCATGAACAGCGGCGGAATAGCAAACTTTACTACCATTTTCAATCTGGTGACAGCGGTGGCGCTGCTTCCCTTCACAAACCAGCTTGTAAAGCTGACTACCCTCATCGTAAAGGACTCCCCGGACGATACGGAGGATTTCTATCCCGAAATGCGCACCCTGGACGAGAAGCTGTTCATATCCCCCGCCCTTGCCCTTCATCAGGTGAATATAGCTGAAGCCAGCATGGGCAGGCTCGCCCGCAAGAACTTCAACCGAAGCATAGACCAGCTGGTCTCCTACGACCCTGAGCGCAGCGCAAAGATATCCTCTGTGGAGGACAGGCTGGATGGCTTTACCGACGCCGCAGAGAACTACCTTATAAAGCTCTCCAACCATATCGACAGCACTGAGGACAACAACGAGCTGAATCTGCTGCTTCAGGCCGTCACCGACTTTGAGCGCATAGGCGATTACGCAACAAACATAAACGACCTCAGCGCACGCCTCGTAGCGGACGGACATGCTTTCTCGGAGACCGCAAAGAGGGAGCTTGAGATACTCTCCTCCGCACTTACCGAAATAATCGACCTCACCGTGGAAGCCTTCGCCAACGGCGATGAAGCTATGGCAAGGCGCATAGAACCTCTTGAAGAAGTAATCGATGAGATGGTGGCCACTCTCAAGGACAGGCATATCGCCCGCCTCAAAAACGGATCCTGCACCATAGGCGCGGGCCTGGTGTTCATAGAGGTGCTGACCCATATGGGCCGCGCCGCCGACCAGTGCTCCAGCATAGCGGTGTTCCTGCTGGGCCGCCACAACGAGGAGATACTGAGCAACCATCACGCCTACCTGCACGAGCTGCACAAGGGCAACGACGCCTACTACGCCTCCGAATTCGCGGCGAGGCGCAGGGAGTTCCTCGACCCCATCGAGGCACTGTAAGCAGCCTCAAAAGCGCACAAATATAAAAGGATATGTGGCTTTGTGCCACATATCCTTTTTAAGTCCACAAGCTATATTCTTTTCAGCAGGGCCGGAAGCTCGGATAAGGACCTTATCTCATAATCCGGGCGCACGTCCTCCTCGTCAGGCATATCGTCGCGGTTGAACCATATGGTGGTTATTCCGGCGTTTTTGCCGCCCTGCATATCGGCCGAAAGGCTGTCGCCCAGTATGGCGGTATGCGTTTTGCAAAAATCCGGTATCCTTTCAAAGCACTTTTCAAAGTACTCCGGCTCAGGCTTGCGGCCTCCTATTTCCTCGGAAATAAACATGCCGTCAAAGTATTTTTCTATTCCGGCGCTGTCTATGCGGCTGTGCTGCACCTTTGCTATGCCGTTTGAGGCAAGATACAGCCTGTATTTACCGTAAAGCTCCTCAAGCATGTCCTCGGCCCCCTCTACGAAATAGTGGCCTATCGCCAGCAGCCCCTCGTATACCTTGGCGGTCTCCGCGGGGGATACGGTTATTCCGAACTCGTCAAAGAGCTGCCTGAAGCGGCTGACCTTCACCTCCGCCATAGTGATCTGCCCCTTTTCAAGCCGCTTCCAGTGGACGAGGTTTATCACGCTGTAGCGGCTGAGAAGCTCTTCCGTAGGCTCAATGCCCATGGCCCTGAGGGCGCCCGCAAGCGCGGGGCCCTCGGCCTTGTTAAAATCCAGTATAGTGTTGTCCAGATCGATAAGAAGCGTATCTATCATATACGTCTTACTTGCTCATCGCCCTTTCGGCTGCGGCTACTACGTTTTCTACCGTGAAGCCGAACTCCTTAAAGAGTACGCCTGCGGGGGCGGAGGCTCCGAAGTGGTCTATGGTGACGGTCTCGCCGTCCAGCCCGATATATTTGTACCAGCTCATGGCACAGCCCGCTTCTATAGCCACTCTCGCCCTTACCGAGCCGGGCAGCACGCTCTCCTTATACTCCGCGCTCTGCCTGTCGAATATATCAGTGCAGGGCATTGATACCACGCGAACTTTTTTGCCCTTGGCCTCAAGCTCGTCTGCCGCCTTCATGGCTAACTCCACCTCGGAGCCGCTGGCCATGAGTATCACGTCGGGCTTTTCGCTGCCGCGCAGTATGTAGCCGCCCAGCATGGCCTTGCTTACGTCGGTCTCCGCAAGCTGGGGCAGGTTCTGGCGGGTAAGCGCCAGCGCGGTGGGCATAGTGCCGGACAGGGCGGCAATATAGGCCGCGGCGGTTTCCTTCTTATCCGCGGGGCGGAACAGGTTGGTATCGGGTATAGCCCTTATAGAAGCAAGGTGCTCAATAGGCTGATGGGTAGGGCCGTCCTCGCCTACGCCTATGCTGTCGTGGGTAAGTATGTACAGCACAGGCAGCTTCATGAGGGCCGCCATGCGCATCGCGGGCTTGAGGTAGTCCGAGAATACCATAAAGGTGGCGCAGTAGGGGCGCAGCCCGCCATAGAGCATTATGCCGTTGCAGGCCGCCGCCATGGCAAATTCGCGTATGCCGAAGTGTACGTTCGAGCCGTCCCTGTCGTTCTTGGAATAATAGGGCTTGCCCTTTAGCTCGCTCTTGTTCGAGGGGGCCAGATCGGCGCTGCCGCCAAAGAGGTTGGGCATGTATTCCGCCGCGAGGTTGAGTATCTCGCCGCTGGTGGCGCGGGTGGCCATTGGCTTTTCGGCAGCGGTCAGCCTGGGATCGTTGAGCAGCTCCTCTGGCAGCTTACTGTCGTGCCACCTCACCCACTCGGCATAAAGCTCGGGATATGCGGCCTTGTAGCCCTCGAACATCCTGTCGTACTCCTCCTCGGCCTTTGCATAGCCCCGGCCCAGCTCCTCAAAGTGCGCATACACCTCGCCGGGTACCTCAAAGGGTGCATAATCCCACTGATAAAACTCCCGCATGGACTTGAGGGCTTCCTCCCCCAGAGGCTCGCCATGGGCGCTGGCCTTGCCCTGCTTAGTTGTGCCATAGCCTATCTCGGTGTTCACGATTATGAGAGAGGGATGTTCGGTGTCCGCCTTGGCATTGTCGAGAGCGGCCTGTATAGCGTCCATATCCTCGCCGGAGGCTACCTCCTGCACCTGCCAGCCGTATGCCTCGAACCTCGCCTTCACGTTCTCGCCAAAGGTGGACTCTATGCGGCCCTCTATGGTTATATGGTTGCGGTCGTAGATCAGTATCAGCTTGCCGAGGCCCATGGTGCCTGCCATGGAAGCGGCCTCGGAAGCAACGCCTTCCTGAAGGCAGCCGTCGCCGCAAAGGGCGTAGGTGTAGTTGTCAACCACCTTGTAGCCGTCGCGGTTGAAGTGGGCGGCAAGCCGGCTTTCTGCCATGGCCATGCCTACCGCTATGGCGATGCCCTGCCCAAGAGGGCCGCTGGTAGTTTCAACGCCCTTGGTGTGGCGGTACTCCGGGTGACCGGGGGTAAGGCTGCCCCACTGGCGGAAGTTCTTTAAATCCTCGATAGTCAGTCCGTAGCCAAAGAGATGCAGCAGAGAATACTCCAGCACGGAAGCGTGGCCAGCGCTGAGCACAAACCTGTCCCTGCCCTGCCACTCAGGATCCTTTGGGTTATGCTTCATCTGCTTCCACAGTGTGTACGCCATGGGCGCAGCGTCGATGGCAAGGCCGGGGTGGCCGCTCTTTGCCTTCTCAACAGTCTCCGCCGCCAGAAAGCGTATGCTTTTTACAGAAAGCTCATCGATCTTATTCATATTGCGTTCCTTTCTTTATTTACGAGTATTTTATCTGTTCAATAGCTGCTTTATTATCTCCGCAGGCTCCGTAACGCCGGACTGATAAAGCTCCATGACGTCTTCAGAGCATATGGCGCCGATCTCAAGGTTTATCACCGAAACCGCGCCCGTTGTGGTAAGCTGCTCCGCAAGCTTCAGCATATTCTCTGCAGCCTCGTTCATGTTCACGCCCACGCAGGCTCCCATGAGCCAGTGATCCTCTATCATGAGGGATACCAATTCCTCGGTAAGCTCCGCGCATATCACCTCCACGGAGTCGTTGCGGTTAGCCGCCTTGAGCGCCGCATAAGCCGCCTTGGCAAGCTCCGCGTTCTCAGCGTATATGGTATCCAAAAGACCTACGGGTATTTCCGCCAGCGCCCTTTCCGTCCATTTTTCCGGTGTTCCCATGCCGGTGCCGAAAAAATACGTGCCCTTATCCTGCAATTTTCCTTCGGCTACCATCTCCTGCTGTATTTTGTATCCAGCTTCGTTATCGCTCGCAAACAGAGACAGTGTGCGCACCGGAAAGCAGTGTGACGGATAGCTGTACAGCACCTCCCATGAAGCCATTGCCACAGCATCGCCGTCGAAGGTGACGCCAGAGGTATTTTCGGGTATTATATGCGGCTTGTCCGTCAATATTACCGCCGGGCCGGATATTTCCGGTACATCGCCGGGCTGAGGCATATATACCAGCGATACGCCTTCCTTTGCCGCCTCCATATTTTTCTGCTCTTGAGTAAGCTCCGGCTCCGGGGTAGCGTTGGAGCTGGTCACCTGCACATTTTCCCCTATTGGTTCCGGTGTGGGCTCCGGTGTATTCTCAGGTATCTCGGTCTGCTCAAAATCGTCGCCTGCAGCTTCTTCAACTATCTCCTGAAACTCTTCGCTGGCGTTTACCATGGCGTAGCGCACCTTTATCTTGGCTATGCTCTGGTTCATCTTATCGCTTATGGCGGGGTTGGGACTCATCTGCATGAGACTTATAGCTATGAGTACCGAAAGTGCCGCAACGGAAATTATGGCTATCCACGTGCCCTTTTTCATTTTTCCGTCCCCTCCATGCCGTCCTTGTCATACACGGTGGCCCAGCCTTCCTTAATGCTCTTGCGCAGCATATAGCCCTCTGTTCCCCAGTAGCTGACCTTGGCCCATTTGCCGTCCTCGCCCAGCCCTTCCTCCAGCAATACTATCGTGCTGTGGCGGGCTACCTTGTATATCTTATCGGCCTTGGCGTTTGGTTCGGCATAAAGATACTGGGTACCGGCGACATAATAGCCATCTGGTATGGACTGCATCACACCCTTCTCGTAGGTTATAAAGCAGCGGCGCACATAACCCTCCCGTCCGTCCGCCGTTACCTTGACCCATGGGTCGCCCTCCTGCAATACGGTAAGCTCGGTATCCCTCCTGAGTGTCTTTATGAGCTTGTCGTTAGTACCGTTGCCGGTACGCATCTGCGCCCCGTCCACAGTTATCCATGCCTTGCGGTCCTCGAGGGGCTCATTGTCGTATATATTAGTCTGGAAATCCCTGTACTCCTCAAATTTCATATCCGTCTTGAGCGAGGAAGCCAGGCCGCTCCTTGCTTTGCCTGCCGTCACCTTTACCGTAGTCCCGAAAGGTGCGTTGTAGTATAACCACTTTGCGTCTTCCACGTAAAGCCGCACGCAGCCGTGGGAGCCGTTTGTGCCAAGGTTGTTGAAGGCGAATTTTTTCAGCGTAGACGTGTCCCTCGATGAGAACATTATAGAATGGAAATATACGCCGCCTACTATCTGCGTCCAGTATCTGGCATACTCATTATTGAAGGCCGCAAACTTTCCGAAGCGCTCCCTTCCGCCTATCTTCCACGTGCCGCTGGGGGTGGGCGATGCGGGCTCGTCCCCCTTGGGCTGCGTCTTGCCGGTGGTGCAGACAAAGCGGCGCACGATCCTCGTGTATTCGCCGTCGTCGTCCTTCTGATATACCGTCACCACCTGGTTGGTGGTATCCAGCACTATATAATACTTGTTCGGGTCATTATTCTGCATTTCGTCCCGGGCAAAAGCGGCGCCGGGCAGCAGCATCAGCACGGCCATTGCTGCAAGCAGTGCAGTTTTGAATCTTTTGGAAAGCATAGATTCCTCCGATAGTAAAGTCCAGCATATTATATTATATTGTATTTATCCTTTTTCGCCAATAATCAATTTTATGTGCCTTTTCCATACAAAAAAGGTCACATTCCTCCCGATTGCATATCCGGCCGTTATGTGGCATAATTGACTTGGTATTTTATTTATCCTCCGGGAGGCAAGATATGGCTATACTCAACAAATTAGGCAGCATCGCCCGCAACGTATCCGGCAGAACCGGAAACATGCTGGAGGTGAGCAAGCTCAACGCTCTGATACGCAGCAGCGAGGACGACATTGAAGAGCTGAAGCAGCAGCTGGGCGAATACTTTTACGGCAAATACGCCGCTGGGGTAATACTGGACGGCGACGCTACGGAAATATGTAAAAAGATCCAGGCGGCATATACAGAGATAAAGGCTAACAAGGCCGAGATAAACAGCATAAAGGCCGCAGCAAGGGAGGCAGAAAACGAAGCTGCCGAGGAAGCCGAGGCAAAGGCACAGATCAAGCTCCAGTCCAAGGAACTGTACGGCGAATTCGTAAACGCCGCCCGCTCCGTTTCCGGCTCAGTCACCTTATGCCCTATGTGCGGCGCATCGGTAACAGACGGCTCCCGCTTCTGCGGCAATTGCGGCACGAAACTCTGCTGATAAAAATAAAAGGGCGGCTCATCAGCCGCCCTTTCAGTCTGTCAAAAAACCCCAGGGTTGATAAGGGGCCGCAGCCCCTTATGTTTAATCCGGGTCTTACGACATGTGCGTCTGAACGGATGAAAACCCAGAGGTTTTCGTACTTTGCATTCGGTGCTGACCGCGCCATAGGCGCAAGCACCGGATGAAAAAAACTCTAAAAAGTGGCGTTTAGCAACTTTTTCGACAGCCTCAAAGGGCGGCTCACCAGCCGCCCTTTTATT
>JABLTN010027975.1_pt1 | contig 10843 bp, 10 predicted proteins | sample 7160141 | NCBI WGS metagenome assembly JABLTN01 (sample SAMN14651226, study PRJNA627086) | human gut metagenome | isolation source: feces | host: Homo sapiens | reverse complement strand
TACTGGCGCGACGGCGAGCCGGGCACCGACAACAACATCTACAAGTTCATCTGGAAAAAGGTCTGCGTGAACGCCACCGTCAACACCGTGTGCGCGGTCCTGCGTCTGAAGATCGGCGAGGTCGAGGCGGATCCGTTCGGCCAGTGGCTGTTCCACAGCGTCATCCGTGAGACCTGCGCGGTCGCGACCGCCAAGGGCGTGCCGATGGACGCCGACGAGTTCATCGCCCACGATCACAAGGACATCGTCACCAACATCGCGGACTACTATCCGTCCATGTGCCAGGACATGCTCTTCAACCACCGCCAGACCGAGATCGACGTGCTCAACGGCAAGATCGCCGAGTACGGCGAGCAGCTGGGCATCGACACCCCGGTGTGCAAGGTCCTGTCCCAGGTCGTGCGCTGCATCCAGGGCAACTACGACAAGCAGTACCTGAAGTAATTTCCCATCCCGAATTTTCTCTGCCGGCCGGCCAACAACCGGCCGGCAGTCTGCTAAGGAGGCAAACGCATGAAAATTGCAATGATCGGCTCCGGCGCTGCCGGCAGCGTGTTCGCCGCCTATCTGCGCAAAGGCGGCGCCGAGCTCTGGCTCGTCGATAAGTATAAGGCGCACATGGACAAGATCGCGGCCGACGGGCTGGTCTTCCGCACGCCGGAGGGCGAGGAAGTGCTCACCGGCTTCCACACGAGCGCCACCGCGCACGACATCGGCACCATGGACATGGTCATCCTCATGGTCAAGGCCACGCAGACCGCAGACGTCATGGCCGACACCATGCCCTGCATCGGGCCGGAGACGGTCGTCGTCTCGCTGCAGAACGGCCTCGGCAACGACGAGGTGCTCGCCCAGTTCGTGGAGACCGACCGCATCCTCTACGGCAGCGGCCTGATCGGTACGGAACTGGCCGGCCCCGGCGTGTGCGTGAGCAAGCCGGAAAAGGGCATCCAGATGCACTTCGGCGCCGTGCACAACAACCCGAAGGCCGACGCCGCCGGAAAGGCGCTCGAGGCATGCTTCCAGGCGGGCGGCTGCAACGCGAGCTTTGACGAAGACGTGCGCCCGTACATCTGGAAGAAAGTCATCGCCAACAGCGGCTACAACGGCGTGAGCGCCGTCATGCGCCTGAAGGTGAAGGAAACGTTTGCCGACCCCTACGGCCACGACATCGTCATGCATGTCTGGAAAGAGGGCTGCGCCGTCGCGCAGGCGCTCGGCATCGGCGATCTCTGGCCGCTCATGGAAAAGGAGGAGCCGAACATCGTCGCCAACCTCGGCAACTACTATCCGTCCATGGCGCAGGACGCCGTGCTGCACCAGCGCCAGACGGAGATCTCCGTGCTCAACGGTGCCATCGCGCGCTACGGCGAGCGGCTGGGCGTGCCCACCCCGTTCAACACCGTCATCACGAAGGTCATCTCCTGCATCCAGAACAACTACGACAAGCAGTATCTGGGCTGATAACGCATCCCGTACCAGCGTCCCGGCAGCCGCCGGGGCGCTTTTTTGTGCGCGCGCCGTCATCGCAGGGGCTTCCTTGCCGGATCGTGGTCTTTCCTTGCCGGGTAGGTTGGCCCATGGCGCTGAGATCGCGCGCCCATCCGTCCCCCGGCGCTTGACAGACGCGCCCCGCGCCAAAACCGGAGACCCGCAAACCTTCAAAGCACGCGCTCGTCGCGCAAAAATAGCATAATATATACAAAGGCCCCCTGTGCCGTCTGCATAGGGGGCCTTCGCGCGGTGAGAAAGGGGATGTATGCACAAAAGGATCCGTCAAACGCGCGTGATCGTGATCTCCTTCTGGTACACGGTGCGCATCTTGTACTCCACGCCGCCATAGATGACATGATGCTCACCGTCGCGGCCGTCATTGACGAACCGGTGACCGTCATAGGGGCGAATACCCTCCTCGATGACGCTGGCCGCGCCGAGCGCCGCCATATGGCCGTTGAAGTGCTGCACCATGAGCGGCCGCTTCGAGGGCTTTATTTCCAGCCGGTCATCGCTCATCGGGTGGCCGGGATAGACCGTCACCGCGGCGTCGCGCGGCAGCACCGCCGTCTCGCAGATGCCGTAGGCCGGGATCGGCGCCTGCACGAACTTGTCGCCCTGCGCGAGAAAGCAGCGCTGGGCTTGGTATCGCGGCTGAGCCGGCCGCGTTTGGGCGCGCGCAGGTCGAAAATGCGCTTGCCATCGGACGAGAGGCGGCACTCGAAGTACCGGCCGTTGGACGTGAACGTCATGTCCGAGATGAACTTCGGGTAGTTCCACATGATGCGGCCGCCGTCCATCGCCCGCTGCGTCGTGACCGGGCAGCGGAACACGAACGTGCCAAAGTGCGCATCGCGCGCCTGCCGGATGAGCGGCAGCGGCCCTCTGGGCACCTTGTCGTGCGTACAGATGGCAACCATGACCGTCTCGCCATAGCTGCCGACCGATGCGTGGATGTAGTTATACGTCGCCAGTGCGACCATGCAGCGCGTGGGCGACACCTTGACGACGTGCAGATTGTCCGAGGGCAGGCGCTTTTGCACCGCCTCGGCATCCGCCGTGAAGTAAAAATATGCGCACGCATCCTTGTAGTACAGGATGGGCATTTCGGTCTCCCCGTCGATCCCGAGCCTGGCCGGGCGGGTGCCCTCGAACAGATCCTTCCGCTGGAACATGATGCCCCCTCCAAAATCACAGTTTCGGCGCTTGTGCTTTGTCCGCCGCGCTGTTGCAATTATAACGCGGCATGACCGAAGCAGCAATGATCCAGCAACGGCCGTGACGACTGGCGTTATGAAATGGAGGTTTTTGTAATGGCAGAGCGTTCTTCGCGGCTAAAGGGCCTGCGGCTGTCGAACGAGGAGACGAACCGTCTCACGCGCGAGAGCCTGGAGACAGCGCTGCTCCAGCTCCTGCAGGAGCAGGACATCCGCGACATCTCGATCGAGGCGCTTGTGCAGCGCGCGGGCGTGTCGCGCATGGCATATTACCGCAACTTCGGCTCCAAAGAGGCCATTCTCGACAACTGCATCACGCGCGTGTGCGACAAGATCGCCGCCGTCATGGGCCCCTATCTGCGGCGCGACGACTGGCCGGGCGCACGGCGCGAAATTTTCCGTGTCCTGTACGAATACAAGGATTTCTGCCGCGTGCTCATCGCCGCGCACGAGAGCGAGCGGCTGCAAAACTTTTTCAACGCCTTCGCGGCCGAGTGCGCCTATGATGACTCTGACCGCGAGCGCTACCGGATGTATTTCCGGGCCGGCGCAGCGTATAACCTCATGTACATCTGGCTGCGCGAGGGGATGCCCACCTCGCCGGACACACTGGCCGATTACTGCAACGCGGCCAGTCTGCCGCGCGCGGAAACCTGACGCCGGAGACCGCCGCAGTCCAGGAGGCGCCGCAAAGCGCGGCTCCCCAACCACACCCTCATCGGCCGAAATCACATGTCACCGCCGCGCAAAACGATCTCATCCTGCGGCCGAAAATCACATCAGCCGCGCAAAAACACCCCCTGTGCTTTGCACAGGGGGTGTTCGCTATGGTTTGGTTTGCCGTCAGCGCTGCGCGCTTAGCGGTTGGGGTACTTCTGGGCCAGTTCGGCCTCGAGCGCATCCCAGTCACGCTGCTGCGTGATCTTCGTCCACGTCTCGGGCGACTTGTTGTTCACGCGCTCGTAATCGTGGCTGTTGGTGGCTTCCTGCACGGGCTCATAGTACCAGGCGTCGGGATCGCTGTTGTCCGGCCAGGTGACCATGTCGGAGAGGAAATGATCCTTGTCCGGTGTGCGGAAGAGGACGTTGTTGATGATCTCCATGACCTCGGCGCGGGTGATCTCCTGCTCCGGGCCGAACGTGCCGTCCGTGAAGCCGCTGACCAGGCCGAGCGCCGCCGCGCGGTTGATATACTCGCGCGCCCAGTTGTTGGAGATGTCCGAGAACGCGTCGCCCTCAACCTCCGGCGCGTGGAAGAACAGCGCCGCGATCGTCGCAAACTCCGCGCGGGTGATGTGCTTCGCCGGGCCGAACGTGCCGTCCGGGAAGCCGGCGAGGATGCCGGCGTTCGTCAGCGTGGCGACCTGGTTGCTGTACCAGCTGTTGGCCTCCACATCCGGGTACGGATACGTGGTGCACCAGACCTGCTCGCGCGCGTCGTCCTGCAGCAGGCGGTAGAAGATCGTGGCGACCTCCATACGCGTGATCGGATCGAGCGGGCCGACGTTGCCGTTCGGGTAACCGACGATGTACGCATCGTGCTTCTCACGCTCCAGCGGCGGGGGCGGCACTTCGTTGTCCTCGACGGAGAACACGAACGTGATGTGCGCAGCCGCTTCCTGGAACGCGTTGCCCATGGCGGGGTCGACCTCGATGGTCACGTCCAGATCGACCGGGTCAGTCTTGGGGCTGACCTCGGCAATGAAGACGTTGTTCTTGAGGCCCTTGCTCGCGTCGAGCTGGCTGAAGAGCTTCGCGGTCTTGTTGGACGCGAGCGCAACGCCGTTTTTCGACACGGTCATGCTGATGTGATCGAGCACATCGTTGTACGTGATGGCGGAGCCTTCCTTGGCGGAGGCGTCGCCGTTGATCTCCGCGCGCAGATAGATCTTTGCGCCCTGCACACCGTTTTTGCTGTCGGCCTGCACGCGGATGGTCTGCGTGAGGCTGTCGCCGGGCATGCAGTCGGAGAAGTTCGGGAACAGGTTCGTGTCCGAGCCCTTGCCGGTGTGGGTGAAGGTGAAGTGTGCGTTGGTGCCGTCCGAGCCGTCATAGTACGTGACGGTGGGGATGTTCGCCCCGCCCGTCGCCCAGATGCCCAGTCCGGCGGCCAGCGCGACCACCAGCACGAGGGCGACGATCATGGTAAGCTTTTTGTGTTTCATACCGTTGCCCTCCTTATGGTGTCGTGGTCGGCGGGGTCCGTGTCAACTCACTGGTTACAGAGTCAACGCCCACGCGCCAGCTATCTGTCACGGCCTTGCTCGGTGCGGCCTGAATGCTCTCGGCCAGCACCGTCACCTCGAGGTGGCAGCCGTCGGGAGCGCTCTCCTGCTTGATGGGTTTGCCCTCCTGCAGCAGGTTGCTCGTGACCTTGCCCGTCTCCGCATCTTTCGGTGCGACCGGCTTCTTGTAGTAGTAGATGCCGTCCTGCTCGAACCAGTCGGACTCGTTGAGCGTGACTTCCGGCAGTTTTCCGCCAGAGACGACTTTTCCATCCCCGTCCACCCAGTTCATGACCAGCTTGACGCGGACGTAGGACGTGGCCGTGCCTTCGTTCTTGACGCGAATCTCCGACTTGATGCCGTCGTCTGTCTTCTCTTCGATCGTGATTTTGGACTCGGCGGCGGTGAACGTGTTTGTCACTGCGTTGGTGTGCGCGACCAGCAGGGCAACCGTGGTGCCGACTGCCAGCGCGAAGATCAGGCACAGGGAGAGGATGAGCGCGGCTTTTCTCCCGCCTGAACCGTTAAAGATACGTTTCATATGTCATCCCTCCTATTCAGTTCTTCGGCCAGATTTTCTCTGGAGTGATCGTTGTCTTATCGCCCGTTGTGATCCACTTGTTGATTACTTCGGCAAAGCTCGTGAGCCAGTTGGACTTGTTATACGTGTTAGTAAAAGTCACTTCCGCAGTCGTGCCGTTGATCTCAACATTCTTAGTTACCTGATCCGGCGTGTACTGCCATGTCCAATTGGTATCCTCGGTGACGGTGTAGGTTGTGCCGAGCGGCAGACCCTTGATCTTCACGGAGCCGGTGCCTTTGACTGTCACTTCCATGTCGGTTTTATTATCGTCGCTAACGACACGGAACACGAAGATCTGGTTCTGGTCGATCTTGTCGCCGGCCTTGGTGATCGTCAGGTCGAACACGTTGATGTGCACGATGAACTGACCCTTCTCGCTGACAAAGCTGCAGCCCGGGAAGCCACAGGTATCATCATGCACGAACGCAACCACACCTTTCGGCAGCTCTGTGCCGTTTGCCGAGACTGTCACATTCACGTAAGTATCTTCCGTGAGCGGTTTTTGCTTCGGGTCATAAGTATAGGTCAGCTCGGGCGCGGTGCCGGTCATATTCGCGGCCACATCATTTCCATGCTTCCACACGACTTTAACAAGGTTATCCTTCTCATAATCCGGCGTTGCATTGTAGTCAATGATGGAATCCTTAAAGGTTACCTCCGGCTTGTAGACATTGACAGTGGACGTCACAGAAGTGGTCTCTTTGGTCGCGGGTGCACCAGCGGAGGTCTTCTTCGCCTCATCCGGAGTGACCGTGACCGTCACGGTATACTTGCCGTCAGTTGTATTGCTGATGTCTGTGGGTTTACTCTCGTAAGTAATCGTGACATACCGCGTCTGCCAATCCTCCAGCGGCGTTGCCGTGCTCAGGTCAGGCAGCGTCGGGGCTTCATTACCATAGTAGATGTTGCGTGTCTGATCTGCAAATGCGTCCTTCTTAATGGGAACGTTGACCTCCGGCTGCGGGAACGGCTTGATCTGGTTGTCGTCCGCCGTATAGACACCGGAATTTTCGCCGTTGGTCGGCACATTGTTGCCGCCGAGGAACCCATCCCGCGGCTTGACATACAGCGTACTCTGGAAGGTTTCTGCCGGTTTCGTCACCACTTTGTGGCTGTCAATCTGCTCCGGCGTCAGTGTGACGTTTGTCCACTCAATGTAGTAATTGCCGTTAGCATACTGCCTGACCGTGCCGGTCCGGCCGTTGGCAGTGATGGTCTCGCCGACCTGATAGACATTGCCTTTTTCGTCGCAGGGGACAAACGACTCCGAGATCTCATCGCGGATGGTGACGTCCTTGACGGCCTCACCGGTCTGCTGTGCGATTTTCGTGAAGATTTCTTTCAGCTGGTCCGCATTGCTCGTGGTCAGATAATAACCGTTCGGTTGGTTGCGCGTCCGATTATCGAAGTATTTTTCGCCCCAGTCGTTGGGATTCTTTACTTCTTCTGGATTGTTCGGATTGACCGTATCTTTTGTGACATGAGAGCCATCTGGACGGTGGCTGGAGACACGGTACAGATACTCATTGATCTTGCAGCCTTCTGAGGCTTGCGTTTGGTTCTGATCACCCGGCAGAGCCAAACCAACACTGTATACCGTGGAGCCGCAACCAGTCCAATTCCAGCTGTTGTCATTGGCACTGCCCTTCTGGAAGTCCGCATAGTTGGAAACGCCATATTTGTATTTGGGCTTAATAAACGAGCCAACGTTCTCAAAGCGCTGACCGTAGAAGTCCTGACCTTCGACGTTCGCCTGCAGGCTGAAGGTATCACCCTTCGCGCGCTTGAGAATGGTAGACCAGTGCACCGACTGCTGCGCAACATCATAGCCCTCATTTTCGCCTGTCCATCCACCGTAAGTGCCGGGCTCACCATCCGTAAACAGCACCGTTACACGCGTGTTGTTATAATTGGGGTTTTTAACTTCCTGGCCAACAGTTTTGTCTTCCACCGTCTCCTTAACATCACTAAAAATTTTCACCGCCTGCTGCAGGCCCTTGCCGGACTGCGTGCCGCCTTCGCAACGATCGGGCAGGTCGTTTACAATTTTAGTAAGTTGGCTGTTGACAGTGCCCTTCTGCGTAATTGGAACAAATGCACCCGCATCTGCAAGTTTGTTGCCGCTGTCAACGCTAACTGCCCCCCCATGAGTGCTTTCCTTGCTCGCATAGGTCACGATTGCCACGCGGCTGTCGGGAGAGCTCTCCTGAATCGTCGTGAGGAAGGCATTCACGGAAGCCACCAGCGCTTTCACGCGTTCTTTACTAGTATCCGGGTCCCACCTTGAGCCATGATTTCCATCCATATGCCAATTCATACTACCGGAGCGGTCAAGAACGAGGACGATATCGCACGCTTTCGTATGGGTGACGATGTTCGACTTGGCGGCAGCGGTCAGGACGATCTGATAAATCGGATTGCCGTCTGCGTCCTTCTTGTCGGTCGCCGTCGCAGTCTTGGTGACATCCACAGCATTGCTCGCCCCGTCCGATGTACCATTTGCTGCCGTGCGGAGCATTGGAGCTTTCTGCACCGTGGTGTTGTCGGAGGGATATGTTATGAACGGGCCGACGCCCTGAAACTCAGGAGCGCCGCTCGTGCTCACGACCGTCTCCGTGGTCTCCGCACTGCCTTCGGCAGTCGTGTCGTCCATAACGCCGGCGCCGAGGAACAGGCACATGCTCAGGAGCATGGCCGCGCAGAGGACGAGCGAGAGAATACGTTTTTTCATGTTTTCGTCCTCCTTTCTCAGGCTGTCGGGATCGGATCGATCTGCGTGCTCGAAGTGCTCGCCTCGACCGTTCCGACGTGCTTCCACACGTCAATGGGGCCGTACTTGTCCAGGTTCGCCGTCTGGACGGCCTCGGCCGTGACGTAGATATGCACCGTGGTGTTCTGATATTCATTGCCCATGTCCTTGCTGAACGTGACGTGGTTGAAGAGCTTCGACGTGGCAGCCTTCGGCGAGAGGGTACCATTATAATAATAGTATCCGTCCGCGCCGGGGATCCAGTCAGTGTCGTTCAGGTCGAGCGTGAGCAGGCTCCTGTCCGTGAGCGGGACAAGCTCGCCATTCGCGGCGACCACCTCAGGCGTGATCTTCACGCGGGTGTAAAACGCGCCGGAGCCGACGTTCTCCACATAAACCACTTTGTCCACGACGCTGCCGGGCATGGCGCTCACCGTCGTAAACGGTTGGCCGCTGCCGTCCTCGTCGTGCAGTGCAAGCTTGACGGAGCCCATCGTGATGACGTTATCCGCCCGGCCGACGGCCGAGAAATACGCCCACGTGCCAACCGCAAGCAGCGCCACCACCAGGACGAGCACCGCCGTGATGGTCCACTTCTTCTTCATGCACAAACCACCTTTCTCCTCGAGGGAATGTTTCTTGATGCTGAGGGATTCTCCGCGCCCCGGAGGGCGCGCGCAGGAAATTTTGTGGGATCTCCATTTCTGTCTGCGCGCGGACGGCGGCAGCTCCGCCGCCCGCGCCCGGACGGAACCGGGGATAAAGGGCCGAAAGGGGCCGGGGAAGCTTTGGCCCGGCCGGCGTCTGCGCCGGACGGAAGCCAGCCCCTTTCGGGCCCGTAGGCTCCGAGTGGGGCGGCGCGGCGCGCCGCCCCTTTGGGGTCAAAATGTTGGGGAATTAGATGCCGTGATAGCCTTTGTAAGCCGCATAGACATCCGCGAAGCCATCGGCCTGAATCGCGTAAGCGCGAACGATGATGTTGACGCCCTTGGTGAAATCATAGTTGATAACGTTGCCATTGATGGTGTACTGGCCCTGATCATTGGTATCGACCTTGGAGTCCATGTAAACCTGGCTCATACCAAGCGTAGTCTCCTCACCGGCTGCCAGCTTGCCATGATACATCTTGATGTACTTGTTGTAGACAACACCATCAATCGTCTCGGTGCCAGCAAAGCCCTCGGGGCCAAGGTGACTTGCAAGCTCTTCTTCCGGATCGAGATCCCAGGTCTTTTCAAGCGGCAGCGCCTCCGTCTGGCCATCTGCCCAATATCTGCTGTTCTCACGATACTTATCCCAAGTGCTGCCCGGGGTGTTAATGTGAATGATGTTGTTCGTGCCGGTAGAACCATCCGTGCTGTCGAGCGCTTGAGGAATCAGTTCCTCAAGCCAAACATAGGCTTCTTGGGAGCCCGTATTGTTGGTGATGGTCACTCTCTTGGCAATGTTGTTCTTGGTCTGGGAACCCGGCAAGAGCAACTGACCCTGAGTAAACGGAGTGCCATCGGCGTTCTTTTCGTTCAGGGTAATGCTGACTTTGCCAGTAGTAAACGTATTGTCCGCGGACTTCGTATCGGTGAAGTACGCGAGGGTGCCGCCGACAACGAGCGCCGCGACGAGCATGACTGCGATGGCAGCCACAAGAATGGTTTTCTTCTTCATATGTAGCGTTCTCCTTTTCTGTTTTTCCGCACAGCCTTCTGTGCGTATATTACATGGGAAAAGCGAGGGGGTGATTACTTGCTGAGGAAGCAAGTGTTGAATGCTTCGTAAGCAGAATTAAAGCCAGCAGACTGGCAGGCAAAGGCGATAACGTCGATGTTCAGAGAATCAGCAGTCTGACCCTCAGCAAGCGCGAAATTGTTGCTGACCGTAATTTCAGTGCCGTCAGTACCCGCCTTCAGAACGGCCCACTGACCGTCAGCCGTCACAGCGCCAGCTTTCAGGGCATAAATCTGGTATTCGCCCTTCATGACCGGAGTGCCATCCTTCTCCACCACCGGAGTCCAGACAGCATCATTAACGCTCCAAGCAAAGGTTTCAGTAGCAGTGCCCTTAACGCCGACAAAGACATAAGCGCCAGTGTGCGCATCCAGATTGCTCAGCGTCACGGTCGGGTCTTTCGGGATGTTCACGCCCGGCTGCACAATGTAAGTCTGGCCGGTCGTCTGCCAATCGCCCTCGTCGTAGGTGCCGTTTGCCTGATTGTACGTCACCGTGTGTTCTTTCAGCGTCAGGTTGCTGTCGCCAAGCGCACCAACCACGAACGTGTTCTTGACCTCACCGGTCTTCGCCGTCAGATACGCATACGTTGCGCCGACCGCCAGCGCCACGACGAGCACGAGCGCGATGGCGATCGTCAGAGTTTTCTTCTTCATGTAATGTTTTCCTCCCTTAAATTTGTTCAAAGCTTCCTATGTCCAACAGCGCCGTGCTGGGCGCTGCCAGCGATCACTAAGTTAATGCACGAACAGGCAAAATATTGCATGGGACCTTTATTTTCCCATATTTTCGCCGGAATTTTTGGCATCCGGGGCATCGCCGGGCTTGTCCGCGGCGCGGCGGGCAGCGTCGC
>JABLTN010034328.1_pt1 | contig 10845 bp, 11 predicted proteins | sample 7160141 | NCBI WGS metagenome assembly JABLTN01 (sample SAMN14651226, study PRJNA627086) | human gut metagenome | isolation source: feces | host: Homo sapiens | reverse complement strand
TTATCATCTCTTGATACATCACAAGTAACCAATATGAATAGTATGTTTTCTGGCTGTAGCAGTTTAATAAGTCTAGACTTAAGTAATTTTGATACATCACAAGTAACAAATATGAGTTGGATGTTTTGTGCTGAACCTGGTAGTTTAATGAACATAGAAGAAATAAATGTAAGTAGTTTTGATACATCACAGGTAACAGATATGAGTTATATGTTTACTGCATGTAGTAGATTAACAAGTCTAGATTTAAGTAATTTTGATACATCAAACGTAACAAATATGAGTACAATGTTTGCTTATTGTAGCAGTTTAACAAATTTAGATGTAAGCAATTTTAATGCACCAAAATTGACTGACATTACTGATATGTTTAAGGGACTTACTAACTTAGAAACATTGAATTTAAGTAATTTTAATGCACCAAAGATAACAAATATGGATGCTATGTTTAAAGATTTATCAAAACTATCAAAGTTGAATTTAACTAATTTCAATACAGCAAATGTAACTAGCATGAGAGAAATGTTTAGCGGTTGTAGTAGTTTAACAAATCTAGATTTAAGTAGCTTTGATATATCACGAGTAACTAACATGGTTTGTATGTTTTCCGATTGTCCGGCATGGAATACTGTGGATCAGAAAAAATTTAGTGCTGGTGGTATTTGTGCAATGTAATTACAATCTAAAATAATCATTAACTAAAAAGGATACTTAAGTATTCTTTTTCTTTAGTTTATTCCAAAGATAATTTATAAATAAAAGAATAAGTAGAATGATAATAGGAAGCTTTAATTTCTTTACAAAATTATTTAATATTATCCAGTTATTACCTAAGGCATAGCCAACATAGACAAAAGCTAATGTCCAAGGAATAGATCCTAGAGTAGTAAATAAAACAAATCCTTTAAAATTAACTTTACTAATACCCATAGGTAGAGAGATAAGAGTTCTAACGATAGGAAAGTTTCTAGCTAGAAAAGCTGCTAAGAGACCATACTTTTCAAACCAAATATCACATTTTTCTATATCTTCTTCCTTCATAAAGAAAAATTTACCATACTTCTTTACAAAACTTCTTCCCCCAAAGTACCCAATTAAATAAATAATAATAGCACAAAAGACACTACCAACTAATCCTACTAGAAAGGCCATCCAAAAAGAAAATATACCTCTTCCTGCTAGTATTCCTCCTGTTGCTAGTATTACTTCACTAGGTATAATTATAATAACTGCTTCTAAAACCATGCCAAGAAACATACCAAAATAACCAAAGTTAGTCATTAAGAAAGTAACATATCCTTCCACTTATCCCACCTCTTTTTTAATTATATGAGAATAAAATATTGTCTATTAAAAATTATTGCCTTTATAATTAGTTATCTATATAATGAAGATAGGAGAAATTGATATGAAAAAAATAATTGTTGGCAGTACGTTGATATTAGGAATAAGTTTGTTACTGATAGGATATTTATATCAGAATAGACTTGATATGGAAAAACAAAATAGATTAGCAAAAGAAAAGGCTTTAGAAGAAAATATTATTAAGAAAAAAATTAAAGAAGCTTATCATGAGAAAGTGGTTACTAATAAAGATACTAATTTATATAAATTAGAAAATAATAAATACTATAAAAGTGGTAAAGTGTTAAAAGATATAATATTTTATCTTGATAATAATGATAAGTTAGATGGATATTATAAAGTAAAGAATAGTAATTACTATTTATATTATACTGATTTTATAGAAAGTAATAATAGTATTGATAATAGATATTTAAACTATATTTATTTTCCACTGGAAATTACTATAAAAAAGAATAGCTCTTTCTATGATAGTAATAATAAAGAACTATTTAATTTAAAAGATAATATTAAATTACAAGTATTAGAGAATCTAACTGATTCTTATGGAGTAGTATTATTTGATAGATTAGTATTTATTAAAAAAGATAGAGTAGAGTCTAGTAGTGAGTTAGAAGATAATATGGAAATAGCAGATAAAATACCAGTATTAAATTATCATTTTATTTATTTAGAAGGGGAAGAATGTAATGAAATGATATGTCATCCTGAAAGTCAGATAAATGAAGAGTTTGCATATCTTTCTCTTAATAAAGTATTTACTTTAACTACTAAAGAATTAGGGCAGTTTATTAGTGGGGAGATTAGATTACCTAAGAAGTCTATACTACTTACAATTGATGATGGAGCAAGGGCAGAGAAGTTTATTCCTTTCTTAGAAAAATATAAAGTTAATGCCACTTTATTTTTAGTATCATCTTGGTATCCTAAAGAAACATTTTCATCTACTTATTTAGAACTAGCTAGTCATACGCACGATATGCATACTAATGGAGTTTGTAGTGGTGGACAAGGTGGAGGCATTAGATGTTTAAGTGAAGATTTAGTTCAAGCTGATTTAAAGAATAGTAGAGAAACTCTTAATAATACAGAAGCTTTTTGTTATCCTTTTTATGAATATAATGATTATGCTATAGAACAAGTTAAGAAAGCAGGTTTTAAACTGGCTTTTGTTGGTGGTAATAAGATGGTTACTAAAGATACTAATCCTTATTTAATTCCAAGATATGTTATTTATAAGAATACTAGTCTTAATTACTTTAAAAATTTATTATCTTAGATAATACAAAAGTTATATAAAAAAAGTTTTTGTATTGCAGTACAAAAAATTACTTGATAAGTGATTTACCCCAAATTATTGTAACAAAACGCCTCAAATTATTAAAATGAAATTACTAATTACAAAAAATATGTTAGTTATAATCTAGCTGAGAGGAAATACTATGGTATATTTAAATCGTGTAGTAGTTGATGAAATTAAAGAAAAACTATCAATAGTAGAAGCTGTTCAGATTAAAGGACCAAAGTGGTGTGGAAAAACAACTAGTGCTAAATAAATGGCTAAAAGTATTCTTGAAATGCCAAATCCAGATTTACAAGATAATTATATAGAATTAGCTAATACTAAATCATCCTTACTATTAGAGAGAGAAAAACCAAGACTAATAGATGAATGGCAAATAGCTCCAAAGTTATGTAATGCAGTAAGATATTCTGTGGATAATAGTGGATTAACTAATCAATATATTTTAACTGGATCAGCTACACTAGTTGATGATGATACACTACATAGTGGAGTAGGAAGGTTTGCTATTGTAAATATGAAACCCATGTCTTTATTTGAATCAAAAGAATCTAATAGAAAAATATCACTATTAGATTTAAAAAATGGAAAAAGAGATATAGATGGAATTAAAACTGATTAGATTACGAAAAGATAGCTTTTGTATTATGTAGAGGTGGTTGGCCTAATGCTATAAATTTATCTGAAAACAATGCTTTACAAATAGTAAAAAATTATCTTGATGTTTTATGTCATTTTGACATATCAAAAGTAGACGGTGTTAAAAGAAATCCACAATTAGCAAGAACAATTTTAAGATCTTATGCTAGACAAGTATCTACAATAGATTCTGATAGTATTATGTATAAAGATATAAAAGCTGATTATGCAATTATTTAAAGGTACTAAAAAGACTTTATATAATAGAAGAGATAGAGGCTTGGAATCCAAATATTAGAAGTAAAATATCAATTAGGACAGCTCCTAAAAAGATTTTTGTTGATTCATCATTAGCAGTAGCAGCCTTGGGGTGTTCTAAAAAAGAACTTATGCTTTGGTAGGAATTAAATTTAGTGGTTCTAGAATTAGTGAAGGGGAAAATCATTTATTACAATTAAAGAAATTAATAGATGAAAGTGCTGATATTAAAATAAAGCCTAGTTTATTAATGATAATTACGGGTATTGACATGGCTTATGTAACAGAAAATGGTGTTTTAGTTATACCGATATGTTGTTTAAAAGATTAAAAGAGTAATATTATCTTTTAATTCTTTCTTACCATTTGGAGATTTTTAGTAAAATGTAATTTTATTAACTTGAGATAATTTTGTAATAGAACTCGAGTTGTTTTTGCAATAAATTTTTGGTTGCACCTATATTTTAACATAGAAAAAAACTCTTATTGTGGAGTTTTTTTGCTTAACTTTTGACTTGCTAGACATATTTAAATCTTACATTGTATTTTTAACTGTTACTATAGCATAAATTATTCTCTTCATAAACACTTTTTGTCATCTAAAATTATTCTATTGTGTTGTTACATATTCTATAGATGTATTATTTAATGGTCAAGTTTTTTAACTTTTACTTTTTCTTTTGCTTCCGTTTTTTTATCAAAATTAAATAACATATTATCTACTGATGCAATGTCATAAATATCATTAGTAACTATATTTTGATATTTTTCTTTAAACTCTTTATCATTTTCTACAAATTTTGTTTCAAGTTCTTCTTTTAATACTGATCCGTGTTCCCTAATTAATTCTGCATATTCAAGTTTAATATTATCATCTAATTTGTATACAAAATCGTGGTGGTTTATTGATAGTATTGTTAAATTATCAGCAATTCTTTTATATTCTTCACTGTTTTCAAAAATACTAGTATCAAATTTTGATACCTTTTCTTCATTCATGATTACTTCTCTTTTTGTTAAAATATCAATTGCTTTGTTATCTCCTAAATATTTGAATATAAACAAAATTCCTAATCCTTTTCTTTTACTAGCAAGTTCAGTAGCATAATCTTCTTTAAATGTAACTGTGCTTGTGATTAATTCTCTATATTTTTCGTTAATTTTTAAATTAATTAACTGATTAGAACTACATTCATACTGGCCTATAATTGTCGCAAAAAATTCTCCTTCTTTTACTGGCATATGCATACTTGTTTTATATTTTTCCATTATATTTCTCCTTTAATCTTTATTTACTAATTTTTTTGAAAACCGTTTTTTGACTTTGGAAAGGACTTTTAAATTAATTATTTCTTAACTTTAATTTTTGTTTTATCTTCTAATTTTTTATCTAAATCAAACATCATATTATCAACTGCTGCTATTGGGTAAAAAAGTTCATTAACTATTTCATTATAATTTTCATTAAAATCAGTTTTTGTTCTTTCAAAATGTTTATCAAGTTCTTGCTTTAATTCTTCACCATGTTCTTTAACTAACTCAAAATATATAGTTTTTAAATTATCATTTAATTTTTGAATACTAATATGATTTGGATAAAATGTAACTAGATTATTAATCACTTTTCTATACTCACTATTATTTTCAAAAATATTAAATTCATCAAACTCGTCATTATCATACATTATAGGTATTTTTCTTTCTGTTATTAATTCAAATACTTCATCATTTCCCATGTATCTAAATATTATTGGTAATACTCCATTATTACAAATTTCTGTGTTATAACTCTTTTCTAATACAATCTCTCTAAGTTCAATAGTCTTACTTTCAGTATCTAACTTTAATTTGACTAGTGGGTTATATCGGTCATAATCATCACTCATTAATGCTATAAAATAATCTCCTTCTTTTATTGGAGTTTTATCACTATATTTTAAATTTCCCATACTTATAAATTCCTTTCTTTTTGTATTACTATAACATAAACTAATATAAACATCAAAAGAAAAAGCTTCTTGTCAGCTTTAAGGAGTGAAAAATTAATTTCACTCCTCAAAACTGGCAACAATAATATTAATATTACCTTTTTTAGTATCTTCTATCATTTCTTGATAAGCAGGTCTTTTGTCATTTTTAGCACTTATTCCTGCATCTTGATATACTTTATAAATATTATATCTTTTAAATTTACAAAACTCTTTTAATCTTTCTTCTTGTTCTCCCAAACTAAATCCTTTTCTTGCTTGGTCAAAAGTAGAAACTCTAATATATATACCAGCACTTTTAATTTTTTCATCCATATTTGTATCAACTCCTTTTTTACTAAAAAAGGGAGTTAAAAACACTAGTTTAAACTAATATCTTTAACTCCCTATAAAATTCAATATAATATTTTGTTTGCTTTTTCATGTAGTACCTCACTTTCTAATAAAAGACTGGATACTGCTTCCTTTATTGGTTTTATATTGTATCATTTATTTTTAGTTTGTCAAACCATATTAGTTCATTTTTAAGTATTGTTCTAAATCTTTAAACTTAATTTTGTTATTATAACCGTTTATAAAGATATTTTCACTATCTTCAAATATTAAGTAGTCATTGCCTTTAACTTTCAAAATATGGGGTTTTACATAGGCTATATTAGTATTTTTAAGATTTATAATATATCCATTAGTAAAGGAATATTCAACATAAGCAAACTTACATATCATTTCAACCTTTCTTTTTAATTCTTCACTTATTACAAGTTTTTTAGTTTCTATTGTCATAACTCGATCACTTTCCTTTCTTAAATAACAAAAAAACGAACTATTTCTAGTTCGAATAAATCTTTAATGGTGCACATGAAGGGAATCGAACCCATACGAAGAATTAACTTCTGCAGATTTTGAGTCTGCCGCGTCTACCAATTTCGCCACATGTGCATGAATAGATTATAGCATAATATTATAAAAAAAATAAAGTATTTTAAGAAAAAAGTATTGACATTTATGCAGTTTATGAATAAAATATACTGGTATACCAAATTGGTATATTGGTGTAGCGAGGTGAAATAAAATGAAAAAGGAGGATATAGTAAATGCTGCTAGAATCTTGTTTACTGACTATGGATATAAAAAAGTATCAATGGAAGAGATAGCTTCTAAAGCAGGTGTTACTAAAAAAACAATTTATAATTATTTTCATGATAAAGAAGAATTGTTTGAATACTTTATTAAAGAAGAATTGGAGAAAATGACAGAAGTTTTTGAAGAAAACTTAAAAGAAGAGAAATCTTTTTCAGAAAGAATAACAAAGGGACTAAAAGAAATATTAATTTTTAGAAAGAATAGTGATTTTATTAGAACCATTATGAAAGATATTAGTGGTAATACAAACTTCATAAGTCAATATGATGAAGCAGTAATAAACTATTTAGAAGAAAAGATTAATATAGCTATTTCTAAAAAAGAAATAAAAAAGTGTGATAGTCATTTAGCGGCATTCATTATTTATAAAGTATGTTTTTCTATATTCTTTGAATATGATGAAAAGTTAGATGAAGATAGGGTAGTTAAAGAAGTAACTGCTATCTTAAAAGATGGTTTATTTGTAGAGGGGGAAAAATAAAATGAAAGATAAAAAGAAAAAAAGTTTATTTAATTATGTTATTTTATTAGCAGTATTAATAATTCCTTTTATGTATAGTTTCTTTTATCTAAAGGCATATTGGAATCCATATGGAAAAGGTAATCTTGATAATTTACCGGTTGCTATTGTAAATGAAGATGAAGGGAAAAATGGTAAGGAGTTAGTTAATAGCTTAAAAGAAAAAAACACTTTAAAATTAAGTGTAGTAGATGAAGATAAGGCAAGTGATGGACTTACTAATCAAAAGTATTATGCTGTAATAACTATTCCAAAAGATTTTACTAGCAGTTTAGAAAGTGCTAGTAGTAGTAAGAAAAAACATCCAACAATTACTTATTCACCAAATCAAAAGACTAATTATTTAGCAAGTCAAATAATTGATAAGGTAGTAACTACTGTAGAAGCTAATCTAGATAATACAGCTAATGCTACGATAATAGCTGGTCTTGCTAGTAGTTTAGAAAAAGTACCAAGTTCACTGGATACTGTAGTAGATGGTTTTAGCAAGTTAAGTGATGGTACTGATAAGTTAGTTGATGGTAGTAAAAGCGTTAGTGATGGAACCGATACTTTAGCAAATGGTTATCAAGAGTTTCATCAAGGCTTAGAACAAGTAAGTGAAGGATCAAATACCTTTACTACTAACTTTAATGAACTAAATGAAGGATTAAACAAGTTAAGTGCGGAAACATCAAAATTAGATGAGTTAAAGATGAGTGCTCCAATATTAACAACTAGTATTGCTAACTTGACACTTGGATCAAACAATCTTACTACTAGTCTTAGTGCTTATGTAGAAGGTAGTAAAAAGATATCAACTTATGCAAATAGTGCTGCTAATACTATCGTTAGTATGCTAAGTAGTAGTTGTGAAGGAAGAGAAATGTGTCTTGGAGATACAACTGGTGATATGACTAACTTATATAAGACAAGTGTTTTACTACTTACTAAGAATGAGAAAGGACTTAATAGTTTTGAAACTATTAGTTATGGTAGTGATGCTATAGTAGATGGTAATAACAAGATAAATGCTGGTTTAAATGAGTTAAATGAAAAAACTGTATCACTAGAGACATTACCTAGTTCAATAGATGCCTTACAAACTGCTATAAATAGGGCTAAAATAGGTAGTGATAAATTAAAAGAAGGTAATGATACTCTTAATCAAGGAGTTAATAAATTATTAACTAATTCTGCTACCATTAAAAATGGTTTATTAACTTTATCATCTGGTTCTAAGACTTTAAATAATGGTTTAATAACACTAGATAATAGTGTTAAAGATGCTAAGAAGCAAATTAAGAGTAAGAAAGATGTAACAGAAGAAGAAGTATCCCCATTAAAAGATATAAGTAAATATAGTGAAAATGTCGTTAAAGTAGATAAAAAGGTAGTTAATGAAGTACCATCATATGGAACTGCCTTCTCACCATTCTTTATCTCTATTGCTTTATGGGTAGGAGCCTTAATGTTATACATTATCTTATACTTTGATAAAGAAAATAGATTTGAAAAATTATCTATTGATAATCCAAATCACTTAAAAAGAACATTCTATTATCATGTACTTGGAACTATAGCTGGTATTATTTTAGCCTTCTTATTACAAGTATTATTAGATTTTGAAATTACATCTATTCCACTATATTATTTTTCAATAGTATTAATTGCTAATACTTTTGTAGCTCTTATTGAATTTTTAATTCTAAACTTTAAAGATGTTGGTAAGTTTATTGCTTTAATTCTACTTGTTTTACAACTTGCTGCAGCAGGAGGAACTTTCCCAATTGAAACAGTAACTAAATCATTTAGATTTTTACATCCATTATTACCAATGACTTATACAATTGGTCTATTAAGAGAATCATTAATGACAATTGAAGGAAGTCTATTAAGTAAGAACTTAATTATTGTTATTTCAATATGTTTAGTATTTGTAGTACTTAATCTTGTAAAAGACTTAAGATATGAAAAAAATAGAAGAACTGGTAAGTAATATCGGTTCTTTTTCTTTTCCTTTTTCTCTAAATAGCTTATAATCAAATAAGAATTATATATTTAAGGAGAAAATAAAATGAATGTTGTATTATTAGGATCAAACACAAAAGAAGAGATAGAAAATAATTTACGAATAGTAGCATCAGCTGGAGCTTTATCTAGAAGTGAAGGTACTGTTATGGATGTTTACGAAAGTAAAAATGATTATCAGAAAAATCTACGTCTTGCCAAGGCAGTAGTAGGGTATGGACATCGTTCAATATCAGAACATGACTATCTAGTCTTTGCTTTAGAAGATGTAACACCAGTTATAGAACAAACCATAATTGAGTATAGATTAACATCATTTACTATTAAATCAAGAAGAAATGTTGACTTTAGAAATGTTGGTTTTTATGTTCCTGATTTTAAAACAGTTAAGGGAGATAGATTAGATTCTAGAGAATTAAAACTAGATTATAATAATTATATGAAAAGCTTATTTACTAAATATGGTGAATTAGTAGATGAAGGCTTACCAATAGAAGATTGTAGATATATCTTACCTTATTCTTATCATAGTAATATAATTATGGGATGCGATGCTAATGAGCTTTTTAGGATTACCTCAGATTTACTGTACGGAAAGATGGCTAAGATAGATGAAGCTAAAGAGTTAGGTGCAAAACTTGCTAATATGATGGGGGAAGCTTGTCCTTATTTAGTAGGTTCTTTAAAAAAAGAAGAAAATAAAGATTATTATAATGATCAATTTACTTATTTAGATAAGTTAGTAAAGCAAGAAGATAAATTACTTACTAAACCAAAATTAACTGATTATCTAGAAAGGGCTGATGATAAAGTACTTTGTAGTATTTTAATGAATCGTTATCAATTAAGTAGTGAAAAAGCTTCTAAAGTATTAGATGAATTAGTTAAGGAAGATAAAGATATTAAAAAGAAAATGTTTACTAGTCTTTTACATAGTAAGAATCAAAGAGAATTAGAGCAAGTAGTGTATTCTTTTGAACTTCCTATATCATTAGCGGTACTTACTCATATATCAAGACATAGAATGCAATCTTTATTAGTACCTGATTTTGTTCCTCTTTGGAATATGGAAAACTATGTAATACCTAATAGTATTAAAGATAATCATGAAGAAGAGTATAAAGATATCTTTAAGAAGAATAATTTAAAAGTAGAAGAATATAAAGACAAAGGAATAAGAGATGAAGACTTAGTATATTTCTATTTATCCGGTAATGCTTGTAATATAACTACTACTATGAATGCTAGAAACTTTGAGTGGATTACTAGAATGAGATGTTGTAATAAAGCTCAGTGGGAGATAAGAGAGTTAATGACTGATCTTAAAGACCAAGTAAAAGAGGTTAATCCCTTAATAGGAACTATGTTAGGAGCTAATTGTGAGGTAAATAATTATTGTCCTGAAGGAAAAGATAGTTGTAAGAATAGGGGCGTAGTAGTAAAACAAAAGATAAAGTAAAGGAGAAAGTTTATGATAGAAGAATATAGTTTAAAATTATTATGTGATAAATATGGTGTTTCAAAGGAAAATATTGTTAACAAAAATAATAATATTTTATCTAAAGGTGAATATGAAGATATTGATAAAACATTAGATTACTTAATAAATGAATTAAAAG
>JABLTN010023583.1_pt1 | contig 10846 bp, 10 predicted proteins | sample 7160141 | NCBI WGS metagenome assembly JABLTN01 (sample SAMN14651226, study PRJNA627086) | human gut metagenome | isolation source: feces | host: Homo sapiens | reverse complement strand
CTGGTTCTGGGCACCCCCGGCTGACGCGAGAAAGGGGTTGGCGGCGTACTCTGCGGTGCGGCAGAGTGTGGCAACAAACGCTTTTTCGCGGCAGTAGGACAGGCGGATTTTGTGATGTGAGCTACAGCACAAACGCAGGATTTTTGAGGAGCAAAATCCGACTGGCCGGAAAAGGAGGCAGAGGTATATAAAGCCCCCGTCCCGCCGCAGCGCCGCCTTTGTTTCAGTGTTTCTTCCGCTTCCCTTTGCCGTGGGTCATGGTCGTTTTCCCGCGCTGGCTGATGGGAGTTTTCAGGTGTTTGGACAGCTTCAGCACCTCGATCAAGTTGACAAACTGTTCCATTGTAATAACATCATAATCGATCCCTAATGTGGCAAGTAATGCTTTTGCTTTCTTTTCTTCCGAGCTTCCCTCAAAGTTCATTGCATCCTGCAACTGACCCTGCATGGTTGCGGCGAGGGATGTTTCATCTGCCGTCATGGTATCAGGGCGGTGTTCATTCCGAATATCACGAAGGATGCCTTTTAGGTCATCTGCAATCAGACTTCCGAAATATTCATCTTCCCGAATCTGCGCCACTTCTAATGTCCGCAGATGCAGGTCATTTTCTTCGCCGCCATTTTTCATCAATGCCATCTGTCGGACGGCTTCCAGCACGGCGTTCATATCGTTGACCCGCATATCCGCGATCCGGTCAACGTAAATCTCAGCATCCAGCATGAAGCGCTGGAAATCCTTGTGGCAGATCAGCTCCGACAGCAGCCGGTGGTTGAACTTGCCTGTCCTCAATACTTCGATTGCATCATCACCCAAATGCAGAGCGTCCAGTTCTGTGTTTGGGTGATTTTTTTGTTCTGTCAGCCCCAGCAGATAATCGGTGGACACTCCGTAGAACTTTGCCAGCGCCACCATGCTGAACGGACTGATGTCCTTGAAATCGTCGGCTTCGTATTTTCCCAGCGCGGATTTTGAGATGCCTGTTTCCGCAGAAAGCTGTTCCAGCGTCAGACCGCGCTCTACGCGCAGGTCTTTGAGCCGTTCCTGAATGGTGAGTTTTGGCTGCATAGCGGTGTCCTCCCTTCAAATTTCTGCCCTTTTCCGGTCTTGTCCATAAGCGTGGAAATCTGCGTTTTTCGGCGCGTTTTCCGACCTCTTGGATATACGGGAGAGGGCTATATTTTTCGCTAAAATGGTCTTGCAATCGCACCTGAACCTTGAAAATTGCATGACCGTCTGAACGGGATATGTTCTCTGGCGAAGTGCCGCATCCAGCGCACCAAGGAGAACGAAACGCCGGAAGCGATCCTCCGGGCAGGAACGACGTTCGGAAAGAGCGGCAAAATCAAACGTAAAAATCAAAGCAAGTGAAAACAGCGAAATAGTTTTCCGCTCTGTGCGGTTATATGCACGGAATAGAGCGCTATTCAGCAGTGAACGACGTTTGTCGTTCAACATGATATTTCTCCGCTTCACGCAAAGACACATCAAACGGCAAAAGCTGCGGGTGTTGCCCGTGACCAACGTATCATTGGCAGTATTTTCAGCCGAAAGCCGTGCATCAAAAACCAGCGCCCTATGGCGAATAGGTGTCACGATTTGACAAACCTATTTTACCATAGAGCGCAACGAAATAACAGGAGGAAGTTTTAATATGAGAAAATCTGAAACTTATCGCAACGAGATCAAGTCCTACATCGTCCGCACCGGCATGACCATGACCGAGGTGGTGGACTACCTCTCCGACGAGTACGGCTGGAGCCGCAGCGTTCCCAATCTCTCCGGCAAGCTCAAGCGCGGCTCGCTCCGCTATGGCGAGGCGGTAGAGTTGGCAGACGCGCTGGGGTATGACATCGTGTGGCAAAAGCGGTAACAACTTCCGAAATGGTAGTTGCTGCTTTTTTTATGCAGGAGGTTTTATGAGAACAGGGCTTACCAAAAAGCAAAAGACAACCGTGATTTATTTTGATGAGCATAGCCGCATCATTGAGGTACAGACCCACAACACCGATCTCAAAAAGCGGCTGACAGCATTTGCGGCGAAGCATCCGCAATGCTGCCGCCAGACCGACGATGACGAGCAAGGCGGGCTGACCTTTGAGATCGAGAAAGGGCGGTTAAGTTTTCGGCTGACTGCGCCGTATAGCGAGGAACGCCGCAGGGCGGCGAGTGAGGCAGCAAAAAAGTGTGGCGTTCATAGATATGCTTTTTAAAGTTTTTGTTCGGACTTACATTTTCCCAATAAAGCTCTTTAATTTTCCGATTCTCTGATTGCGTCCACAAAAGCTGTGATTACATTGGAATACTGTCTTGCACTGGTAACACGCAGTATTCCATTATCATTTTTCAAAGCATCAACTAAAGCACATACGCTGCCATTCAACGTATTCAAAAATGAAACCTCGTCAGGAGTCAATGGTTCACCATTTTGATTTGCTTCAACCATTACGCGGATTCTCTCTTGGCAGTGCACTAAAATGGACTCGAAGTCCTCAAATCCCATAATTTCTGATTCTGCAATTCTCTTTGTCTCTAACGCCGTATTTTTAAATGAAGCGAACTGCTTCTTTGCCATATCCAGTTCAATTTCAACATCAATGCTCTTTTTATCTGTAACATCTCGGATAGAAGATGAGAGCAGAGTTGCTTCTTTAATGAGCGGTGTCAAGTAAATGTCAATCTGCTCTTTCTGATTGTGAATATGGGATAAGTAAATTGTAACGACTAATATACTAATTGCGACTACAATACTGCCAATTAGAACGCTGCGTTTGATTTTCATATTGTATCCTCGCTTCCTTAGAATTCAGAGTCCCCATGCTCTTTCCTCAAACAAATAATATCATAAGATCTGTGAGCAATTCCACTATAATTTTACTAAGATAGAAAAAGCATGAAATTCTCTGACATATCCACATAACCAGCACTTCGCATGAAGTTACTCGTTGAAATATAGGAAGGCCACATGATATAATTAAATAACTGACACAATAAATGGAGGAGGGTAATCAGATGAAAATCGCGTCTAAAGCAGCCTTAGGGCTTATCCTTGTAAGTATTTTATTTGTTGGCCTGCTTTATACTCGTAATGATATTGGCATAACAGCAGCCAAGATAGAATCAGATATTCGCAGTTCACAAAAAATACAAGATGATTGGATAACTGATGGAACCGTATCCAACACAATGGCAGCCTACATTTCTTATCCTCAAGATATGACTAACCATACATTTTCCATCTATGTTAATCGCCCCGGACTCTCCTTTGGATATTTCTTTCGAGGTGGTGGAAATCTTTCAGGAGTTGCAAGTGAAATTACAGAGTTCACGGTAGAGGGGTATGAAGAACGAGCGTTTATTTCTATGAATCAAGAACAAGTGGCTCAATTAAAAATAGATGATGGAAACTCAGTTCAAACAATCGACGTTGATAGCAGCAGTCCCTTTGCAATTGTTCTGCCTACAGATGCCGGCAATATTGCTTTTTATGACGTGAACGGGAAAAACGTGAAATACCGGAGTACGCAGTAATTTCCGTTTACTGCCAGTCCCATCAATGCGGCGAGCGCAGCAATGCCGCTATTTCGCACGCAATCTGCCGCCGAGAAAACGTCACTCGCGCCTCACGACAGTAAGGCGCGGTTGCTGTCAGATCACGACTCGCAGGGATTCATGGCGAAGCCATGTACACCGCACCCACACTGCGCAGCGCGTGCAGCCCTTCAAGCTGCAAACCCGCAATGGCGGGGTCAAAGGGCAGGGCCCCTCGCGTTCTCTTGGGGGTCCAAGGGGGATATTCTCTCACGTGAGAGAACATCCCCCTTATCCGCAGCCCCACACGGTGTGGGGAAAAGCCGCAGCCTCTTCGGGCTGCTCCCCCTCCGCGCCATGCGCGGAAAAAGAGAGGACTTCTCTTTCGAGAAGCCCTCTCTTTTTCCTTATTTTCTGCTGTGCAGAAGCAATTATTCCGCTTCCTGCATCGCCTTCGCGGCAGCGACAGCCTTCGCCTGTGCGTCGGCGGAACACTGCTCGTAGCGCACGAAGTGCATCACGAACGAGCCGCGGGACTGGGTCATGGAGCGCAGGTCAATGGCGTAGCTCATCAGCTCTGCCTCGGGGCACTCGGCCTCGATGACCTGCTCGCCGTTGCCGGTCGGGGTCATGCCCATGACGCGGCCGCGGCGCTTGTTGAGATCGCCGAGGATATCGCCCATGTACTGGTCGGGCACCGTGACCTTGAGCTCGCACACCGGCTCGAGCAGGACCGGGGACGCCTCGGGCATGGCTGCCTTGTAGGCGAGGTTCGCCGCGGTCTTGAACGCGATCTCGGACGAGTCGACCGGGTGATAGGAGCCATCGTAAAGGACGGCCTTGAGGTTCACGACGGGATAACCCGCGAGCGGGCCGTGGACGCAGGCCTCGCGCAGACCCTTTTCGACCGCGGGGAAGAAGTTCTTGGGGACGCTGCCGCCGAAGACTTCCTCGGCGAAGACCATCTCTTCGCTCTCCTCGTTGGGCTCGAAGCGGATCCAAACGTCGCCGAACTGGCCGCTGCCGCCGGTCTGCTTCTTATGACGGCCCTGCTTGGAGACCGTCTTGCGGATCTTTTCACGGTAGGGCACGCGCGGCGTGTCGAGCACGACCTCGACGCCGAAGCGGCTCTTGAGCTTGCTCACCAGCACGTCGACCTGAATGTCGCCCGCGCCGGAGACGACCATCTGGTGGGTCTCGGCGTTGTTGACGACGCGGAAGGACGGGTCTTCCTCGTTCAGGCGGTTGAGGCCCTGGGCCATCTTATCCTCCTGGCCGCGGGTCTTGGGCGCGATGGCCACGCTGTAGCACGGCTCATCGAAGGGGATGGGCTCGATCTTGACGACCTTACGCGGCTCGCAGAGCGTGTCGCCGGTCTTGACCTTGTCCATCTTGGCGATGGCGCCGATGTCGCCGCAGGTGAGCTCCTTGACCTCGGTATACTTCTTGCCCTTGGGGATGTACAGGCGGCCGAGCTTCTCGGTCTCGCCGGTGCGGGCGTTGACCATGGGCATATCGGGCTTGATGGAGCCGGAGAGCACCTTGACGTAGGAGTACTTGCCGTACTGGTCGGAAATGGTCTTGAAGACGAACGCGGTCGGCAGTGCGCCGGGCGCGACGACGAATTCGGAGGACTCGCCGTCCTCATTCTCGGCCATCAGGGCGCGGGCGTCCTGCGGCTGGGGAAGAAGCTCGACGATGGTATCCATCAGGATGCGCGTGCCCATGCCCTGAATGGCGGAGCCGCACACGACAGGGAAGAGGGACAGGTCCTTAACGCCCTGGCGCAGGCCATGGATTATCTCGGCATAGGTGAAGTCTTCACCGGCGAAGAACTTTTCCATAAATTCCTCGCTTGTCTCGGCGACGGACTCCTTGAGCGCGTCGTAGAGCTCATCGAGCACGGGCTTTTTGTTCTCAGGCACTTCGATCTCGACGCGGCCGCCGCCGGGGCCGAACTCGAATGCGCGCTTATGCAGCACGTCGATGATGCCGATGACCTTCTTGCTCTCGTCCCAGATGGGGGCGACGACGGGGGCGATGTTCTTGCCGAAGCGCTCGCGCAGCGTGTTGAACGCGGCGTTGTAGTCGGAGTTCTCCTCGTCGGTCTTGGAGATGTAGAGCAGACGGGGGAGAGAGTTCTTCTCGCAATATTTCCACGCCTTTTCCGCGCCGACGCTCATGCCGGCCTTGGCCGAGCAGACGATGACGGCAGCGTCGGCAGCCTGAACGGCCTCCGCGACCTCACCGGCGAAGTCGAAGCCGCCGGGCACGTCGAGCACGTTGATCTTGCAGCTGTCGTATTCCACGGGAGCCACGGCCAGAGAAATGGAGATCTGGCGGCGGATCTCTTCGGGATCGTAGTCACAAACGGTATTGCCGTCGGCAATTCTGCCCAGACGGTCCGTGCCGCCGGTGAGATACAGCATACTCTCAGCGAGGGTGGTCTTGCCGCTGCCGCTGTGGCCAAGCAGCACGATATTGCGGATGTCTTTTGCACTCATAATGGGTCAGTCTCCTTCCGAAAATCGTAAATCCCAGATCGGCTCGCGCCATAAGGTGGGATAATACTCAATGCAGAAATGATATCATGTTTTTCTCGCCATTACAACCATATTTTTCCGCAAATTTTCGTTTTCTTCGTTCGAAGTGTCAATAACGATCGCTGAGCAGGGCGTCGACCAGCGCGCTGAGCGACCACAAAAGTACGTAAATGAGCAGAGAAAACGGCGTGAGCACGCTGTATGCGCCGACAAAAGTTAAATAAAATGCAAGGAGCGTCGAGGCCGTGGCGGCTAAAAATGCAAGCACCGTGCACCGCTTGGCGGACGCGCAGAGCCGCTTGCTGCCGAGCACGACCTCGGCATACGGCATGAGGCCCTCGCGCATGAGCAGCGCATACGGCCGCCCGCCGCCGCGCTCGGAGAGCGCCAGGCGCGTCGAGAGTTTGGGGTAGACCGCGCGCGCGTCGGTGCCGAACTTACGCTTTAAGAGCGCAGGGGTGATGTTGCCGTCGCGCACGGCGAGCACAGGCGTGATGCGGCTGTGGTGCAGGGCGTGGAGCGCCCAGTCGACATTTTCCGCGGGCATGTACTTCACGGCGAACACCGCGATGAGCGTGCCGTCGACCGAGAGGAACACGCCGGTCTTGAGGCCAAGGTTTCGCGGCAGGTTCACGCCGCGTTTTCTCATAAAGCCCGCCGTGCCGAAGAGCACCGTTTCGCCGTGGATGCGGCCGCCGACGCCGCCCTCTTCGTAAAAGTCGACGTCCTCGACCTGCTCGCGGAAGCCGCCGTCGCTGGCGAGAAGATTGTCAAAAAGGCGGCTCAGGCCGCTTTCGGACGCGTGGGCCATCGTCGCGGCGTAGGAGATGACCTTGCCGCTCTCCTCGCCGAAAACCTTGAGCCCGCCGAGCGTGACCGTTCCGGGCGGGAACAGGTCGCCGTCGGTCAGAATGACGCAGTTGCTCCGGCGGATGGCGTCCGCGCCGGAAAAGCCCGCCACGGCGCTGCCGCTTTTGGCAAGCCGCGCGGCGATGCGCTTGAGCGGCAGCGCGCACACCATCGGAAACGCGAGCAGGTTCGCGCTCGCGAGCATCACCGAGAGGTTCCACGCAAGCAGCGCGTTCTGCTTCGTCTCGAGCGTCGAGAGCATGCCGAACACGACCGCCGCCGCGAGGAAGACCGGCAGCAGCACGCTCTGCCAGCGGGAATACGGGTCGTTCGCGCGCGCGGAATTGGAAAATCCGCCCGGCAGGCCCACGCGCTTGGCCGCGCCCCCTGCCGTCACGGTGACGATATACGGCGCATTGCCGATGGCCGCGATGCGGAACGTGTCATACATGCCGTGCAGGCGCAGACTTTCGCCCAGCAGCGCGCAGTAGACCGACATCGCCCCCAGCACCGGCAGCGGCAGCGACAGCGCCGCGCGCGCGGGAAGAAAAGCATAGAGCGCCGTATCGAGCAGCGTGACAAGGCATAGAAGCATCGACAAAAAGCCCGACGTGACTTTTCCCTGTTTGAGCGAGCGCAGCGCGCCCGCAAAAATGCGCCAGCCGATGGCGCAGACGATGGCCTCGACGGCCAGCGGCGGCAGCGCGCGGATCATCGGATCAGCGGTGTACGCCTCCGGCAGGATGGAAAAATGCTCCAGCACCGCCATGACGCACAGCAAAAGCGTGAAAATACCCGCCCCACGGCGCGCCTTCGTCGCGCCCGAAAGCTGGGCGCGGTAGTCGGAGAGCGTTTCGGTCAGCGGCGGCTCGGGGAGCTCGGGTTCAGGCTCTTCGAACTCTTCTTTCTCGTCCTCTTCCTCCTCCGCGTCGTCGTAGAGTTGCTCGGTGTCGCGCATCTTGCGGCGGGAGAACAAACCGCGGCGCGGCGGCTCCTCCTCGATGACCATGTCCTCGCGCTCGGAGAGCGCCTCCTGCACAGTCTGGGCCAGGATGTCCTGCAAGCTCATGGACTTGGGCTCGTCGTCCTGCGGCGGTTCTTCTTCGGTTTCCGCGTCCGTTTCCTCTTCCGGTTCGGCTTCTATCGGCTCTTCGGCCTTTTTCGCACCGGGGAAGGGGATGACGGGGATGCGGGCGGTCCCGTCCGCCGTATCGTCCACGCTCTCTTTCGCCGCCTCCGCCTTTTTCGGCAGAGGGACGACCTTTGCCGACTGCTTTTCCTCCGCGGGCGGCTCGCTTGCTTTTTCTTCCGGTTCGGGCGCGGCGGGCGTGCCGCTGCCGTACTCGGCCAGAATGCTCTCGAGCGTGAATTCCGCGTCCTCATCCATGCTGCGGGCCGTGTTTTTCAGCAGCAGCTCGGAGTCGGCGAGCGTTTCTTCAAATTCAAGGTCTTTGGGGTCCATATCGTTCCTTCTTTACCGTCACTGCCCCAGGCGCTGGCGCACCGCCTCGTAGAGGAGGATGGCCGCCGCCGCGGAGGCGTTGAGCGACGAAATTTTACCCTTCATCGGGATGCTGACGAGGAAGTCGCACTTTTCGCGCACCAGTCTCGTCATGCCGTCGCCCTCGCTGCCGATGACGATGGCCGCGGGGCCCTTGAGGTCCGCGGAGTAGAGGTCGCTCGTGCCCTCGGCCGCCGTGCCGAAGACCCAGACGCCTTCTTTTTGCAGTTGCTCCAAAAGCGCGGGGATGTTCGGCACGCGCGCGACGGGCACATAGCTCACCGCACCCGCGCTCGTCTTGGCGACAATGCTCGTGAGGCCCGCGCTGCGGCGCTTGGGAATGACGCCGCCATGCGCGCCCGCGCACTCCGCCGTGCGGATGATCGCGCCGAGGTTATGCGGGTCGGAGATCTCGTCGCAGACGACGATCAAGGGGTTTTCGCCTTTTTCGCGCGCGATATTCAAAATATCCTCAACACTGACATATTCGCGCACGCTCGTGAGCGCGATGACGCCCTGATGGGCGTGCGTGCGGGACATGAAGTCGAGCTTACGCTTGTCCGCGTCCACGACGACCACGCCCGCGGCGCGGGCGGTCGAGGCGATGTGGCCGAGCGTCTTATCGGTCTCGCCCTTCTGGATGAAAATTTTGTCGATGGTCGTGCCCGCGCGCAGCGCTTCGATCACGGCGTTGCGGCCCTCGATGATGCCGTCGGCCTCCGCGTCCTGTACGCGCGCGGTCTTTTCCTTGCGTTCCTTATCCATAAAAGAAATTTCTCCTTGTGACAAATTTTTATAGAATACTCCATTGCAACTATAACACAGAACAAGGGCAAGATAAAGAGGGCGCAAAACAAAAGTTCATCGAAAATTCACCGTAGAAAACTTGTGCGATTTTCTTATATATGGTATAGTTGAAATCACTAATTCAAAAAGTGCGCATCTTCGCATTTTTCTGTCTCCCGACAGGAGGAACAACATGGAGCCAAACAACAGAAACAACCGCAATCGCGGCGACAAGAACCGCCGGCGCGGCGGGGGCATGTGGTCGATCGTCCTATGGGCGCTGCTGCTGACGATCGGTGTGAACTACCTCTCCGTCATGCTCGATCAGGCCCGCACCGCCGAGTCTTCGTGCGAGATCGCATACAGCGAGCTTGTCGAACTCGTGGAGGAGGGGAAGGTCAAGTCCATCGAATTCGGCGACACGGTCTTCACCATCACGCCGGTCGACGGCTTTACCTACACGGATGACGACGGCAAGAGCTATGATCAGAACTATACGCTCTTCACCACCATCATTCCCGACGCGACGGAAAAGCTGATCACCCTGTGCGATGAGCACGGCGTGACCTACACCAAGCCCTATCAGCCGCCCGTTTCGCCGATCCTCACGTTCATGGTGAGCTATATTCTGCCCACGGTGCTGATGGTCGGCGCGTTCATGCTGCTGATGAACTTCATCGCGAAAAAGTCCGGCGGCATGGGCGGGATCGGCGGCATCGGCAATGTCGGCAAGGCCAACGCCAAGGTCTACATGGAAAAATCCACCGGCGTGACGTTCGCGGACGTCGCCGGTCAGGACGAAGCGAAGGAATCGCTCGTCGAGATCATCGACTTTCTGCACAACCCCGAAAAATACACCGCCATCGGCGCAAAGATCCCCAAGGGCGCGCTGCTCGTCGGCTCTCCCGGTACCGGTAAAACGCTGCTGGCCAAGGCCGTTGCGGGCGAGGCGAAGGTGCCGTTCTTCTCGATCTCCGGCTCTGACTTTGTCGAGATGTTCGTCGGCGTCGGCGCGAGCCGCGTGCGCGACCTCTTCGCCGAGGCGTCGAAGGTCGCCCCCTGCATCATCTTCATCGACGAGATCGACACCATCGGCAAATCCCGCGACGGCGGGCGCTACGGCGGCGGCAACGACGAGCGCGAGCAGACGCTCAACCAGCTGCTCGCCGAAATGGACGGCTTTGACCCGAGCAAGGGCGTCATCGTGCTTGCCGCGACGAACCGACCGGAGGTGCTCGACAAGGCGCTGCTGCGCCCCGGCCGCTTCGACCGCCGCATCACCGTTGACCGCCCGAACCTCGCCGGCCGCCTAGCGACCCTTCAGGTCCACACGCGCGGCATCAAGCTCGCCGAGGACGTGGATCTCAAGAAGGTCGCGCTCGCGACCGCGGGCTGCGTGGGCGCAGACCTTGCCAACCTTGCCAACGAGGCGGCGCTCCGCGCCGTGCGCAAGGGACGCAAGCTCGTTACGCAGGAGGACATGCTCGCGGCGTTCGAGTTCGTCATCGCGGGCAGCGAGAAGAAGAACAGCGTCCTCACCGAGTTTGAAAAGAAGCTCGTCGCCTATCACGAGGTCGGCCACGCGATGGTCGCCTACAAGCAGAAAAACGCCGAGCCCGTGCAGAAGATCACGATCGT
>JABLTN010138272.1_pt1 | contig 10849 bp, 6 predicted proteins | sample 7160141 | NCBI WGS metagenome assembly JABLTN01 (sample SAMN14651226, study PRJNA627086) | human gut metagenome | isolation source: feces | host: Homo sapiens | reverse complement strand
GCATATTATGGCAAAAATAAACAAATACTGGGGTCTCGTAGCAGTAGGAGCAGCCGCAGCAGTAGCAGCCGGAGCAGCGGCAGCAACGGGGGCCGCAGCGACAGGAGCGGCGGCAGCGGGCACGGAACCAGGCATGCGGACATTGATGCGCATGCCGTCTTCCTCGACGGAAATCTCGCCGACGCCCGACTCTTCAACGACTTTCAGCAGTTCGCGAATCTGGTTGATATCCACGTAATCGTCCTCCTTGGTAAGGCTGGATTCGTTCTCCAGCAAGAATTCAACTTTTTCGGTTGCGCGGTGCTTCGAGAGGAACGTGCGCGCCTCGTTCGGGAACAGGGCATACATGAGCACGTCTTCTTCGCTCTTCGCCAAATCGCCGATTTCCTCGGCGAGCTCGTCAAACGTCGTGGTGTTCAGCGACGCGGGCGAAACATCGGGCGACAGCACTTCGGAATTGCCGACAACCTTCTGATAGATCGCAGGATCGATGGGGCCCGGCGCCTTGCCGTAGTAGCCGCACAGGTAATCTTTCATTTCCTTGGAAACAACGCTCCAGCGCGAGCCGGTAAGCACGTTGAACACGGCCTGCGTGCCAACAATTTGGCTCATGGGCGTCACGAGCGGTGGGAAGCCGACCTCGGCACGCACACGCGGAATCTCGCGAATAACTTCGTCAAGGCGATCGGTCGCCTTCTGAATCTCAAGCTGGCCCATGAGGTTTGACATCATGCCGCCAGGAATCTGGTGGGAGTACACCTTCATATGAGTGAGCGAAGAGACGCCGCGGTTATAGTGGCCGCGCTTGCGCACTTCTTCCCAATACTCGGCAATCTCGAACAGCAGCTCCAAATCATAGCCCGTGTCGTAACGGCTTTCCTGCAGAGCAGCAACGATCGTCTCGACCGCGGGGTGGGAGTTGCCGAACGCAAGCGGTGCGCTCGCGGTGTCGCAAATGGCCGCGCCCGCTTCTGCCGCTTTGATGATATTCATGGGGGCCATGCCGCCAACATAGTGCGTGTGCACGTGCACAGGCAGGCCAATTTCGGCGTTGAACGCCTTCACCAGGCGCTCGGTGCGATACGGAGTAAGCAAGCCCGCCATGTCTTTGATGGCGATAGAGTCGGCACCCAAGTCCTTCAGTTTCTGGGCATACTCCAAAAAGCCATCGAGCGTATGCACGGGCGATACGGTGTAAGAGATAGCGCCCTCGAACCAGCCGCCGCACGCCTTAATAGCCTCGGCGTTGTCGACGACGTTGCGTATGTCGTTCAGAGCGTCGAACACGCGGAACACCTGAATGCCGTCTTTTTTCGCGCATGCGATGAAACGGTTCACGATGTCCTTGGAATAATGCTTGTAACCTACCAGGTTCTGGCCGCGCGACAGCATGGCCAAATCGGTGTTGGGCATATGCGCCTTGATGGAACGCAAACGCTCCCACGGGTTCTCGTCGAGAAAACGCAGACACGTGTCGAACGTCGCACCGCCCCACGCCTCAACGGCCCAATACCCTACTTTGTCCATCTTCGGCAAGATGGGCAGCATGTCGCCAAGCGACATACGGGTAGCCCACAAGCTCTGCTGGCCGTCGCGAATGGTGGTATCCATCAATTGCAAACCAGGCATGCTTCACCTCTCACTTTCCCTATAAGGCCGCGCACATGCACGGCAGCATGAAAGCGGCCGTCGGATGCGCGCTGCCTCACGCGGACCCGACGCCCGCTTACAAACATATTTACATTCCGAAACCCCCAGAATGACGCCTCTAGTATACCGAGCCTCGCGAACGAATTCTCTAGACAAACGGGTATACGGTCGAACTAAGGCGCTCAAGCACTATATCGCGCGATAGTGCCTTTTGTCGAGACGGTAGCACCCACGTTACACTTTAGAAAAGAAAGAAACATAAAGATCCGCCCAAACAAGCAGCAGCACTTATCAATCCCCCGCAATTCAATGACGGTTCGGAGCGAACGCAACTAAGGCAGGCCGACCGACCCGAACGAGAAACGCGCCCGAAACTTGTGGACACGAAACGTCGCGCGGCCGTGCGAAGCAACATGGGCTAAAGCCCGCCAGCGTAAAACGATTTGCTCAAAAGTGACAAAAGTTGCGAATTCGGGGGCATAAAACCGAGGAGGCTTTTCTGTGCAAACGAGTAACCCCAGGTCACGATTGGTCGATGCGAAATTCACGAAAGGCGGTTGGACTCACAACGTCCTATTTCGCCAAAAAAGGGCCCTTTGAAGCCCCCGAATTTACAACTTTTGTCACTATTTGCACTTTTCTTTTACGCTGGATGATGAGCAATACCTCGAAACTGGGCGCAGCTATGTTTGCGAAGCTCGAACCGCAACCCGAGCGAATCCAATCGCCAAGCCCTTTACGACGCCAAACCAATAAAATGCCCAACAGGCAATATGTCGCGGTGACTGAAAGCCGCCGCGACATATGTTCGACTTGAAACCTTGAGTTTCGCTAATTGCCGGGTTTGGCTAATCGTCGTTCTTCTCGATGCGGCGGCGCGTCTCGTATTCACGCACGAAATGCTCGCTTTCGCCGGTAAGATTCAACCCCTCAAACGATCGATAGGTCTGGGCATCGCTCGCCACTTCGGTGGTTTTCATTTGATTGTAGAAAACGATACACACAAACGCCGCAACCACTGCAGGAATCACGCCATCCACGAATACGCTCGCCAGGGTGTCATCGAATTGGAACACGCCCATATCGAGGCCGAACAGCACGGCGGCAAGCGCAACGAAAATACCGAAGAACCACGCCGCAACCTTGAACTTTGCAACGGGCAAATCGCCAACGAATCGGCCTGTTTGTCCATTCATGGCGAACAGGTAGTCATTGCCCTCCCACGTGGTATGCAGCATCCATACCGGAAGAAGCGCCTGCATGCAACCCGTCATCTGCGTCGTGGAGTGCACGATTCCCGTATCGACGTAATCGTAGCCCGTAATCGTTGCACGCAAATCGTGTTCGAAGGAATGGCGCATGCGTTCTTCGGCGCGGTTGGAACACGTTTTCGAGTCTTCGTCATAGCGCTCGGCAACATAGCCCGGCAAATACGCGACCGAGAAAGGTTTCATCTCGTCGAAATCGTACGGCTCGATCGCATCCATGTGCCCGTCGGGCATTTTCGCCGAACCGTCAACGGGAACTCGCTCGAAATCCAAATCGCCCGCACGATAGGCCTCGTAGACCGTCGTACGCGTTACTTCCTCATCACCCGAGCGATAGGTGCGCTCGTTGCGGCACTCAAACGTGCCGTTTCCTTCAACCGAACCATCGTAAAGCTAGAACGGCACATATACGCCCTGGATATGCTCGACTTTGTTCGCGGCGATAAATTTCTTTGGCAGGAACCTTTTGCCCTTGTAATAGTCATTCAACGCAGCAACGGCAGCGTCTTTGTCGAGCTTGAACGGCACCACACCATCGGGGCGTGCCATGTCGACGAACGCGCCCGGGGCCAGCGCGGGGTTGCCGCAATATGGGCATTCCGAAACCGCAGTCGTTGCATCGCACGTAATCTCCGCGCCGCACGACGAGCATGTCATCGACCGCAAACCGTCGCGCTCGCCTTCGTTCCACGAGGCGCGCGAGAGAAACGATGCAATGGCCTCATCGCCCTCGCTTGCGTGGCCGCTTGTCGCGGCAGCGGCATTCAGCACATCCTCCGTCAAGGCCACCGCAACGCCGTCGGTTGCGCCCATGGCCTCAAACGCGCTCATCTCGCCGGAAGCCGCACGCTCGGCTGCGGCCACCGCCGACGCATCGGCCTTAGACTGCTTGGCGGCATAGTGCGCCTCAATTTGCGCAACTTCAAAAGAACTTTCACAGTAGTCGCAGACCATGAGGCCTTTCGACTCAGAAAAATGCAGGGGTCCACCACATGCGGGGCATTGGTAGTTCACCGATTCGACAGCCATGAGAACTCCTTTCTCGCCTCGAAAACAGGGTCGCGCAAAACGCCCCGCCCCATCACTCCCCGTTGGCCCAAAATAAGCCCCCGACACGACCCACTCGACCCAAAGTCGCCCCGTAAGCAGCAGCGCATCTACGCCTACCGAAAAACGAGCCAGCTGCAATATGAGTCCAAACAAAACGAAAGGAGCTTGCGGCCATTCGGTCACAAGCCCCTTCGATTCGATATTCAATTGACGTTGCGCAATCGGCTATTTGCCCGCATCGGCCTCGACGCGTACGAAGGACATAGCGTCACCGCCCGCTTCCAGCGTGATGGTGTTGTCAGCAAGCTTGCCAGTCGTGGTATCGCCGTCGATGGTCACATCGAGCTCAGTCGCGCTCTTCGGCTCCCAAGAAACGTCCATAGCCTCGTCGAACATGACGAGCGAACCGGTGCCGTCTTCATTCAGCGTGAGGGTCACCGTCATACCGAAGCTCTCCATGAACGCGATGTCGTCTTCGCTCATCGGCTCGCCATTTTCGGTCATACCGGAAAGTTTCCAATCGCCCGTGAAGTTCTTGGTGTAGTCGGCGCCATCACCGCCACCGCAGCCAACAAGGCCCAGGCACAGCGCGAATACGGCGGCAATTGCGATTGCGATTTTCGTGGTACGTTTCATTGTTCCACTTCCTTTCTTGGGTTCCTCCCCTTGTAGCTTATGCACCCATGGCGCCGCCGCAGTATTCGCAGCGCCCAGAAGCATCCGGCGTGGTGGTGGCTCCGCAGAAGGGGCACGTGCGTGCAACCTTGGGAGCCGAAGCGGCAGCGGCGGCTTCGCGCGTGGTCTCGCGAAGTTCGGTGAGCGCGGCTCGAATTTCGTTCGCCTGTCGCTCGGCCTCACGATACTCGACCGAATTGCGCTCCTCGATGCGCGACCCATTCACCTTGAACGTAATGCTGTCGTAATACGGCACATTCACGTGGATGGTGAGATACATGTCGTAATCGATGTCGTAACGCGGCGGATCGTAATCGTGCTCTTCGCCGTCGGAATCTTTCCAATGCAGCTCGGTACGCGACTCACGAATCTCGGTATCGCAGCCGGTGACCTGCGAAAAATCGAGCACGTCGGGGTTCGCCTCGCGCCAGCGCGAGCTGCGCGTCACGATGAAGCGGCCGGCATCCTCGTCGAGAATCACCTTCATGTCGTTGCCAAGCGTGCGCGTGGGGTTAAACTGCGCAACGCGCTGTTGGTTGGCCTCGCGCCAGTCGAGCTGCTCGCGAATCTGATCGACCGTAGAGCGGCGACGATCAGAGAACCACGGCGAAAGCTTCGACGCGCATTCCTTGCAAAGGTTGCCGTCTTCAAGCTTTTTGTTGCCCAAAAGACCAATCTCGCCGCCGCAGATGTCGCAGTTCTTCTTCTCGAACATCTTTCCGAAAAGTCCCATCGGAAGCCTCCCGTCACTCGTGTTGGCAGATTCAATGTCGTTCTTTCTGATTTCATGATGCCCCGCATTGCGCGCAGAAAGAAGTGCCCCGCGGCCCAAGGAAGGCGGCGGGGCATGGACGTTTGTCTCTAAGGTTGGGCCGATTATGCGATAGGCGCGCACCCACTTCGGTACATTTCAGAATCGAGCGCACAAAGCATGCGATTGAACTGGGATTTATCGAATGCCGTGGCGGCTATTCCCCATTGGCGCCCTTCGTCATGCTCGGAACGATGAGGCCCGTCGATACGGCATGCACCGCAAGGCGCAAGATATTGTCGTATCCGGTTTTAGCGAGAATCTCGGAAATATGGCGCTTCACGGTTCCCTCGCTCAAATACAGCTCAGTGGCAATTTCTTTGCGCGTCTTCGTTTCGCACACCAAACGCAAAATCGCAAGCTCGGTATCGGTGAGCTGCGCCGCGTCGGAGAAAATGCTTTGCTGCGCCAAGGGGAAGGTGGAATATCCCTCGACCGTCGAGCGAATGATGCCTAAAAGCTCGGTGGTACCCACGTTTTTATAGACGAAGCTGTCAACGCCCGCCGTGCGCGCTTGCTCAACGAACGTGATTTCGGGCATGCCCGTCATAATCACGACCTTCACTTCGGGATGCGCTTCCTTGATCTTGCGCGCCGCGACAATACCGCTCGAGTCGTTTTCGGTGCACACATCGAGCAGCGCACATGTCGCGCCGCTGCGTTCAAGGGCCTCCAGGGCTTCGGCGGCGTCGCCCAGCGAAGCAACCACTTCCATATCGCTTTGCGTATTTATGGTGCACGCGAGCGAATCGCGCAACATGGCTTGGTCCTCGACAATCATGAGCCTGATCATGACAACTCCTTCTCGTAGACGGCGCGAACGCTTGGCGCATGCGCACTTTCGGGGCGCTCCAGGTGAACCTCGATAGTGAACGGATCATTTGAGGAAACGTCGAACGTGCCGCCGATGCTTCCGCCGCGCGACGCATGCCAGGAATACCGCAACCCATGTGCAAATTCGCCGGTGCGGGCATGCCGTCGTTCACGACGCGCAGCAACGTCACATTGCCAATGCGGGAAATATTCACGTCCACATGCTTTGCCTGAGCATGCTTCGCCGCGTTGGTGGCAGCCTCTCGCACGATATTCACGAAAACGCTCGCGGCATCATCGTCTTCCGGCAACGAGCCCTTCACGCATACCTCAATGCCGATGAGCGCGAAGGCGCCCACGATGGAATCGAGCTGCGATGCGCGATCGGGCGTTTCCGGTTCAGACAAATCGTCGACGATGCTGCCAGCGAGGCGCTTTACCTCGCCCAACGCTTCAGGCGTGGGATTTTCCGCCTCAAGGAAGCGATGCAAAATAGAGAGCCTCTGGCCAATGGTATCGTGCACGCGTGCTTTCATGCGAACAATGGCCTCGTCCTGGGCGACGCTTTGCACATGCGCAAGCGATTCGCGCAGCTCATCGTTCGCCATTCGAAGCAGGCCATTCGCCTCTTCAAGCTCCCTATTCAAGGCCTCCTCGCCCGTCACGTCGACAGCAACCAAACGGCGGCACCTCACACCACGCAAGCTCACCTTGTCGCGCATAAACAGGCATGTTTTATCCGGCGAAACCTCGAGTCGAATGCCCTCGGGCAGCACCTTGCCACTCTTTTCGCGCGCCATATCGCCAAGGTCGGCCCATAAACCACTCGTCTCGGAAAGATCGGTAGCGAAGCCAAGCGAAGCCAAATCGGCGCGCATGGCATCGTTCATGTACTGGATGCGGCCATTTCCATTCGCCCACACCAAGCCTTCAGGCAAATTATCGAGCGCGCCTATGAGCGAAAGCTGCGTGATCGAGTCGGATACATGGCGAATATCGAGCACGAGGCCGGCGCTCGTTCGGAAGAGGAAAAACGCGGCGTCGAGAATGAAGAGGTACACGCAATTGTCGCCCAAAAGGGAAATAATGGGCGGCGTGCACAACGCGATAAGAACGATTTCCAACGTCATAACAGGCCTGCGCTTCGCAATCGCGAGAGCCAAGCCGAACGCAGCTATCGCGAGGTTCACCCACAAAAGCGCGTCGAGCGGAAACGCATAGGGACGAAACTGCGCCAGCAAAACGACGAACCCTCGCGAAGCCGAATTCGCCGTGCAGCAGGCGAGCACGAGATGCACGACGATCAGCATCTCGTAGGCGAAAATCACCCTGGCAGGCGACACTTCACGCCGCGTAGCGATAAACAATGCATGCACCGCTTGCGTGAAAGCGGCAAGGAAAAACACCGACATGAGCGCGAGCAGCACAACGAGGGGCATATGCGAAAGAACGCCCATTATTTGCCCCCTTTCGTCGGAAGGGGGACATACGCGACAAGCGACGCCGACGAAGAATCGGTCTCGATGGAATATTCAACCCTATGCTTTTCGAGGCTGGCACGCAGCTCGTCAAATGTGGCAGCCATGCGCTCGCTTTCAGCATCGCTCGAGTCGAGCATTGCGCGCAGCTGGATGCGCCGCTCATCTTGCTGGACGAACAGCATGAGCACGGCGTCGCTGGCCGCGTTCGCGACGGTCGCGAAATCGTACAGGCAATCATAGAGCACGCTTACTACCGAAGCCGGCAGAGGAGTATTGGTTTGCACGAGCGCCGCGCATTCAACGCCGATCGAGCGCAAATCGGCCGCCGTTTCGTTGAACACAAGCTGCAATCGCTCGCGATTGAATTCGGGGTCGCTTTTCTCGGCAAGAACGAGCGCACCCTTGCGCTTGCAGTAGGCGACGAGCAGCTTGACCTCAACGAGCATCTCGCGGCGACGCGCAATGGAATCTGGGTCATTGGAGTCGGGAAGGCTATCGAGCAGCATCTGGATGCGGCGCGTTTTACTTTCGAGGGACTTCTCGATTTCGACGAACAGCTCGCGCTCGCTGCGCAATCGCCACATCTCGTGCTGTACCTCGGCCTCGCGCTCAAGCACGGCATTGCTGCGCCGCAAGCGCTCCTGCGTTGCAGCAAGCGCCTCGCGGCGCTCATCGATCGCCGCGACGTCTTCGGCCAAAACAGCACGGCCGCCGCTCACGGGATAAACCTTGAACAACGTATGCGGCGCCCCTGTCGTGCGAAACGCCCACGACTCGCCGAGCCCCTTATCCGCCGTTTTCAGGGTGTCCGCCGCAGCTTGGGGCATAGGCTGCGCCATTTCGGTTTGGAAAACCGTATCGCCATTTGCCTCAAGCACCTTCAAATCGAAGGGCAGCTTGGAAAACGCCAGGGTATACCACGCATACGACGGGAAGAAGCCCAAATCGAGCGTGAGCTCTATGGCCACCATGGCCAAAATGCAATAGGTAAGCGCGACGTTCGACGTCAGCGTCGCAACATGGCGGAGTGTAAACATTACACCGTAAACAACACCAACGCCCACGATAACGCCAATAGGGAAAAGCATACTGCGAAGGCTTCTGCGCGCAGAAAGGAACAGCGTGGCGAAAAATATTACGAACAGCACGATATACCAGGCCACGAGCACGTAGTAGCCAAAAGCGTAGCGATAATTGCCACCCCAATCGGGGTCGGCGAAATCGAAGGCGAATATGAAATGGTGCACGTTGTTCGTAAGCACGGCGAACACGGCGAACGCTGATATCGCCACGATAACGCGCCGCGCGCAACGCACCCGAGCCACTTCATCGAGCGAGGCGGCGCGCATCGCGCACAGCACGCACAACGTTGGGATCGCCGTCATGGGAATGTAGTAGCAATACCACAGCAGGGCGGTAGCCAAATCGCCGCGAATAGGGTATTTCAGCAACACGACAAGCATCCAGAACGCAACAAGAGCCGCCACGCCCACGAGCCGGCGGCGGATTTTCGCATCGGAGCATCGAATATACATCGAGAAGCCCCATGCCGCAGAAAGGGGGCCGAGCGCGATCATGTAGCCGGCGGTAGCCGATGGCCCCTTCGACGGGCCCGACGGGGTCGGACGCCCAAGCGAATCGAACTCGAGCAGCGCGACAATCGCACACGCAAAAACGCACGCAACTACGCCCGCGATAACGAGCACCTTCCGCTTCGATATGTTGGCCATGCGCAGCATAGCTCCAGTATAAACGCTCGCGCTTTTTCGTTTTGGGTCGACTGGCTCATGTTGCCCTCGCGATTTGGGCCAACTGGGCATGTCGTGACGCGGCGTTTTGAGAGATTCTTCAGGCATGACGAGACGCAGCGCGCAGGGTGCCCTATCGCACACGCAACCGCGCAAAACGCTTCGATTTCCCGACCTCGAGAAAGGAAGAACCATGGGTTTGTTGAAAGCCGGCATCGGCGCCGCAGGCGGCGTGCTCGCCGATTCGTGGCGTGAGTATTTCTACTGCGACGCGCTTGACGCCAACACGTTGGTGGCGAAGGGCCAGAAACGCACGAGCGACAAGGGCCGCAGCTCGAACACGCGAGGCGAAAGCAACATCATTTCCGACGGTTCGATCATCGCGGTCAATGAAGGCCAGTTCATGATAATCGTCGAGCAGGGCGCAATCGTCGAAGCGTGCGGAGAAGCGGGCGAGTTCGTTTTCGACAAGTCGACCGAGCCCAGCCTGTTCTTCGGCGAGGCGAGCCTCGGCGATAGGCTCATGGCGTCGTTTGAGCGCGTGGGCACCCGCTTCACGTTCGGCGGCGACACAGGCAAAGACCAGCGCGTATACTTCTTCAACACGAAGGAAATCATGGGCAACAAATATGGCACCGCCTCGCCTGTGCCCTTCCGCGTCGTCGACAACAACATCGGCTTAGACGTCGACATCTCGGTTCGCTGCAACGGCGAATACTCGTACAAGATCGTCGACCCGCTCATGTTCTACAAGAACGTGTGCGGCAACGTCGAGGAGCCTTACACGCGCGACAAGATCGACTCGCAGCTGAAAAGCGAGCTGCTCACGGCGCTTCAGCCCGCATTCGCGAAAATTTCGGCCATGGGCGTTCGCTATTCTGCGGTGCCCGCGCACACCACCGATGTGGCGAAGGCCCTCAACGAGGTGCTTTCCCAGGAATGGACCGATTTGCGCGGCATTCAGGTCGCGTCGTTCGGCGTGAATTCCATTGCCGCGTCGCCCGAAGACGAAGCGATGATCAAAGAGCTGCAGAAGGCCGCGGTTATGCGCGATCCCAGCATGGCGGCCGCGAACCTGGCAGCATCGCAGGCCGACGCGATGCGCATGGCTGCGAGCAACGAAAACGGAGCCATGATGGGCTTCATGGGCATGGGCATGGCGAACGCCGTGGGCGGCATGAACCCGCAAGGCCTCTATGGCATGGGCGCGGGCAATGTGCCTCCGCAGAACCAGTATGCAACCGCGCCTGGCGGCGGGTTCGCCCAGCCTCAAGCGCAAACGCCCGGCGCCGCGATGGGCGTCGGCGCCGCTCCCGCGCCGGCACCTGCTCCTGCCCCCGCCCCTGCGCCTGC
>JABLTN010103205.1_pt1 | contig 10881 bp, 9 predicted proteins | sample 7160141 | NCBI WGS metagenome assembly JABLTN01 (sample SAMN14651226, study PRJNA627086) | human gut metagenome | isolation source: feces | host: Homo sapiens | reverse complement strand
TAAATTTTTATATTCTTTAGTTAAATATTTTGAATAATTACCCATTACTAAAGATGCAAGTCTATCAATTTCACCAAGTACATAATCCGCACCTTCATCATCTGTTTCATCATTTAAAACTATTGCGATTTGTTTAAGTAAAATATTTAATTTTTTATTTATATTTTTTTTTGCTATTGTTTCAATAAATTCTGGTTCAACTAAAACAACTTTACTTATTGATGCTAAATCATCTTTTTCTATTTTATTTTTTGGTTTAAAATCATAACCATCATTAATTTCAATATTTTCTATCTTTTTCTTTGATTTATCATCAATTAATGTATATTTACCAATTTGTTTTCTTTTTGTTTCAGTATTTTCTTTTTCTTCTTCAGTCTTAATTAAATCTTCATCTGATGTTTTTTCTTCTTCACTTTCTTTTAACAAATCTGGTCTTTGCTTCTTTGTTTTCTTTATTTGTTCTTCCCTTCGCCATTCATCTATCTTTTTATGATCTCCGCTTAAAAGAACATCAGGAACTTTCATTCCTCTATATTCTTGAGGTTTTGTATACTGAGGATAATCAAGTAAATCATTATTAAATGAATCATTTAAATGAGATTCTTCATTGATAACTCCTGGAAGTAATCTCGTTACTGAATCAATTATAGCCATTGCTGGAATTTCTCCACCTGTTAAAACATAATCACCTATACTTATTTTTTCATCAACAACAGTATTTATTCTTTCATCAAAGCCTTCATAATGACCACAAAGTAAAATTATATTTTTTTCTTTAGATAATTCATATGCTTTTTCTTGATTATATTTCACTCCATCAGGACTAAGCATAATTACTTTAGTATTTTTAGTTTTCAAATCATCTATAGCATCAAATACAGGTTCACATTTAATAAGCATTCCTGCTCCTCCACCATAAATTGTATCATCTACTTTATTATGCTTATCTTTGCTATAACTTCTTAAATCAATAACATCTATATTTACTTTTTTATCATCTATTGCTCTTTTAATAATTGATTCATTTAGTATTCCATCAAACATTTTTGGAAATAATGATAATACTTTTATTCTCATTATAATAACCCCCTTACATTTTTAACATATATCTTTTTATTTTCTTTATCAAGTTTTTCAATAAACTCATCAACATAAGGAATTAATATATTTTCATTTACTCTAATAACATCATTTGCTTTAGCCCAAAATATTTCAGTTATTTTACCAATATTTTTATTATCTATTATTACATCAAAACCTATTAATTTGCTTTTTAGTATTTCATTTTCTTTTAAATTTAAATCTTCTTCATTTACATATACAAAGTCACCTTTTAAGTATTCAACGTCATTTATATTATTGAATCCTTCAAAAGTACCCATATCAAAAATTTTATGAAATCTATATGAATTGATAATAAATTCTTTTTTCTTTTTTCCTACATAAACTTTAACACCTTTTTTGAAAACTTTATCCTTAAATTCAAAATCAGATAGTATTCTAAGTTCACCCTTTATTCCATGTGTATTTACAATTTTACCAATTCTAACTAATTCCATATTTTCACCTACTAACTAAATTCATAAAGTATTATTGAAGTTGCAACTCCAACATTTAAACTTTCACAATCATTATTCATCTTTATATATAATTTTTCATCTGAAAGATTTTTAATGTTTTCTCTTACACCATTTCCTTCATTACCCATTATTATAGCATATTTACCATTAACTTTTACATTTTTTATGTTTTTTCCATTTATTACATCTGTGGAATATACAGTATATCCTTTTTCTTTTAAAGTATTTATTTCATGTTCTAAATCTCTTCTTATAATGTTAATATGAAAATTCATACCTTGCGTACTTCTAACTACCTTAGGATTATATAAATCAACCGTATCTTTACTAAGAATTATTGTATCTACATTAAAAGCTACTGCACTTCTAATTATAGTTCCAAGATTCCCAGGATCTTGTAAACCATCAAGTATAAGTACATTTCCATTTATTTCTTTTTCTTCTTTCTTTTTACATACTCCAATAATTTTATATGGTGTATCAAGACTAGATATAGATTTTATCACATTATATGTAACATATGTAGTGTCTACTTTAAAACCTATTTCTTCATTTTCTTCTAAAACTACTTCTTTTAGTAATCCTTCTTTATATGCCTCTTTTACAAGATGAATACCTTCAACTAAAAATTCATTTGTTTCATCTCTATATTTTTTTTGATTTAATTTTCTTATGTTTTTTATTTTTTTGTTATCTACTGAATCTATAGTCATTACTCTCTCATCTCTTTTCTTATTTGTCTATAATTTGGTTCATTTTCTTCTACTAAACTCCAAAAGTTTTTACTATGATCAAAATGTATAAAGTGTGATAATTCATGAACTATTACATAATCTAAATATTTAGTATCCATATATATTAAATTATAATTAAGTGTTACTTTTTGTAATTTTTTATTACATACACCCCATCTTGTTTTCATTTTTCTAATTGTAAGTGATGGATATGGAACTTTTTTAGAAAAATTATTATAAATATTATCTAAATGTTCTTTAAAAATAATTTCACATTTCTTTTTGTACCATTTTTCTATATTTTCTTTACTATTTGAATATAATGTTTGTCCATCAAAGAATGTTTTTTTAGTATCACACATCCTAATTTCTATTTTTTCTCCTAAAAAATAATTTTCACTTTGTTTTATATTATCATTTTCTCTTTTTTGAATCATTTTTATTATTGAATCTCTATTATTTTCAATTAATGATTTAATCATAATTTTAGGTGTTAAATAAGATGTTGATACATAAACTTTTAAATCTTCTTTAACTCTTATATAAGTATTTTTATTGTTTTTCTTTTAAATTACTACTTCATATTTTTTATTGTTATATTCAAAATTCATTTTATCACCTATATAATTTTACCATATTTTAATGCATTCTTAATATATATTCATCAACTTTTTTATTACCCGTTTTACATGTATTAAAATATTTTGCTGCTGCATAAGCAAGCGCATATTTATTTTCTTTTATATCTTCATCTTTTTTTATAAATCCACATAATGGTTTTAAGTCTTCTATATTAAGTTCTTTATTATATTCATAGACAAGTATTTCATCATCTAATTTTGATATGACTTCTGAAAGTTTAAACCTTGCATAAAACTCACTAGTATAAACATTAACAAGAAATAAAAAGTTTTTTAATTCTTCCATTTTTACTTTATATTCCTCTTCTTCTTTTTCTGTTTTCATACATATCTCCTACTTGATATACTATTATAGTTATTTAATTTTTTTTGTAAAGAAAAAAGTAAAAAAAAGAACATAAGCATCCCGCATTATATTCTTTTTTAACACATTTAACTATCATGTCATTACTATAATGAACAATTTTTGATATTTTTATTCATTATTTTTTAAATTTTATATAACAAAAGAGCCCAAATAAATCTTAGGCTCTTTTCAAACTTATGTCATATATTTCATATGACATTTATAATATTCCACTATTTTTTCTTTTTATGCATTTTTTTATTAAATAAATTTAAAATTTTTCCTACTTTGAAAGTTATTGCTTCAGAATTTTTAATAGCAGCACTTTTACCTATTGCTTTTCCACCTATTGTAATTGATGCGATTAACGCAGTTACAAACAATACTGTTATAGATGAATTAATATTAAATGATGAAGCCATATTACTTGCGACAAGCATACCAGCACTACCACTTACAACACCACATACATCTCCTATAACATCATTACATATTGAAGCAAGTTTATCTGAATTTTTTAAAAGCATTACAGAATGCTTACTTCCTTTTACTTTCTTTGATGCCATAGAATGAAATGGTGTCTCATTAGCCGCTGTTATAGCAACTCCAATCATATCAAATATTATTCCTATACCTATAAAAATAATTATAATAAGAATTCCAAAAACAATATTTATATTAGGTATAACTGATTCTGATAAACTTGAAAATATTAATGATAATATAAAAGATGTTATCATAACAGTTAGTATCCATTTTGTTCTACTTTTTTTCTTCTTTTTATTTTTTTTCATATTTCCTCACACATTTTAAAAGTTAAAAAAAATGCCTGGTACCAGCATAATAAACTTTGCGTCATAGGTCAAGTAGGATTTCCCACAATTTAACCTTTCGTTACCAAAAGGCGGTTCCCCTTTAATAAATGTATATATTGTTTCCAAATATATGACTTGATTACCACTTAGTACGCACTGCAATCTTATGCAGGCAAACAGCCTAGGAGTTTTCCTCACTGTGATATTGATTCGTTACTAGTCTTTTTTGCAAATACAATTTCATATAGCAATAACATATAAATTAATATGGCCACTATTATTTTACATTTTCTATAATCCCAAGATATTCACTCAAGGCAAGCTACGCTACTCAAAGCTTTCGCCTCAAAATAGGTTTAATCTTAATTCGTACTAAAGTCAAGGCTAAAGCACAAGATTAAGTCTCCACGTAATATGGGTTCTGCTTATATGCCGTTATAAGTTTCCCATAAAACTATCCTTTCAGCATCCACCCCAGTCTGGGCGACGAATGCAAACACAAAATGTTTCACAGATGTGCTCTTTAACGAATTTTTAGGCTCGTCTTCATAACAAATATATCAACTAGGATACTGCACCATTTGCACAATATAATTTTATTATAAATATTGGTTTTTCTCAATTTTTTAACAATTACCTTTATAGTATATAATATGAAAGAAAATTTTTTTTATACTTTTTTTATATTACTTGTGATATAATCTAATATACAAGGAGTAAAAAATATGGATGATAATAACAATAAAATTAAAATAAATATGCTTTCTATGGCAGATTCAGTTGATGGTCAAGGAGTTGGATCTGCTTATTTAGAATTAATGAAACTTCTTAATGAAGATGGTAAAAATGATTTTGAAATATTTTTAAATAAAGGAACAAAATATGATATAATACATGCTCATACAGTTGAACCTAGAAATTACTTAAAATTAAAATTTAGTAAAAATCCAACAGTCGCATATGTACATTTTTTACCTGATACATTAGATGGTTCTATAAAATTACCAAAACCTATATTTAAAATTTTTAAGAAGTATGTAATAAGTTTTTATAAAAGTGCTGATTACTTAGTTGTAGTAAACCCTATTTTTAAAAAAGATATTGCTAAGGCTGGTATAAAAGAAGATAAAATTACTTACATACCTAATTTTGTATCTAAAGAAATGTTTTACAAAAAAACTGATAAAGAAATTAAAGATATTAGAAAAAAATTAGGTATAAAAGAAAATAAGTTTGTTGTACTTGGTGCTGGACAAATTCAAAATAGAAAAGGTGTTAGTGATTTTGTTGAGGTTGCTAAAAAATTACCTAAAATTGATTTTATATGGGCTGGAGGATTTTCTTTTGGTGGTATAACTGATGGACATCATGATTTAAAGAAAATAATGGAAAATCCACCTAAGAATGTTAGATTTTTAGGAATAGTACCAAGAAATGAAATGAATGATTTATTTAACGCATCAGATTTATTATTTGTTCCATCTTATAATGAATTATTTCCAATGACAATATTAGAAGCAATAAGTACTGATACACCAATACTTTTAAGAGATTTAGAATTATATGAAGATATTTTATTTAAGAAATATTTAAAAGGTAGCAATAATGATGAATTTAGTGAAATAATTAAATTACTAAGTAAAGACAAAAAAGAATATCAAAAACAAGTAGAAAATGCTAAAGAAATATCAGAGTTTTATAGTAAAGAACATGTTTATAAAATGTGGAAAGAATTTTATACTGAAATTGCTAAAAAGAAGAAAAAAGAGAAAAAGAAAAGAAAGAAATCAGAGTAACAACTACTCTGATTTTATTTATATTGTATATCTATATCAACAGTACCATCAATTCCATCTACTTTACCTATTTCCGTTAATTGCCAGAATTTATAATTACCTTCATAACTTGTTTTATCTGTATAATGTGCAAGCCAAATATTATGATTATTAGGTAACCATATTTGTTCCAAATAATTTTTACTTCCATAAAGCATTCCTTTATATCCATTTTTTTCTACTTCTTCTATAAATCCATCCGCCATAGAAGTTAAATTATAAAAACTTAATTTATATGAATTATAATCTCTAAAATCTTCCCAATCGAATGCTACTGGAAGAGTAACATCATATTTTTTTATTTGTTTTAATACCCATTTTGCATCTTTAATAGCTTCTTTTTTACTAGATGCATATGAGAAATAATAAACTCCAACAGGAATTTTATTTTTATTAGCATTTTTAATATTTTGTTTAAATTTACTATCAAGTACTCTTTCTCCATTAGTACCTTTCATGTAACCTACTCTTATAATAACAAACTCTACTCCTGCTTCTTTTAATTTTTTAAAATCTATATCTCCTTGCCATAATGAAATATCAATACCAATTTTTGTATTATTATCTTTATATTTATTAACAACATCACTAAAATTAACATATTTTATTTCTTCTTTTGTTTTAGTACTATTATCACTTTTTGTTTGAACTGGTTCATATACTTTTAAAGTAAAATCTTTTTCAGTAATATTATTACTACTATCTGTTGCTTTAAATTTAAGAGTATAATTTCCTTCAGTATTCAAATCATAATCTCCAATTATTTCACATTTTGGACTATTATCATAATTATCACCACAAAGTATATCATCAAGTAATGTATCTTCACTTCCCTTTTTTAAGGTATATGTATTACTTAGCCAAACAACAGGAGGAACAGTATCTACAACATTTACATCAAAACTATAATCAAGTTTTATATTATCATCATTTATAAATTTAAAATCTATTGTTTTCTTTCCAAGTTTACTTGAATCAATAGTATAATCATTAACTATTTTTCCATTTATACTTTCTATATAATCTGAAACCTTTTTCTTATCATTAAATTCTAAAGTTAAATCAGGAACTAAATCTACCTCAACTTTTGCATATTTAATTCTTAAATAAGAATATAATTTTATTCCTCCAAATATAAGTAAAATACTTACTAAAATAATTATTGGTATTAATATTTTCTTTTTCATATTTTTCTCCTATATATTTATTATACACTAATTTTAAGACTTATAAAACTTTTATTTAGCTTTCAATTGTTTCTTCTATATCTTTATTGTAATTATAATTAGATAAACCTGTTATTGCACCTAAAAATGACGCAAATAATGATATTGTACCAACAATTAATGTTGGATCAAAGTTATATAATTTTCCAAGTCCAATTATTAATGTAATAGTAGGTGCTACTCCTGTAAATAAAATCCACTTTATTACATTATAAACTTTATCTTTAAATTTAAATTTTTTTATTTTTTCAATCATAATTTCACTCCTTTCTATTTTAATTTATTCTGTATTTTATCTTATTGATTAAGAAAACAACCCTTGTTTTTATATAATTTTATTAGGGTTGTTTTTTAGTCTAAAAAAATAAAAAAACTTGAAATTATGACAATTCCAAGTTCATTTACAATACTGGTACCATAGTTATGCAGATTGAATAACCATAGTCTCAATAAAGACAGTAAGTAATAGACTTACTAACTAAATACATCTTATCACAAACAAAAAGAAATGGAAAGTCCTTTCATAATTTATCTCATAGATTTACCAACTTCTTCAATTCCATTTTGAATTTTATTCATTTTCTTTTGTTCTTCTTCCAAACTATTGATTATAACTGATATAACTCTTAAATCGCTTGGATCAGATGCTAAACTTTTTAATGAATAACCATCATTTATAACTTTATTAACCATTCCTAATAAAGTTGCTAATTCTTCATCATCTATATATCCATCCAACATCATAGAACGATACGCATTTTGAACTTGATTTAATTCCATTCTTAATTGTTCAATTAATACAGATAAATCTAATCCATCATTGTTTTTATTTTCAGTTGTATTTTGAACATTTTGTTGTTGTTCAACTTCTTTTTTTTCAGGATGTAATTGTTTATATTTTTCTTGTATTTCAGTTAATACTATATTTTGTAATTTAACTTGCATTTCATTATTAGATAACTCATTAACTGAACGAGTCATTATTTGTCTTAGTTCTTCATCATTTGATAATGATTCAATCAAATAATCTTCATTATAAAATATTTCTCCAATAAGTCGTTTTTTTTGTTCTTCTGTCATTTGAGTATTTGGATTATATTGTTGTGTTGCTTTTAGCATTTCATCAAAATAATAATTATAATCTTTTTTTGTTTCTAATTTCTGAATCATTTCTTGATAATCATTACTATTTGAACCACTAGTAGGAACACTACTATATGTCGGTTGATTAACTTCTACTATCTCATCAGAATTGATTTGCTCAATTAATTCAGAATCAAGACCAATATCTTGTTGTAATTTAATCAATTTTTCTCGTAATTCTTTTTTTGTTTCAACAGTTAATTCTCTTTCAAACGAAGGGTTTAACATAGTTTCCATTGTTTCAGTGTTGTAGCTTCCTACAATAAATTTAGGATCTAATAAGTATTTATAACGACCATCTATATAAATTTTATCTTTCATAAATGCTCTTGTTTTTCTACAATCTAAATCTCCTGTAAAATCATACTTATTAAAATATTCCAAAGGAAGTTTTATAACAACCATATTTTTATTATTATGATCATAGTTTTCAAATAATCTTTTAATTTCTTCAGATGTATATTTAGAAATGTCAAATGGTTTTGTTGTTTTATCTAATGTTGTTTTTTCATTAAAATTTGTTGTTCTCAAACCTTCTTTAAAAATCATGCTTTGAACTTCTTCATTCGTCATATGAGTACCATGAACTAATACAACATATCCTTCGGTATTTCCTATTGTATTTTTTAAATCTTCTAAAGAAGATTTTTTTTCATCAAAAATATCTTCTGTTTTACTTTCGCTTGATTGTACTTTTTCATTTAAACTATTTAAGTTAGAATTCCAATAATTAAATTCATCTTGATCATTTAATATTCTTGCTTCATTCATTTTAATCTTAACGAAAGCAATTTTATCTTGAATACCCATAGAATCCCATTGTTCTGGTGATACTTCTAATCTTGATTCTCTTATTATTTTTTCAATTGAAGATTTAGCATAATTATATGCAACTTCATCATTATTTTGTTTTGCTAATTGTTTTTGTGTTTCTAATTCATTTAGTTCTTTTGCTCTAGGATGAACAATATTAATTTTCTCTATAACACTTTTTGTTTCAATCTTGGTTGGAAGTTCAAGAATTTTTAAATTAGGATACTTAGTTCTCAATTTATCTATATTTGATTTTGTAATACTATCTAATTCATCATAATTTCCTTTATAAAAAATTCCAATTGGATCAGTCTTTTTTATAACAACCTCATTATATTCCTTGGCATCAGATTTTTTTCGTTCAACAGTTTCTTCAATTATAGAATCAATATTTTGTATTGTCGGATAAAGTTGAAACATCAATAATTCATCGTTTGATGAAGCATTATTATTAACTGCAAAATCGCCCGAACTTGCAGCTACAATACTCTCAGGAGGATATATCAATCCAAAATTGGAGCTATATGTATCGTTTTGTTCATTTGATAAAATTGAACAAGAAATATAATTACCGTCATAACCTTGATTAACATCAAAACCAATATCACTTATACTATGACACACAAAGCGATAAGGTGAATTAGGATCAAACGATTCAATATTTGTAATTTTATTTATATAATCTGTTCTTACTATCTCATTTATCGAATCTAAAACAGATTTTAAAGTATTCATATCATTAGTATTTAATAAATTTTGATAATAAGTTAATTGTTCAGCTGTTACAATTCCAGATAATGACTTTACTGCTTTAATCTTTAAATTATTAATCATTGCCATATCATGATCAATTTCAATAGATGATTGCTCTTTTTGATATTTATTTAACAATTCTAATTTTTTACTTATTTTTTGATTTAATATATCTATTTCATATCTTTTTTCTTCTTCTGTGAAAGAAGTATCATTAACTATTTCATTAATTTCATTTTTTAAATAATCTATTTCATCATTAACACTTGAAATTCTATTTTTTAAATCAATAATATCCATATTATCCTCCAATATTCTTTAAATAATTATATCATATTTACATTAAAATTAATTACATTTAACAAAAAATTTACAATTCAAAATCGTCACCTTTAATTTTTAAATTAATTCAATTTTTTGATTTTTCATAAATACAATCACCTCTATGATAATTGTATCATTAAAAAAATGCAGGAAAATCGACAAATTAATTTACCAAATTCCTACATTTTATTTTACCATTTATAGTACATATCATAGTTATTTACTGATATTATCGTAAATTTTTTGGTTGTTTTCTTGGTTATTTCATTGGTTAAAATTAAGTGTTTTATTGAAGTTCTTATCTCTTGTTCTGATAAACCTAATTCTTCACTTAATTTTTTCTACCTGTTACAAAACTATCTCTTGGGACTAAAATTTATTGATATGAACAATCCTTCCAATTCGCTTTTAATATGCAATGAATGAATACCGCTTTTATATTCATTTGGTTTCATATTTGGTTTAATAAATAAAAACCTTTGTAAAACAAAGGTTAATAACATATTGGTAGCGACGGGGGGATTCGAACCCTCGACCCTTCGGGTATGAACCGAATGCTCTAGCCAACTGAGCTACATCGCCATTTCGAATAAGCAATATGATTATATCAAAATTATTTAGTTTTAACAATAGTTTTATTAAAATTTTATAAAAATGTATGATTAATT
>JABLTN010043468.1_pt1 | contig 10883 bp, 13 predicted proteins | sample 7160141 | NCBI WGS metagenome assembly JABLTN01 (sample SAMN14651226, study PRJNA627086) | human gut metagenome | isolation source: feces | host: Homo sapiens | reverse complement strand
TGACCGCTGCCGAGATGGAGGCCGCTCCTGCCGAGGCTGCTCCCGCTGAGGAAGCTCCTGCTGCTGAATAGCACGAACGTTTAGCTCCAGCCGCGCGCTCGATAGAGGGCGCGCGGTCTTTTCATTCACTTTCACTTGAGAGAAAGGAACATCCGTGGCTGCAATTACCGCTGCAATGGTCAAAGAGCTCCGCGAAATGACCGACGCCGGCATGATGGAGTGCAAGAAGGCGCTCGTCGAGGCCGATGGCGATATGGACAAGGCCGTTGACGTTCTTCGTACCCGTGGTCTGGCCGCTGCTGCCAAGAAGGTCGGCCGTGCCACCAACGAGGGCACCGTTATGGCCATCGTTTCCGACGACGCGACCAAGGGCGCTGTCGTCGAGCTCAACTGCGAGACCGACTTCGTCGGCATGAACGAGAAGTTCAAGGGCTACGCTGAGAAGATCGCCCGTGCCGCTATGGCTGCCAACGTCGAGGACGTTGAGGCTCTGAAGGCTGTCGACGCCGAGGGCGAGACCGTTGAGGACGTGCTCACCGATGCCATCCACACGCTCGGCGAGAACATGAACCTCGCTCGCGCTGCTGTCGTCGAGGCTGGCGGCGTCGCCTCCTACATTCATGGTGGCGGCAAGATCGGCGTCCTCGTGACGTTCGATGTCGAGGGCATCGACCCCGCTTCCGACGAGTTCCAGCACTGTGGCCGCGACGTCGCTATGCAGGTTGCTGCCGCTTCCCCGGTTTCCGCAACCCGTGAGTCCGTCCCTGCCGAGGTCGTCGCGCACGAGATGGAGATCTACAAGGCTCAGGCTGCCGAGTCCGGCAAGCCCGAGAACATCCAGGAGAAGATCGCCACTGGCCGTCTCGAGAAGTTCTACAAGGAGAGCTGCCTCACCGAGCAGGCTTTCGTCAAGAACCCGGACCAGAACGTCACCGACTACGTCAACGAGGTCGCCAAGAAGCTCGGCGGCACCATCAAGGTGACCGGCTTCAAGCGCTTCATGCTCGGCGAATAGACGACTCGCTTTTTCCCGGCGTATCGGTGGGTTTTCGCCCCTGCGCTGCAACCAAACGCTTTACTTGTGAAGGCTCGCTCTGTGCGGGCCTTCGCTTTTTATAATGGATGGACTGGAATGTTGATATTGCACGGCTCGGCCTCCGGGGCCGCCTTTCCGTGCATCGTGATAGAAGGTGTCCTTTCATGGAAGAGGAAATCATCGTTTCGGGTAACGGGGTGCTCGAGGGGCAAGTTCGCGTATCCGGCGCGAAGAACTCGGCGTTGAAACTTATCGCCGCAGCAATTCTCGGACGGGGCAAGACGGTGCTCCACAACGTGCCGCGCATTTCCGATATCGAGATTATGTCCGAAGTCCTTGCTCATCTCGGTGCCGATGTCGAACGCGGCGCCGACCATTCGCTGTCCGTCGACACGTCCACCGTCGATAAATACGAGGCTCCTTATAAACTCGTCTCGAAGATGCGCGCAAGCATTTCCGTCCTCGGGCCGCTCATCGGGCGTTTCGGGGAAGCCCGTGTCGCTATGCCGGGCGGCTGCCAAATCGGCGCGCGCAAGATCGACATGCACCTCGTCGGGCTCGAGGCGTTAGGCGTCCACTTCGACAACGCCCACGGTGTCCTTCATGCGACGACGCCGAACGGCCTGCATGGCGCCCACGTGATGCTCGAGTTCCCGAGCGTCGGCGCAACGGAGAACACGCTTATGGCGGCCGTGGTGGCGAACGGGACGACGTTCATCGAGAACGCGGCGCGCGAGCCTGAGATTGTCGACTTGGCGAACATGCTCTCGAGCATGGGCGCCCATATCGAGGGTGCAGGAAGCTCCACCATCGAGGTACACGGTGTCTCCCTTGATGATTTGGGGCCGTGCGAGCATACCGTGGTGGGCGACCGCATCGAGGCGGGAACGTTCCTTGTCGGAGGCGCGCTTACCGGCGGTCCGGTCACGGTCAGGGGAATTGACCCATCGTTTCTGCGCATGGCGCTCATGAAGCTCGAGGCCATGGGGTGCGAAATCATCACCGGCAAAGATTTCATCACCGTCTCGCGCACCGAACCCCTTCGCGCGGTCGATATCCAAACGCTTCCGCATCCTGGGTTCCCGACCGATCTGCAGGCGCAGTTTATGTTGCTGGCGTCGCTCGCCGAGGGGCCTTCGGTCATCACGGAGAACGTTTTCGAGAACCGCTTCATGTTCGCCGCCGAGCTCTCGCGCATGGGCGCCGACATCACCATCGAGGATCATCATGCGCTCGTGCGCGGGGTTGAGCTTCTGCAGGGTGCGCCTGTAAAAGCGACCGACCTTCGCGCGGGAGCCGCTCTTGTGCTCGCTGGCATCGTCGCCGAAGGCGAGACGCGCGTCAGCCATATCTACCACATCGATCGAGGGTATGAGGACTACGTCGGCAAGCTGCGCGGGCTTGGCGCAGACGTGTCCCGGCTCGACGTCGACGAGAGCATCTAGGCGCCCATCGCGATGTTCGGCAAGAAGAAGGGCTTTAGCGCCTCGCAATCGAAACATACCTCCCGCAAAATGACGTCCCACACCATCGGCACGCATGTGGCGAAGGGCGGCACTCCGCGCCATTCTCGCGGGATGAACGCCTCGTCGGTCGGGTTCTCAAGCGATCGCAAGAAGCGTCGTGCCGCGCGCGGCATCGTCGATCATGTGACCCCCCAGACCGCATCGGGCGAGAACTATCGCGCCTATTCCCGTCGCGTGAGTAAGCGCGGCTATATCCAGAGCGCCCAGCGCAAAAGCGGGATGCGACGCGCCGCTGTAGGTGTCATCTCGGTGATCGTCATCATCGCGGTTGCGGTTGGCGTCGGTGTCACTGTCTTTTTCAACGCATCGAACTCGAAGCTGTCACTTGAGCATTCGAATGCGAGCAGCGCGCTTGCCGCCGCCAAGGAAGGGTCGCCCTACTACGTTCTCGCCGCGGCGAACCTCGGCTCCCCTAAGGGAGGCTCCAATGTGTCGAGCGAGACCTACATCCTTGCGCGCGTGGATGAGTCCACGCGGACGCTCACGCTCGTCTCCATCCCCGGCAACCTTGCCGTAAGCCTCTCGGACGGCAAAACCCATCCGCTCTACGACGCCTATGGGATAGGCGGTGACGAGGCGCTCGTGAAGGCTGTCTCATCCTTTGCGGGAGTGGACATATCCCATCTCGTGAAGACGAACGAGGAGGGCATCCGCTCGCTCGTCGATTTGGTGGGCGGCATCGGCATGACGCTTCCCGAATCCGTCGACGACCCGTATGCGGGCAGCATCTACCTTGAGGCGGGGGAGCAGGTCCTCGATGCCGAAAGCTCGCTCGTCGCACTTCGCGCAAGCAATTACGCGAAGTCATCCGAGACGCAAGCCTCGGTGCGCACATCCTTCGCCTATGCGATGGCGCTGCGTCTGCTCGAGGCGGGCGGGCTCGACTTCGCCACCGAGCTCGACGGAATTGCGGGCAACGTGCGGACCGATCTGTCGTCTTCGCAGGTGATCGATTTGGCGAACGCGTTTCGCCCCTTAGGCGAGGCGACGGTGTACGCGGCATATGTGCCGGGTAGCGAAAGCGAACAGGACGGAACGGCGCTGTTCAAGGCTTCCGATTCTCAATGGAAGACGGTTATGGAAAGCGTTGATGCCGGAGCCGATCCGAACGCCGTCGAAGAGGCGGAGACGGTGAGCGATCCCACTGGCATCAAGGTTGAGATCCGCAACGGCGGTGGCATCACCGGCGTCGGGGCGAAGATGGGCGAGATCCTCGGCAACGCGGGATTCACCATCGGGACCATCGGCAACGTCACGGATGCCGGTATCTACAACGAGACACTCGTGATTTACCGCGACGAGGCGTACAAGGCGGCGGCGAATACCATCGTGAAGACGATCGACGGTGGACGCGTCGTCAACGGCGGCGACTACTATACTTTCGACGCGAACGTCCTTGTGGTGATCGGTAAGGATTGGCAGCCGATTCAGTAATGACAAGTTGCACTGACCTTGCGCCTCGCGTGCGCGCGACGTTGGGGCGGCGGCTTGTGGTACTATAGCGAATCAAGAGAAACATCCAGTACTCGAGAAGGAGCAACGATGGTTGAGAAGACCGATGTGGCCGCGGTTTTGGAGCTTATCCGACCGAGCCTTCAGGCGGACGGCGGCGACGTGAAGCTGATCGATGTCAGCGAAGACGGCATCGTCACGGTTGAGCTTCAGGGCGCTTGCAAGGGCTGCCCGATGTCGGAGATGACGCTTGCCAACGGCGTCGAGCGCATCTTGAAGGAACGCGTGCCGGGCGTCGAACGCGTCGTGCCGTACCACGAGGGATACTAGTCGACTACTTGTGAGACGCGAGAAGGGCGGGAATATCCCGTCCTTCTCTTTATTTCAGGCAAGCTGTTCAGGGCAGAGGTCGCGCGTCCTGTCGCGCGGTTTCCGGGGCGGCGATGCCGGTGAAGGAGGAAAAGGTGTCTCATTGCTGGGAGATGCGGGGCTGCGACGACGAGATGCAGGAGCGCTGCCCTCACAACACGCCGGGCGAGCCGTGCCCTGCCGACTGCCATTACGCTGCATGCCATCGTCCGACGCACGAGGTCTGCGACGACTTCGAGCTGCTGCTCAATCCCGATTTGGGCTACGACGCGGCGGTGAAGGAAGTGTGCCATTTCTGCACGTTCTTCCTGACGCACGGCCCGAGCATCGAGGAGTGCCCGCGCCAGGAGCACAAGCTCGGCGCGCGCAATCGATTCATCCTGTAGGACGCCTTGCGCCCAAACACTGCTACAATGAAGCAAACACGACCGACTGCGATGAGGAGGCGAGAGCTGTGGTTCGAACGCTGAGCTGTCCCACGTGCGGACAAAGCGATCTGGACGTATGCCGCTACGACTCTATGATGGTCCTTCGCAGCGATGTCGCGATGTTCACGGTCACATGCCCCCGATGCGGCGCGTCCGTCTCGTCGGTCCAGACGATTCCTTTGGCCCTGCGCGAGGAAGTTCGCTTCGCCGCCATCGAAGTGGGCGCTGGAATGGGAAGGGACTAGCTCCTTGCTCAACGAAATCTATCAAAGCCTCGACCCGATCGCGTTCTCGGTCGGGCCTTTTTCTGTGCGCTGGTACGGTATCGCATACGTGCTCGGATTTATCTGTGCCGCTCTCGTGCTCATGAGCACGGCGAAGCGCTGGCGGGTGCGCGTCGACTCGGATGCGCTCATCACCATCATGCTGTGCGTCATCGTGGGCGTCATCGTGGGCGGGCGTTTAGGGTACGTCCTGTTTTACGGAGACGGCTACTACCTGCAGCACCCTGCCGATATCTTCGCACTCTCGAAGGGAGGCATGAGCTTTCACGGCGGGCTCATCGGCGCGCTGCTCTCGGGAATCGTCGCCGCGCATTTTACGCACATTCCGTACCTCACGCTGGCTGACCTCGGTTGCATCGGGGCTCCTATCGGGCTGTTTTTCGGTCGCTGCGCCAACTTCGTGAACGGCGAACTGTGGGGCGCGCCGACCGATGTCGCATGGGGCGTCGTGTTCGGGGGGCAGGCGGGAATGATGCCCCGCCATCCTTCCCAGCTTTATGAGGCGGTGCTTGAGGGCATCGTCATCTTCCTTGTGCTGTTCGCACTTTCGCGCAAGCGTCCGCCACGCGCCCAGGGGACCTTTCTCGGCGTGTTCCTCATCATGTATGGGTGCTTCCGCTTCGCCATCGAGTTTGTGCGTGAGCCTGACGTGCAGCTTGGATACCTGTGGGGCGGTTGGCTCACGATGGGGCAGGTGCTCTCGACTCCGCTCATCGCGGTCGGCATCGGCGTGCTGCTTTATGCGCTTATTGCGAAGAAGTCTCAACAAGGACTTCCAAAATTGAAACAAAGCGAGTAACATATGCAGCAGAGCAAGGCCATGACACGAGAGGAGCCTTGTTTGCAGTAGCCGCGCGCTTCCTGGATGGGGATGCGCGGGGCGCAGACGAGAAAGGGATACGTTATGGACGTCACGTTCTATAAATGCAACCACTGCGGCAACGTTGCCGTGAAGCCCTTCGACAAGAAGGTCCCGCTTTCCTGCTGCGGCGAGAAGATGACTGAGCTGGTCGCGAATTCCACTGATGCGGCGGTTGAGAAGCACGTTCCCGTCGTGAGCATTTCGGGCAATGCCGTTCACGTCGAGGTCGGCAGCGTGGTCCACCCGATGACCGACGAGCACCTCATCGCGTTCGTCTGCCTGGTCACCGAGAAGGGGTACCAGATTGCAGAGCTGACGAGCGCCGACAAGCCGGAAGCCGACTTTGCTATCGCCGAGGGCGACCGCGCGATCAAGGTTTACGAGTACTGCAACCTGCACGGTCTGTGGGTCGCCGAGGTCTGATATGTAAATGGCCGTCAAGAGGCAAAGGGAATCCAGGCTCGAGAAATTTCGAGCCTGGATTTCCTTCTCTATGACCACGGCGGCGCCTCGGCCCGCTCTTCGGCGTGTCTTTCACAAGACGCACGTTTGCTAGTCTGACATCCGCGTATTGGCTACCGCATTCCGATCTTTCCGGCTGGGGCCGTCCTCTGTCTAGGATCGCGCATGGCCCGAAGGCTGCAGCATAGAACTCTCGAGGGTTCCCCACGCGCCTCGGTGACGGGCGTGCGCGCCGCCGATGGTTTCTAGCTTCCCGCCTGGGCCATCCTGCCTATCGACCAGACAAATCCGGCAAGCTCCCTGGCGATGGCGGCGTTGGCCACCGCGCCGCTTTTGCCCCTCGACCTCAAATGGGTCCATCTTCCGTGCAGCCTCATGTTGGCGCGCGCCGCCTCTTCCGCTATGGCCGCAGGGACGCCGGGCGCGCCTTCGAGCGATGCGCGAGAAAGGGGCTTGAGCGTTCTCGCATGGTGCCACGCAGCCTCGACCAGCAGCGTTCTCGCATGCTTGTTGCCCGTGCGCGTGATTTTTCCGCGCGACACGTGCTCTCCCGTGGAGCTTTCCGACGGAACGAGCCCGAGGAAGCTCATGAACGATTTGGCATCGGGGAAACGCGAAAAATCGCCGATCTCGGCGACGAGGGAGAAAGCCGTGACCGTGGATATCCCGCGCAGGCATTCGAGGGCTTTCACGGTTGCCGAGATATCGTTCTGGCCGGCGCGCTTGGCTATTGCCCCGTCGAGCCTGTCCCGCTTCAGGGTCAGCGCCCGCACATCTTCGCAGCATTCCTGGAAAACGAGCTGCTCACAGGGGTCGCCAAAGGAGATCGACGAGAGCCAGGCCGAGTGGGCCCTGGTCCAGGCGGATTTGCCGCCCTCATACACGATGCCCTTTCTGAGCAGGAATTTCGAAAGGCGGTTGCGTGCGCGCATGAGGTCTTCGCGGCAATCCGCCCGTATTCTCGCGAGGTCTCGGGCCGCCTCTGTCGCCGCGTCGGGCATCCGACATTCGACCACGTTGCCGACGGCGAGCATGCGCGCCAGGAACACCGCGTCGCGCTTGTCTGTCTTCACCCTGTCGCCGGATGGCCTGATCATCTTCGACACCGCTCCGACCAGACATTCCAGGCCGCTTTCGTCGAGCTTTCTCTTTAGGTCGAAGCCCGTGGGCCCCGATTCGTAGACGCACCACGCCGGCTGCGGCAGGGCTTTCGCCCAGGAGACGACCGCATCGGCGTCGTAGCCGAACGATTTCTGCAAAACTTCGCCCGTTTCCGGGATGAAAGCCGCTGCGGCGATACTGCGGGCATGCACGTCGAGCCCGATGCTGGTACGATGGAGCATGGTCGGAACCTCCTATGAATGGTGGCGTGGCTCGAAAGCCTTGACAATCGAAGCCTAACCCACGTTGCCGCAAAAGTCGGCCAAGCTTTATAGAGCGAGGTTCCGATCGCTCCTTACATATTGTCTAGTCAATGAAAAGGGGTGTCGGTAATGAAAAACTATAGTGCGCTTAAAAAACCTGGAGCTGCAATTGGAGTTGTTTTGGCGGTTGCGGCGGCGTTCTGCCTTTCCTTCGCCTTCTGTCTGACTGCGAGTGGTGAAGCGTTATTCGATGAGTCTTCGGATTATTTCATCGGAGCTGATGGTCAGAGCTATGGTGTACCGATAGAAGACGATGAGGGCGTTATCGCTATGCCGGATATGGTTCGTGTGAAAGCCACCAATGGAGAAATTGGATATGTATCGCCCGATGAGATGACAAGCGCCTTTTTTGAAGGAGCAGTGGAACAGGATGAAATCGAGACGGTTCTTGCTTCGCTTGCTGATAAAAAAGCGCGAGCGTTGACTAACGCAGCCAACCAACGTTTTGGTTTTGAGGTTCTCGCCTACGACGAAGCTTACGAAATCGGCAATCTTCTCGTTCAGGCAAACGGTATGCTAAATGCAAAGGATGCCATGCAGGGCGTTGCATCTCAGAGAATCGCCGTGGCTTTAGAAGAGGGCGTCATTTCGTCGGCCAAAGCTAACGAAATTGCAACCATGTCCATGGATGCTGAGGATAATTCGGGCGAATTACTCTTGTCGGGGGGCTTCACTATCAGCGAGCAGCTGTTTGCCTCCATCTACAAAGAGGCTCAAAAGGACGTCAGTGTTGAGGTTCCCGTTTATGCAAGTGATGGATCGACGATCGTCGGCGTATACGAAGTCGATCGTATGTAAAACACGTTAAGGAGGGAGTGCAGCGATGAGCAGTTCGAGACGTCGAAGCGCAATTATGGTTTGCGTATTGGTTTGTATCGCTCTTTTAGCTGGTGCATTTACGGGGACGGCTTATGCGGCAAAGAAGTTTGGTCAGTATCATGAAAGGGGCTTTTGGCACGGAACGGATCTCGTTAATTATGGATGGAGAAACGGATATGACGGGAGATCGTATGGTGCCCTATTCAATATATACGAATCTTGGATGTGGGTTAAAAATACCAATCGATCGGTAAAGGCTGGGGCAATTGTGTCGCAGGCTGGCGTAACCATTTATGTTTTCGGTGACCCCAAAGTAGTGGAATGGGGACCAGTGGCAACTAACTTTTTCGATAATCCCGCTGGCAATGCGATTGAAAGCCATTACTATAATGAACTCATGAAGGGAGATGGCTTTGCGTGGGGCTATGGCAAGATTAGAGATCCTGCGTGCAACATGCACGAAATCGGAACAGAAGAAAATGCTATTGAGATAATTGGATAGTTTGCTAGGGGGCATTGTATGCGTTGTTCTCGATTCGCTATTCCTATGAGGGTTGCCCTGGTTTTGGCTTGCTTGTTGGTGGTTTTTGCGTCGGCTGCTTGCTCCTCGAGCGACGGCGACAACGCATCTCCCCATGTGGATAACGGAAAGCTGCGCATTTATTACGAGGAGCCTTACGCGGTTGTTCCCGAGGACAGCTTCTACCATGAAAGAGGCTTCGCCACATTTCTCGATGCGTACAACGCCCTCTTCTCTTTACGTGAAGTGACGTATCTTGAGCCTACGCTCTTGGTGTCGGGCGAGGAGGAAGATCACAACTTTCGATCGCTCTCGATGTTTTCCGAGGTCGATGATGGCGATGTCTCCAGCCAAGATGTGAAAAACGCCATCGATAACTTCACGCTTCCGCGCCCTGAAATGACCGATCCGGGATTTCGCCTCGTTGACGATATCGACAAAGGAAACGGTGAGTCTATTCTCATTTATGCCGTATACGAGAAGGCAGACAAGAACAAGGCCGCAGAGATGCGCGTTGCAAGTTATTTTTTGAACGATCGGCTCATTGGCGTGGGGCTAACGTATCTCGGACCGGTTGAGGGAGAGGATCGATCGCAGGAAGTCGCTCTTGCCGAGAACATGCTGAGAAACGTGGAAATCATCCATTAACGAGGCGTCAGGCGAGAGGTGCCGATTGGCTGGGTCGGGCGAGGAGGTGCGGCCTGGCGTGCCCCAAAGCCTTCTCGCCCGCTTAATCAAGTGGTTGCGCTATTCCTTCGCGCCCCATTCTTCGTAATATGCGTCGATAGCAGCCTTGATGTCGTCGTTGATGAGGACCTCACCCTGCACCTCGCGGTTGTAGAGGTACTCGGTCACTTCGGCCATGTTCACGATGCTCGCCGTGGGGAAGCCGTACTTCTCCGACACCTCGTCGCAGGCGCATTTCACGCCGCCTTTTCCAACCTCCATGCGGTTGAGCGAGACCATAAGGCCTTTGACCTCGATATTCGCGGCGCCGGTGATGAGGGGGTAGGTCTCGTCGATCGACTTGCCCGACGTGGTGACGTCTTCCACCATGACAACGCGGTCGCCGTCCTCGAGCACGTGCCCGAGCAGGTTGCCGCCCTCGCCGTGGTCTTTCGCTTCCTTACGATTCGAGCAGTACTTCACCTCTTTGCCGTAGAGCTCGTGAAGCCCCATCGCCGTCACGACCGACAGGGGGATGCCCTTGTACGCGGGGCCGAACACGACGTCGAAGTCGAGTCCGAAGTTGTCGTGAATCGCGCGTGCGTAGGAGAGCCCCAGACGATGCAGCTGGTCGCCCGTCACATAGGCGCCCGCGTTCATGAAAAATGGGGACTTGCGGCCGCTTTTCAACGTGAACTCGCCGAACTTAAGCACATGGCTTTCGACCATGAACTCGATGAACTCTTGCTTGTACTGCTCCATGGGACGTCCTTTCCCTGTCGTGCGCGTGGCCGCGCGATTCGTTTTCGCGGTATGATTCCACTATACAAGAACTCGACGCCTGCGGCAGGTACTGCTCGCCTGCGGGCAGATTTCCCGAAAGGCGCTCACGTGATTTACCTCGACAATGCGGCGACGACGCTTAAGAAACCCGACGGAGTGGCTCGTGCGGTGGCGGATGCGATCGGCTCGTGCGGTGGTCCGGGGCGCGGCTCGCATGCGGCGGCGTTCGCGGCGAGCATGGCGGTGTTCGAG
>JABLTN010124703.1_pt1 | contig 10916 bp, 5 predicted proteins | sample 7160141 | NCBI WGS metagenome assembly JABLTN01 (sample SAMN14651226, study PRJNA627086) | human gut metagenome | isolation source: feces | host: Homo sapiens | reverse complement strand
TTGACTTTCTTCCCTGTCTTACTAACTGGTTAAATGTTGGCATTCCTTTTTCACCTCCCGGAATTAGAATAATGAATGGTTGCACTTAGTATAATAACTAAGAAATAAGTGTGAGCCAGCTTTATAAGCTGCCCAATCTATATTTACGTGCATAAAAAAGAGCTTGCTTTTTCGCACGCTTAATTAGTATATATTTTAATTTAAAATTCGTCAAGTATTTTACCAAAAAAAGAAAGCAAAAAATTTTGCTTAAAAATATATTAGTGATTTTAAAAAAGCAGGAGACTCTTCATCTCCTGCTTTCTGTTATATTTATGATGTAAAGCCTTTATCTGAATGATTACTCTTCTGTAACCTCATCTTCAGCTTCCTGTATATCAGCATCCTCAGTAAAATCAAGAGTTTCCTCTCCATCCTCTGTGAAGCTTAATATCTCATCTTCTTCAAGTTCATCATAAGCTGCAGCTGTATCAAGCTCTACGTTCTGATATCTCTTCATACCAGTACCAGCTGGAATAAGCTTACCTATGATAACATTTTCCTTAAGACCGATAAGTGGATCAATCTTTCCGTTAATAGCTGCATCTGTAAGAACCTTTGTAGTTTCCTGGAATGAAGCTGCTGACATGAATGATGTTGAAGCAAGTGAAGCCTTTGTTATACCAAGGATAATAGGAGTTCCTGTAGCCTTCATCTTACCCTCTTCCTCAAGCTTTTCATTAACCTCTGTGAATTCAAGAGTATCAACCTGTGAACCAGGTAAGAAATCTGAATCTCCAGCAGAATCAATAACTATCTTCTTAAGCATCTGTCTAACAATAAGCTCGATATGCTTATCATTGATATCAACACCCTGGATACGGTAAACCTTCTGAACCTCACGAAGCATGTAATCCTGAACAGCTCTTACACCAAGAATTCTTACGATATCATGTGGATTCTCAGAACCTTCTGTGATTTCCTCACCAGTTGCAACAACCTGTCCTTCCTGAACCTTAACACGTGTATCTCTTGATACAGGGTAAGACTTTGAATTACCTTCGTCATCTGTAATAACGATATCTGTCTTCTTATCTGTCTTAGCAAAGCTTACTGTTCCACCAAACTCAGCAAGAACCGCAAGACTCTTTGGCTTTCTTGCCTCGAAAAGTTCTTCTACTCTAGGAAGACCCTGTGTAATGTTATCACCTGCAACACCACCAGTATGGAATGTTCTCATAGTAAGCTGTGTACCAGGTTCACCGATAGACTGGGCAGCGATGATACCAACTGCTTCACCAATCTGTACTGTCTGACCTGTTGCAAGGTTAGAACCATAACATTTAGCACAAACACCGATATGTGAACGGCATGTAAGGATTGTTCTTATCTTAACCTGGTTTACACCAGTCTTAATAATAGCTTCTGCTCTCTTAGGAGTTACAAGGTGGTTAGCTGCAACAACTATCTCGCCTGTAGCTGGATCCTTGATATCTTCTGCAAGATATCTTCCTGTAATACGCTCCTGTAATGGCTCAAGAATATCTTCTTTTGCATCACTTGAGTTAGTAGCTCTGTCATTGACAAATGAATATACATACATACCAGGTATAACTTTACCAACGCTGCAATCTGTCTCTCTAACAATAAGATCCTGTGAAACATCAACAAGTCGTCTTGTAAGATAACCTGAATCGGCTGTTCTAAGCGCTGTATCTGAAAGACCCTTACGGGCACCATGGGCTGAAATGAAGTACTCCAATACATCCAGACCTTCACGGAAGTTAGACTTGATTGGAAGTTCAATAGTGTGACCTGATGTATCTGCCATAAGACCACGCATACCTGCAAGCTGCTTAATCTGCTGGTTAGAACCACGGGCACCTGAATCGGCCATCATAAAGATGTTATTGTACTTATCAAGACCATCAAGAAGTGCCTTAAGCAATGTCTTATCTGTTTCCTGCCATACTCTGATTACATTCTTATATCTTTCTTCATCAGTTGAACGGCCTCTGTTGTAGTTCATGTTGATTCTTTCAACCTTCTGTTCAGCATCAGCAATAAGCTGTTTCTTAACAGGTGGCACTGTCATCTCTGATATAGAAACTGTCATGGCTGCTCTTGTTGAGTACTTATAACCCATTGCCTTTATATCATCAAGAACTTCAGCAGTTGTTGTTGTACCATGAGTATTAATAACGTGCTGTAAGATATCCTTTAACTGTTTCTTACCTACATGGAAGTCAACCTCAAGCTTTAAGAAGTTTTCTTCCTTGCTTCTATCTACATATCCAAGATCCTGAGGAAGAATTTCATTGAATATGAAACGTCCAAGTGTAGACTCAACTATACCTGATACTTCTTCTCCTGATGCATTTTTCTTAGACACTCTAACCTTAATCTTTGAATGAAGAGTAATAATAGCATTCTCATAAGCAAGAAGCGCTTCATTAACACTCTTAAATATCTTACCTTCACCCTTAACGCCAGGTCTTTCCTGTGTAAGATAGTAGATACCAAGAACCATATCCTGTGAAGGAACGGCAACCGGACCACCATCTGAAGGCTTAAGTAAGTTGTTAGGTGAAAGAAGCATGAATCTACACTCAGCCTGTGCTTCTACAGACAATGGAAGATGCACGGCCATCTGGTCACCATCGAAATCGGCATTGAATGCTGTACAAACAAGTGGATGAAGCTTAATAGCCTTACCTTCTACAAGGATAGGCTCGAATGCCTGAATACCAAGTCTGTGAAGTGTAGGAGCACGGTTAAGCATAACTGGATGCTCTTTGATAACATCTTCAAGCACATCCCATACTTCTGTTTCAAGATGTTCAACACTCTTCTTAGCTTTCTTAATATTCTCAGCAAGACCACGTCTTACTAACTCTCTCATAACGAATGGTTTGAATAACTCAATAGCCATTTCCTTAGGAAGACCACACTGATATATCTTAAGCTCTGGTCCTACTACAATAACAGAACGTCCTGAATAGTCAACTCGCTTACCAAGAAGATTCTGTCTGAAACGTCCCTGCTTACCCTTTAATAAGTCTGATAAAGACTTAAGAGCCCTGTTACCAGGTCCTGTTACAGGACGACCGTTTCTACGGCCATTATCTATAAGTGCATCAACAGCTTCCTGAAGCATTCTCTTTTCGTTACGGACAATGATTTCAGGAGCGCCAAGTTCCATAAGTCTTGCAAGACGGTTATTTCTGTTTATGATTCTTCTATAAAGATCATTAAGATCTGATGTTGCGAATCTACCACCCTCTAACTGTACCATTGGTCTTAAGTCTGGAGGAATAACTGGAATTTCAGTAAGGATCATCCACTCTGGCTTAGTACCAGCAGCGATAAATGCATCCATAACTTCGATTCTCTTAATAAGTCTTGCAGCCTTCTGTGAAGTAGTAGTAGCAAGCTCTTCCTTAAGCTTTGCCACTTCTTCTTCAAGGTTAACACTTCTAAGAAGCTCTAAAATAGCCTCAGCACCCATTCCAACTCTGAAAGTGTTACCATACTGGTCATAAAGATCTCTATACTCTGTTTCATTAAGAATCTTCTTGAATGGAATATCTGTTTCACCTGGATCGATCACGATATAAGAAGCAAAGTAAAGAACCTTTTCAAGATTCTTAGGTCCTATATCAAGGATAAGGTCCATACGGCTAGGGATTCCCTTAAAATACCAGATATGTGAAACTGGAGCAGCAAGGTGAATATGTCCCATACGATCTCTACGAACACTTGCCTTAGTAACCTCAACACCACACTTATCACATATGATGCCTTTATCCTTAATCTTCTTATACTTACCGCAATGACACTCCCAGTCTTTGCTAGGTCCGAATATTCTTTCACAGAACAGACCATCTCTTTCTGGCTTTAAAGTTCTGTAGTTAATAGTCTCAGGCTTAGTTACCTCGCCATGAGACCACTCTAAAATACTCTCAGGAGAAGCAAGCTTTATCTGAATTTTATCAAATTTCATTGATTTATTTGACTTAATCTCTTCTGCCATTATAGTGCTCCCTTCTATTATTCTTCTCTATTTCCGTCACCGTAATCATCAAAATCATCATCAAAGCCGTCAAGATCGAAATCGTCATCATCATCTGATCCGAGTTCTTCCATAGTAGCTTCACCATCATCCCCCTGCTTTTCTGCATGGTAACCGGCATTCTTTAATTCATTTTCCTCATCACGGCTGTTTCTCTTATAACCACCATCATCAAGAACCTTCTTGAAGTCTGTAACCTCATATTCTGAACTTTCAAGAAGCTGGACTTCGTTGTTATCTTGATCAAGAACTCTTACATCAAGTGCAAGAGACTGAAGTTCCTTAAGAAGAACCTTGAATGATTCAGGAATACCTGGTTCAGGGATATTCTCGCCTTTAATAATAGCTTCATATGTCTTAACACGTCCAACAACATCATCAGACTTAACTGTAAGGATTTCCTGAAGTGTATATGATGCACCATACGCCTCAAGAGCCCAAACTTCCATCTCACCGAATCTCTGTCCACCGAACTGTGCTTTACCACCAAGTGGCTGCTGTGTTACAAGTGAATAAGGACCAGTTGAACGTGCATGGATCTTATCATCAACAAGGTGATGGAGCTTTAAGTAGTGCATGAATCCAATAGTAACTGGACTATCAAAGTACTCACCAGTTCTACCATCACGAAGTCTTACCTTACCATCTCTTCCGATAGGAACACCCTTCCACTCTGCTCTGTGAGCTCTGTTATCTGAAAGGAACTCAAATACATCATCTCTTAAAAGATCCTTATATTCAGCTGTAAATGTTGTCATATCTGCTGGATACTCTTCACCTGCAGCCTCTGCTTCAGCCTTTTCCTTTGCAAGCTCATCATCATCAAAAGGATGGTTAGCATAAGAATTAGCCATATCAAGTGTATCCATAATATCATTTTCGTTAGCACCATCAAAGATAGGTGTTGCTACGTTAAAGCCTAATACCTTTGCCGCAAGACTTAAATGAATCTCAAGGACCTGTCCGATATTCATACGTGAAGGCACACCCAGTGGGTTAAGTACTATATCAAGTGGACGTCCGTTTGGAAGGAATGGCATATCTTCTACTGGAAGTACTCTTGAAACGACACCCTTGTTACCATGACGTCCGGCCATCTTATCACCAACAGAAATCTTTCTCTTCTGTGCAATGTAGATACGGACATTCTTGTTAACACCAGGAGCCAATTCATCTCCATTCTCTCTTGTAAATACCTTAACGCCTACTACGATACCATAAGCACCATGAGGAACCTTAAGTGAAGTATCTCTTACCTCTCTTGCTTTCTCACCGAAGATAGCTCTAAGAAGTCTTTCTTCAGCTGTAAGCTCTGTTTCTCCCTTTGGAGTAACCTTACCAACAAGGATATCACCGGCTCTTACCTCGGCACCTATACGGATAATACCATCTTCATCAAGATTCTTGACAGCATCAGAACCTGTTGAAGGAAGATCTCTTGTGATTTCTTCTGGTCCTAACTTTGTATCTCTTGCTTCTGTATCATATTCTTCTATATGGATAGATGTATATACATCATCTCTTACTAATCTTTCACTAAGAAGAACAGCATCCTCGTAGTTGTAACCTTCCCATGTCATGAAACCGATAAGAGGGTTCTTACCAAGTGCTATTTCTCCGTTAGATGTTGATGGACCATCAGCGATAACATCTCCTGCCTTAACCTCATCACCCTTGAAAACAATAGGTCTCTGGTTATAGCAGTTACTCTGGTTACTTCTTGAGAACTTAGTAAGCTTGTACTCATGAACCTTACCGCTTGTCTCTCTTACAAGAATCCTGTTAGATTCAGAAGAAAGAACAACACCATCTTCTTCTGCAACAACACACACACCTGAGTCGCATGCTGTCTTGTTTTCAATACCTGTACCTATTACTGGAGCCTCTGTCATAAGAAGAGGTACTGCCTGACGCTGCATGTTAGAACCCATCAGGGCACGTGTACAGTCATCATTCTGAAGGAAAGGTATCATAGATGTAGCTACTGAGAATACCATCTTAGGAGATACATCCATAAGATCAATCATGCTCTTATCAAACTCAGATGTTTCTTCTCTGTAACGTCCAGATACTGAATTCTTAACGAAATATCCATTTTCATCAATCTCAGCATTAGCCTGTGCTACATGGTAATCATCTTCCTCATCAGCTGTAAAGTAACGTACATCATCAGTTACTCTTGGATTCTTAGGGTCTGACTTATCTATTATACGATAAGGAGCTTCTACGAAACCATATTCATTGATTCTTGCATATGATGCAAGAGAGTTGATAAGTCCGATGTTAGGACCTTCTGGTGTCTCGATAGGACACATTCTTCCATAATGTGTATAATGTACATCTCGAACCTCAAAACCTGCTCGATCTCTTGAAAGACCACCAGGACCAAGTGCTGAAAGACGTCTCTTATGTGTAATCTCAGATAATGGATTGTTCTGATCCATGAACTGAGAAAGCTGCGAACTACCAAAGAACTCCTTGATAGCTGCTGTTACAGGCTTGATATTTATAAGTGACTGTGGAGATATACCACTTAAATCCTGAGTTGACATTCTTTCACGTACAACTCTTTCCATTCTTGAAATACCGATTCTGAACTGATTCTGTAAAAGTTCACCTACGGCTCTTATACGTCTGTTACCAAGGTGATCGATATCATCCTTAGTTCCAATACCATATTCAAGATGCATATTGTAGTTGATAGATGCAAGTATATCTTCAACTGTAATATGCTTTGGAATAAGATCTGCCACATTCTTTTCTATAGCATCCCTGATATCCTCAGGTGATTCATTATCTGCTAATATCTGTGAAAGAACTGGATAATAAACATACTCGTTAACACCAAGTTCCTTAGCTTCTTCCTCTGTAATATCTACCCATTTAGTAATATCTACTGCAAGGTTAGATAATATCTTAACTACTCTTTCACGTACTGAACCATCAGCTGCCTTTAACTCTGCCTTTAAGAACACAGCAGGTACAGCAGCATTCTGAATCTGTTCTGCAGTTTCTCTTGTAAGCTTATCGCCTGCATTAGCGATAATCTCACCGTTGCCATCAACTACATCTTCTGCAAGAACATGTCCAGCAATCCTGTTTCTGAAAGAAAGCTTCTTATTAAACTTATAACGGCCTACTCTTGCAAGGTCATATCTTCTAGGATCAAAGAACATGCCTGAGATAAGTGCTTCAGCACTATCTACTGACAAAGGTTCCCCTGGTCTTAACTTCTTATAAAGTTCAAGCACACCTTCCTGATAGTTAGTAGAAGTATCCTTCTCCATAGTTGCAAGAAGCTTAGGCTCCTCACCAAATATGTCAATAATCTCTGCATTAGTTCCAAAACCAAGTGCTCTTATAAGAACTGTTATAGGAACCTTCTTGTTACGGTCAACCTTAACATAGAACACATCGTTAGCATCTGTTTCATACTCTAACCATGCACCTCTGTTAGGAATAACAGTAGAACTATACAGGAATATCTTTCCATACTTATCTTTCTGTATATCATAGTAAATACCAGGTGAACGTACCAGCTGGCTGACTATAACTCGTTCTGCACCGTTAATTACAAATGTACCGGTCTTAGTCATCAAAGGAAGGTCACCCATGAAGATTTCATGCTCGCTGATATCTTCATTCTCTTTGTTATGAAGTCTTACACGTACCTTGAGTGGAGCTGCATATGTAGCATCTCTTTCCTTACACTCTTCTATAGAGTACTTTCTCTCCTCTTCGCATAATGCAAAATCAACGAATTCAAGACTGAGCCTTCCGTTGTAATCTGCAATTGGAGAGATGTCGTTAAAGACCTCTTTTAAGCCTTCATTTAAAAACCACTGGTAAGAATCTTTTTGCACCTCAATAAGGTTAGGCATCTCAAGAACTTCCTTCTGTCTTGAGAAACTCATACGCATCGCTTTGCCTGACTTTACTGGACGTATTCTGTTTTTCTCCATTGACGTTTCACCCCTTAGTTTTCTTTACATTAATTTATTACATTATAGATATGTGTACAAAAACTATGCACACCATACCATAATAGTGCATTATCCATAATAGCAAAAAAAGTCCCAGCTGTCAATAAAACAACTGGAACTTTTTCACATTTATTATAATATACCAAATATAACTCAAAAAATCAAGTGTTTTTTCATCATATTGCCATATTAAAGTTGTAATCCTCTGGTTTTAAATTACTTAAGAGTAACCTTAGCGCCTTCAGCTTCAAGCTTCTTCTGGATTTCTTCAGCTTCTTCCTTAGAAGCAGCTTCCTTAATAACCTTAGGAGCGCCATCAACAACTTCCTTAGCTTCCTTTAAGCCAAGACCTGTGATTTCACGAACAGCCTTGATAACCTTAACCTTGTTAGCACCAGCTTCTGTAAGCTCAACGTCGAACTCTGTCTTTTCTTCAGCTGCAGCACCTGCACCTGCACCTGCTGCTACAACAACACCTGCTGCTGCAGAAACACCAAATTCTTCTTCACATGCTTTAACTAAATCGTTTAATTCTAATACTGATAAACCCTTAATAACTTCGATAATTTCCTGTGTAGTCATTATTATAATCTCCTTTTTATAGTCTTTAATTAAGTTTCGTAGTCTGTCTGATAAGTTTCAGGCAGCCTCGTCGATAATCGTTTTATGCTGCGATATTATGCAACCTCTTCGTTCTTCTCAGCGATCTGCTTAATAACGCGGGCAAAGTTTGTAATAGGTGACTGGATGCTTCCAAGGAACTTAGCAAGAAGTTCATCTCTTGAAGGAATGCTTGCGATAGCTGCGATTCCTGTAGCATCATAGTAAGTACCTTCAACAACACCACACTTAAGTTCAAGTGCTTCTGCTGTCTTAGCAAAGTTAGCTAAAACTCTTGCTGGAGCTGTAGCATCATCCTTGCAGATTGCAATAGCGTTAGGTCCTTCAAGAGCCTCTGTCATTGGTTCGAACTCTGTACCTGCGATTGCTCTCTTTACTAAAGTATTCTTATAAACCTTGTAAACGACACCAGCTTCTCTTAACTGCTTACGAAGCTGTGTATCCTGCTCAACAGTTAAGCCACGGTAGTCAACTACCACAACGCCCTGAGCGCCTTCTAAGCTTGCTTTGATTTCGTCTACAATAGGCTGCTTAAGTTCTACTTTTGCCATGAATATTTACCTCCTGTTAGATTAGTATCTGTTTCCAGATAATATTCTGCCCAGACGTACAATGTATCAGGCTATCAAAAAAGCCCTCCTGCCGCTATGACAGAAGGACTGAATAAACTGATAAATATATTCTAAAGTCTGTATCATCAGTCTGTACTTCCAGACTGACACACTTTAAAATACAAGTCTGTCCTCGGTAGGCGTATTACCTTTAACCCTTTCGGGACCTGCTGTCTTAGGCAAAATGTGAAATATAGCTTTCACTTTGTATGCGAATAACCACACACAGCTGATAGTATACTATCATAATATATAGGTTGTCAACCATTTTTACAAAATATGTTTTAATAATATTGCAAAATCAATCTTTCGCATCAATATTCCTTGTTAACTACAAGAAACAACATATTAGCCAACATACTTAGCTGTGCTAACCTTAACACCAGGTCCCATAGTAGCTGTAAGAACAACACTCTTTAAATACTGGCCCTTAAGTGAAGATGGCTTAGCCTTAACGATTGCATCCATAATAGCCTGGAAGTTGTCTGATAACTGCTCCTCTGTGAATGAAGCCTTACCAATTGGCACGTGAATGATATTAGTCTTATCAAGTCTGTATTCGATCTTACCAGCCTTAATATCATTAACAGCTTTTGTTACGTCCATAGTAACTGTACCAGCCTTAGGGTTTGGCATTAAGCCCTTAGGTCCGAGTACACGTCCGAGACGACCAACAACGCCCATCATATCAGGTGTAGCAACAACTACATCAAAATCAAACCAGTTGTCATTCTGGATCTTAGGAATAAGTTCCTCTCCACCAACGAAATCTGCACCAGCTGCTTCAGCTTCATCAGCCTTAGCGCCCTTAGCAAATACTAAAACCTTAACAGTCTTACCTGTTCCGTGTGGAAGAACAACAGCTCCTCTGATCTGCTGCTCAGCGTGACGTCCATCACAACCTGTTCTGATATGAGCTTCGATAGTCTCATCGAACTTTGCAACTGCACTCTTCTTTACTAAAGAAACTGCGTCAGCTGCTTCATATAATGTCTGGCGGTCAATATTCTTGGCTGCCTCTACGTATTTCTTTCCTCTTTTCATTATAAACCTCCTAGTGGTGTTATCGGAAGGATTCTATCTTTCCTCCCACATATTGAACAATCCCGGAAAAATTATAGGATTAATCTGTCCGCATGTTCTTCTATGAAATCTCTAATAATCAATTGAAAGTAATTAATCATTAATAATCAATTACAGTAGTTACAGATACATATAGAATTAGTCTTCTACAACGATACCCATACTCTTAGCAGTACCTTCGATCATAGATGTAGCTGCTTCGATAGTAGCTGCATTAAGATCTGGCATCTTAAGTTCAGCGATCTTCTGAACTTCAGCTCTCTTGATTGTAGCAACCTTAGTCTTGTTAGGAACACCTGAACCTGACTTAATGTTGCAAGCCTTCTTAAGAAGAACTGCAGCAGGTGGAGTCTTTGTGATGAAGCTGAAGCTTCTATCAGCATAAACTGTAATAACTACAGGGATGATTAAGTCACCCTGATCTGCTGTCTTTGCATTAAACTGCTTTGTAAATTCTACAATGTTAACACCGTGCTGACCAAGTGCTGGACCAACTGGTGGAGCTGGTGTAGCCTTGCCGGCAGGAATCTGTAATTTAATATAACCTGTTACTTTCTTTGCCATTGT